>Ga0325404_1004205_pt1 | contig 15337 bp, 18 predicted proteins | sample PopdelMetagenome_18_FD_205664 | JGI IMG/M metagenome (GOLD analysis project Ga0325404, IMG submission 205664) | Populus deltoides microbial communities from Bellville, Georgia, United States - Xylem-Control-R1 | ecosystem: Host-associated > Plants > Phyllosphere > Stem > Wood/Secondary xylem... | reverse complement strand
GAATCATGCTACGCGTAATGGTAGAGCCAAAATATGTTTTTGGCTGTCATGGAAACGAGGCCGGGCCTGAATTTCTGTGTTATTTCCCCTTCCCAGTACGTTTTTGGAGCTATTGACGGTCACTATCCTCATTCAAGAACACACGTGAAGCGTCAAGATTTTGAGCTACATTTTTATTGTCTACTAACAATAAAAAGAAAAATACACTTATTTATTAAACATATTTAAACTTTCTCTCTCTCTAATTTAAACAGAGTTAATTAAATTTTTTTTTATCTATATATCTTATATTTAAGTGAAATCAAACAATATATCTTTGAGTATAGTAAATAATTCCTTGTTTAATTAACCAGGCTAGGCAACTACAATTCATGTTAGTTCGATAAAAATTCATTTCATGCATCCTCTAACTAACGAAAACCCTACAATATATTTGAGATGCATAAACTATTAATTCCTTTTTTAAGACGACAGTTTTTAACATTATCAAAATATATTTTTTTTTGGTTATTTTTATATATTTTTAAAAGATGAGGCTAGTCTCATTTGGAATTTTTGGTTGCCATTCTCAATAAATACGTTTTCTGAGATTGAATTTGTATTTTCATCCTTACAGAATATAATAGTACTTTAATCGCTAGAATAATATTTTATTGATTATAAAAAAAAACTTGTTTTACTCTAAAAAAAAATAGAAATAGAGAGAGAAGAAGAGAGATTTTTACTAATGGAAGGTATAAAAATGAACCGTAATTTTTATTTACGACCCAAATCCACACGACATTTACATATTCATAGTTTTAAAATTACAAAACAGAAAGCATCACTTAATTTTCATCAACCCGGAAAATATATTGTTTTAAAAAATATTTTTTATTAAAAATATATTAAAATTATATATATATATATATATATATATATATTTGAAAATTATTTTCAACATCAACATATCAAAATATTTTAAAATATATAAAAAAATTAATTTAATTTTTAAATTTTTTTAAAAATATTTTGAACTCAATTCCAAAATATCTAGTACTTTTAGGATATTTAAAAGTGTAATAGAAGTTATTTTTCAAACTATTTTAATTTAGAAATATATTAAATGATTTTTTTTATTTTTAATCTTAACATATAAAATAATAAAAAAATATTAAATTTTTTTAATATAAATTAAAATAATTTTAAAATGTAATAAAAAAAGGGTTGAAATTCAATCACAAGTAACCCTTACATTTTTATCACGGTTAGGTAAACGTGATAAAACCGAAACGATCGTTCCTTGCTTTGACTCCATTAATAAGAATCGTAGGTGGGATACATCTCTCTCTTCAAGACATCCACAATCCACATGCCCCCTTTTTCAGTCTAACAAGTTCACTTCTCAAATCCTGGTACACTCCTTGTCTTCTCCAAATCTTGATGTCTTTTTTTTCCTGTTTTATTTTTACAATGTAAATGATTTGATCACGCTATATATCTTTCTTGTAGGGGAAATGACAAGAATGGATTGATCATTTATTCTTCTAATCTTCTTGTTAGTGTTAAGATGGAGTTTTATCCTCTTTCGAATCTTTATCTTCAAAGACCAATTTGGTTCTTGATTTCTTTAGTATTCTTGCTGCTGCTGCTGCTAAATGGTAGAGTAGTGTTATCTGATCCCAACTACTTAATTGGGCTTGGAAGCTATGACATCACTGGACCAGCTGCTGATGTTAACATGATGGGTTATGCTAACACAGAACAGATTGCTTCTGGGATTCACTTCAGGTTGCGAGCTCGTTCTTTTATTGTGGCTCAGCCCCAAGGGAACCGTGTTGTGTTTGTTAATCTTGATGCTTGTATGGCCTCTCAACTTGTCACTATTAAAGTTATTGAGAGGTTGAAGGCAAGGTAGTTCTCATTTCTGCTTTTAAATTATAATCGTTTGAGCTATGTTTTGATGTTATTAAACTTAAAAGTTAGTGTCTTTTTGTTTATATTGCAGGTATGGTGACCTCTATACTGAAAAGAATGTTGCTATTAGTGGCATTCATACTCATGCTGGTCCTGGGGGGTATCTTCAGTATGTTGTGTATATTGTGACATCTCTTGGATTTGTGCGTCAATCATTCGATGCGCTTGTTGATGGCATTGAGAAATGCATAATTCAAGCTCATGAAAATCTCCAACCCGGATCGATTTTTGTGAATAAGGGTGAGGGAACGTGTATGGTTTTTGTGGATTATGAATTTGCTAATGGGTGAAAACAAACTGTCATTTAAAATGCCAGAAAAGCTCTTGCTCGGCTTTTGGCTTTTGCTAATGGGTGATTTGTGTAATGCCCTTTGTTTTGCGTAGAATGTATCACCCAGTAGTTTTACAAGTTTCCATTTTGGTGTTGGAAATTTATTGTTTAGATGCTTATTTCTATCTCAATGGTCGTCTTTCATAGAGACTGTTTTTGGGAACGATCTAAAAAATCTTTGATTTTCAATTTTGTGTCATTCTGGTAAAATGACAACCTTCTGTATTTGAAGAGCTTATTCTTCATCAGATGCCATTTTAGCCTGTGCTAAACTCTTAATCAATAACTGGATTGAACCTGGATCCCTCTACTTCTTCTTGTTTTCTCTGTAGTTGTACCATGTGCTATGTTGCACCCATGATTGTATGGTCTCTTCGCAAAAGCTGTTATTGCATCCTTTCATTTTTTTGGCAAGGGCCATGGCGGTGATCATATTGCTGAATATAATCTTAGAGAGGCTTTGTCTTCTTATTTACAGGAGAGATCTTAGATGCCGGTGTAAATCGCAGCCCCAGTGCATATCTTAATAATCCTGCTGAAGAGCGCAGCAAATACAAGTATGATGTTGACAAAGAAATGACCCTTTTGAAGTTTGTAGACGCTAAGTGGGGTCCAGTAGGTAGCTTCAATTGGTTTGCAACCCATGGAACTTCTATGAGTCGCACAAACTCGTTGATAAGTGGGGATAACAAGGGGGCAGCAGCACGATTTATGGAAGACTGGTTTCGGCACAGTGGTATTGGAAACTTGTATTCTGATGAAGGTGTAGCTGATGGAATCCCTCGAAGAGTCTCGAATATTATCCCAGGCTTGCATGATAATCGTAAGTTTCTCTTCTTCTTTTTTGTTTTAAGTCAAGGTAGAGTAATTTATGAAAAAATAATTAACAACCTATTTGGTTTATGGCTTCAAACAAGCACTTTATTTTACCTGCTAGAGTTTTTGGTCGTCAAATAAACAGGTCCACAATTCTCTTCCATGTGGGTTTAACTCAACATCTTCAGCACAAGCCTGTGTCTTGACTCTAGACACTGCAAAAATGTGTGAGGCTTATGGACTTTAGAATTGTATAGTTCAGTGTAATCATATTTTCTTTAAGGGCTAAAAAAATCAGATTAAATTATACAATAAAACAACTATGATTGATGGAAAACAGTATACCATAGCAGTTTATTAAATTCTGGCACTAATGTGGTTCTTATTTTCCTCCTTATTTTGGAAAAAAATTAATAATAACATTTTGGGCTTCCAGTCAGTTAATTAACCTTATTACCAGCTCAGTGCTTGCTGGATGTCTGAATTTCTGCCTTATTATCAGGTGAAGATGATATTGAAAATAAATCAATGCTTTATACAAAAGAAAAATCAAAATAAGTGATAACAGTGGATCACTTGAAGTATTTCAAATACTTATAAATATAGAATATGCAAGTTGGATCTGATACCTTATAACCAGATCCAGCATGCTGTCTAGTTGCACAGTCGCAACAGGGAATATGAAGGACCTGAGAACTGAAGCATAGCACCAAATGTTCTACTTTTTGTTCCCTAGGTTGGAATAATAGAACAAGGATAAATAGCTTCTTCCATTTACTTTTGATGGTGTATTGCAGACCATAAGCTACTGGAGCTTGCAGCATCCTTCCAGTCTACTCCTGGCCGACCTGCAACAAAGATTCTTAGTGTTGCAAGGCGTGTCAGGGGTGCTCTCAGGCAGGCTGACAAACCTGGATTTGTGTCTGCATTTTGCCAATCAAACTGTGGTGACGTTAGCCCCAATGTGCTAGGAGCTTTCTGTACAGACACTGGACTACCTTGTGATTTCAATCACAGTACCTGTGGTGGGAAGAATGAGTTGTGCTATGGCCGAGGGCCAGGGTACTGAATCTTGTGCTATCCAATGCTTTTTATAATAAAATACATGCTTTTTGAGCTGTTGGAATGCTAATGCTAATTCGTGTTTTGAACCTAACCTGGCAGTTACCCTGATGAATTTGAAAGTACCCGTATCATTGGAGAGAGGCAACTAAAAAAAGCTGTGGATCTTTTCAACACAGCATCAGAGAAATTAAATGGAAAGGTCGATTATCGCCACTCTTTTATAGACTTCTCCCAGCTGGAAGTGACACTTCCCAAACAGGGAGGAGGTTCTGAGGTAGTAAAAACATGTCCTGCTGCAATAGGTTTTGGATTTGCTGCTGGAACAACAGATGGACCTGGAGCTTTTGATTTCAAGCAAGGAGATGACAAGGTGACCTATGGTTGCAATATTTATGACTTAAATTATCATATTCTGTCATGATATTCAGAGACTGCCTTTTTCTCCTGATTGTTGTCTGTTGTCATGTTTAATCAGGGAAATGCCTTCTGGAGACTGGTGCGCAACTTAATAAAAACACCAGGAAAGGAACAAGTTGATTGCCAGCATCCAAAGCCCATCTTGCTTGATACTGGTGAAATGAAGAAACCATATGATTGGGCGGTGAGTTACTTGTTTGTACATCTTATGCTAGTAGAATGTGGTCGTTTTCAAAAGTTTCTAAGCAAGTTGACACTCCTAAAGTTCATCAAGTAACTAAATATCTGGAACAGATAATAGTATTGATTAACAGTAACTAGCTTCAGTTCTAGTCCTAATTTATTTCTTACATTTTCTTTTGGAATTAAATGGCCGCCTGTTAATTTATGTGCAGAGCTGTAGATTGAGTGTTCAAATCCTGTCTTTCTCACATCAAACAACTTAAAACTGGGATTGGGTAAAGTTAACTGCCCGTCAATTAGCAATAATGTAATGGGTAGAGTTTCCTTGATTCTGAACACATAACTGCAACTCCTTCCATCATATATTCAACATTCCTTCTTCTTCTTTTTTTCACGATTTGAAGTTTTCTAAAGGTGTCTTCTGGCATGGCATGCCTGCCTCTTTTATCTGTACTATTTTTCTACTTCTAGGAATGCTAATGTATGTACGCTGTGAAAGAGTAAAAAATAATTTTTTTTATCTTGTGTTTGGTATTCCTATTAGTGAAACTATTATCATGCAGATGATTTTTGGAACCACTGTTGCTTTACTACTGACCAACCTTTTCTTTCATGGATCATGCAGCCCTCTATCCTTCCAATCCAGATTCTCCGTGTAGGGCAGCTAGTCATCCTTAGTGTACCTGGAGGTACCTTTCATTGCTTCTTTCCTTTATTTTCCTGTAAGGTAAATGCTTTCATTAGCAGTATCATGTTTTATGATCAAACTAAGCTCTGAAGTTGAATTGATGAGAAACTGCTGATATTTTATAGCCATAGATTATAGAACATGCTAAGATCATACCTTTTGTCTTTTACCAAATGATGGTGATGAGCACACTGCTAAGGTTGTTACTCAGGCTGGGATGGAGGATGTGCGGTCAACCTGAGTACGGTCCAACTTTTTGTCATTAAATAGTCTGGTCCGGCTCAAATGAACTTATTTGTGTAAATGGACATGTTGCATGATGGGCTGAACTTCCATTATGCAAAAAATACCCCTGGAATATACATAACTAAATTTTGCTTCAGGCTAGTCCAGCTTCATGTTGTGTTGGGACCAGCGCCAAGCAGGCAAACTTCATACTGCTGCCTGTGCCAAATCTTTTTTTCCCCACTTTCATTGCATTTCAATCACTGTATCTTTTGTTCCTAAGAAAACTATTGTGGCATTAAACATGCTAGGAGTCATTCTTTCTTTGTTTTGATTTGGAGTGCTATTTAACTGGTTGATGATAACTTTTTGTTGAATTTACTTTCCAAGCACCTTTGTGCATTGTTTCCTTGATTAAACCTATGATTTTATGAGCTCAAGAATTTTCTTCTTGATTATTTCAAACAGAATTTACAACCATGGCTGGGAGGCGTCTTAGAGATGCTGTCAAGACAGTGCTCATGAGTGGTGGGAATAAAAAATTTAACAGTAATGTTCACGTTGTTATAGCAGGATTGACTAACACCTATTCACAGTACGTGACCACCATTGAAGAGTACGAAATTCAGAGATATGAGGTAAGTGAATAATTTAATGACAGATGCATGAATAATTTAATCACACAGTACGTGAATAGTTTTCTTTCTTAGGAAAAAGTTCACTGTGATATGTAGTTTTGGCGTTAAGAGAACTATATACTAGCCAGCTTGACATGCACGGGCAGTTGGTTCATTAGCAAAAATAGGTTGCCATCTGGTTCTAAATTGGAAGCTGTCCGAGGCTTTCAAGCACCATCCTTATGATTGGAGTTGAATGATCTCAGTACCCATTATTCCATACCATATCACTATGAATTATCAAAGGGAAACCTGCAAGATTAAATCGACAGTCATGGGCTTTGTTTTAGGAATTCTGTGATGTTTTATTTTTTACCTTTATAATCGCATGTTCATGATATGAATCAAAAAATAAATCTTTATTGGTTTACCTCCTATTTTTTATGAAGAGAATGAATCTTCTTATTGAAGGATCAGAAGAAAAGGGGTTTGAATCTCCTGCGGGAATGATTTTGAATGTGGTTAATATCATGAAGAATAAAGAGATACAGTCTATACCCAAATAAAAATAGATGTTCTCATAAGGAAGCCATCGAAGGCTTTCCATCCTTGCATTTATCTGTATAATTTTATATTGTGCTTTACAATTCCTAATTTCTTTTTTTTGGTAAACAAATAGAGAATATTTATTTAGATTATGGCTTCTAAACGATATTGTTCTCAGGGTGCGTCCACGCTCTATGGGCCACACACTCTCAGTGCCTACATTCAGGAGTTCAAGAAGCTTGCAGCTGCTCTTACCAGTGGCCAGTCGGTCGAGCCTGGTCCACAACCCCCTGATCTTCTGGATAAACAAATAAGCTTACTTACACCAGTTGTAATGGATGCAACCCCACCTGGTGTCCATTTCGGTGATTGCAGCTCTGATGTACCCCTGAACTCCACTTTCAAAAGAGGCGATACAGTCAAAGTAGTTTTCTGGTCAGCTTGCCCAAGGAATGACCTGATGACAGAAGGTACCTTTTCCCTTGTGGAGATCCTCCAAGGAAAGGACAACTGGTTCCCAGCATATGACGATGATGATTTCTGCCTTCGCTTCAAGTGGTCGAGACCTTCAAAACTGAGTACTCGTAGTCATGCAACCATGGAATGGAGGATCCCGCAATCTGCCAACCCTGGGGTCTATAGAATGAGACATTTTGGAGCTGCAAAGAGCCTTTTAGGCTCTATTCGCCATTTCACCGGTTCATCAAGTGCTTTTGTTGTGACATGAAAAACATACCGTGCATGTACATTTACGTACTTTACTTGTGTGCTTGTATTCATTTTTTTTACGTATAATACTTGCACGACAGATAGCTAGCATGTGCAGCTCCTGCTGAACTTTTGAATTCCTGTTTTTGTAATGCCTGGAGAAAAAGACATGGTTTACCCCTAATCCTTTCTTAAGCTGGTGACCAGGTAAATTTATTATTTTGTTCATGCTTCAATCACCACTCATCCTATTAAATAAATAAAAATAACCATGGATCGAATTAAAATATTTTAATTTGAAAATATGACTATTAAAACTACAAATATGATAGTTTTTTTGTTGTTATTTTGGAATAAAAAATCCACTTCAAAATTCTCTCTAAAATGGATTTATTTATGTCTTTTTTTTATATATAAATATAAACTAGAGGGAAAAGAAATCGCTGTATATTTGTTATTATTGAGTGCAGGTCGTTCATCAACTATGAGTAAACCATTTATCAGTAACTTACTAAGTAGGAGACAAGTCGTTCCACGAGATGAAAGCCTTGGCAGATCTTTGCACTAACCACCGACACGTCGTTTCGTAATTTCCATTTCGAATCTCGGAAAGTAGAGTGGAAAAGAAGAACCCAAAGTATTACATAATACTCTATTACCAGAGTGAAGAATCAATCATCCCTAATTACTAGATTCTCTTGGAAATTGAATTACAGATTTCTTCTAATTTTCCAATCTCAGCTGCTGTGCAGGAAGGCTCCAATCTCTCTCTCTAGTTGTACACTACAGGAGTTGAGAGAGCAAAAAGAAGAATCGAGGAGGAGAAATGTCGGTGCAGGAATACCTAGACAAGCACGTGCTCTCTCGTAAAATCGAAGACGCCGTCAATGCCGCCGTCAGGGCCAAAACTCCCGATCCTGTTCTCTTCATAGTAAATCTCTCGCATTTTCTTTTCTCTTTCCCTGCAACCAAACAGGCAGGCAGACTATTGGATTCTAATTTATTTATTGTTTTGGCTAATTGTTGTTTGAGTAATTGCAGTCAAATCACATGAGAAAAGCGGTTCCGTCAGTGATAACGAAAATAAAAGGGAGGCAGATCCTGGATAGCAGAGGAATTCCTACTGTTGAAGTTGACTTGTTCACCAACAAAGGCAGCTTCCGTGCTTCTGTTCCTAGCGGTCATGTTACTGGCATGTGAGCAATTTTTATTAATTTTTTTTCCTTTAAAATTTCTTTTCAATTTCTAGAGCCTAGCCTAGCCCCTTCATTTTAATTAATTCCGTCAAGTTTTTCATTTTTCTTAAAAAGGTTAGAGAACAATTTGTCAACATTTTTTCAACAATGTGTCCAATAGGTTCATTCTGTTATCCTGTTTCAAGCCCATGCTGTAAATTTGAATTGTGTGATAAGACCAACCTAGAATCTTTTCAAATCTTGTGTAGTGGTAAGTGATTATGATTAATGATCTGTCCTAGGTATGAAGCTGTAGAACTGAGAGATGGGGACAAAGGAATGTATCTCGGAAACAGTGTGACGAGAGCTGTTAAGAACATTAATGAGAAGATATCTGAAGCACTGATTGGCATGGACCCGACACTTCAGTCTCAAATTGATCAGGCTATGATAGACTTGGACAAAACAGAAAAGAAGGTAATGCTTTCTTTTCTTTTCCGTCTTTGATTATCAGATGCTCACTCCAGTTCTCTGTACTTGCTACTGGTTCACTGTCCATAAAACAGAAAGAAGGTTTCATTTGAGATGATTGCTGATCTAGTTCTTAGATTGCTAACATGTTATGAGGCATCCTGTTTATTACTGTAAGTCAACTGCAGGGTGAACTTGGAGCAAATGCTATGTTAGCTGTGTCAATTGCTGCATGCAAAGCTGGAGCCGCTGAAAAGGAGGCATGAGTGATGCCTTTTGTTTTATATTTTTAATAAAATTAATGTACTGCTTAGATCATAATTTTGTGCACTTCTTTGAATATTTTGATGTGGAAATACCAGGTTCCACTTTACAAACACATTTCTGATCTTTCCAGCAAAACCAACCCGACTCTTCCTGTCCCAGCCTTCACTGTCATAAGCGGTGGAAAACATGCTGGGAACAATCTAGCCATTAAGGTATGGTCTATTTACGTTTAATTTTACATGCAAACTTTATAAGTTGTTTGGAAAAACCTTCACTTGATAATGATCAGAAGTGCATTGCATTTTTTGAACAGGTTACTTTTTTTTCATCATTTAGCAATTTTAAGTGAAAAATTTTTCATTCTCAGAAAAAAAGGTGATTTTTTAAATAGTGAATTGGCTTGAAAGTCCATGCAATGCTACTTGATTAGGCTGAGACATCAGAAAAACAGGGAGGTAGTGACTGTGTGCTTGCTTATTTTTCTTCTGTTATTGGGAAGGATGTAGTAGGATGTGAATGAGTTTTCCTTAAGAAACACAATTCAGGAACGGTGAGATCATAGCTTTTGATAGTGGAAACAGTCTGCTAAGAATTAGAGTATATTAAGAGTTAGTTGAACGTATTCTGATAATTTGCTATGCATTTCGAAGTCTAATAGAATCCTTTTATAAGAATATCCATTGACCTGAGTGGGGATAGTTCTGAAACATGAGGCAGTTCTCTATGTATTGGGATAATGTGAAAAGATTTGAGAATTTATGAATTCACAAATTATTATTGTAACATCATTAGTATTCACATGTCTCATTCATTTTGAAGAAGAGATATGGCTTGTTTTACTGGCAGGTATTTGATTCTAATATTATGAAGTGATGCAGTTCTAATATGAAAGATGAATCAATACTTCCTCTATAACTTCTTCTTTTTGATATTTTTTTTGTTGTGTCCTAAAACTTCAATTTGTCTTCAATTCACTCACTAATTGCAAAAATCAAATTTGACTTGAACAGGAAATCATGATTCTTCCAATTGGAGCCAGCACATTTAAGGAGGCACTACAAATGGGTTCCGAAACATACCATCATCTAAAGGTGATTTAATTTATTAGAACTAACTTCTGGGATTGTAACTTTCAATGTATCAGTTGCTTCTTTCTCATGGTCTTTCTGCCTGGCTTTATTTTCAGATACTAGTTTCCTTCTCTTATGCGTTTTTTTTTAATCCCTCCACCCACCCACCCCCCCAAGTGCATCTTATGTTCATCAGCCTTGAACCCTAAAAGTGTTAATGGTCACATGAGTTAGAGTAACCAACAAACAAGTTGCTTCTGTAAGCTCTACATGCAAGGGGTCTATAAACATATGAAAATATCCATGCATAAACAGATAACGTCTGTCCAGATTCAGAAGGTGCGGCATTTGCCAGATTGTAGGTCGGGGAAGTTAATGAAGATTCATGCATAGCTCCATTATCCACCCCTAATAGAGATGATGTGATATTTTTCTCTAAACCAAGTATGAGTCCGATAATTATATGCTTGGTCAAGGAAGGGAGGGGTGGGGTAATACATGGTGTCTCATTTTCTAGCTGTCAAGGATCCCATTAGTATTTATGGAACACAAGGCTTCTCATTTTCCTTTTCTTTTTAAATTGGCTGTTTCCTTCATTTGACGTGGTGTATCTCTGGAATTACATTCTTGGCTAAAGGAAGGGAGGTGTGGGGTAATACATGGTGTCTCATTTTCTAGCTGTCAAGGATCCCATTAGTATTTATGGAACACAAGGCTTCTCATTTTCCTTTTCTTTTTAAATTGGCTGTTTCCTTCATTTGACGTGGTGTATCTCTGGAATTACATTCTTGGCTAAAGGAAGGGAGGTGTGGGGTAAGACATGGTGTCTCATTGTCTTGTTGTCAATTATCCCATTATTATTTATTGAGCAAAAGGCTACTCATTTTCTTTTTTCCTTTTCCTTTTCTTTTTCTTTTTAAATTGGCTGTTTCCTTTACTTGGTGTTGAAGTTAATATGAGTAGAAGTGAGGGAGACTAAACATTTACTCATATTTTTTTTTAAAAAAAAACTTTTTTAATCTCAGTAATGAACTTGAAGCTTTCTTCTGCCATGAAACTTGATAGATGCCTTTGAGCCTACCAAAATATGTTTTATGTGATTTTCATTTTATTACATGATGGAATCAATATGAAGTATTGGATCACTTGGATTCTATTCCTGCTGTCTTAGCTGTTCATGCTATAAGTGTTTTTTTTTCTGATCTAGTAATCTTGTAACTGTTAATGAGAATGTACATTGCCTCCACTCACTCATCGATTGCAATTTCTGACGTTAAATGGAACAGGCTGTTATAAAAGAAAAATATGGTGAACAAGGATGCAATGTTGGTGAAGATGGTGGTTTTTCTCCAAACTTATCCAGGCAAGTTTTTCTTATTTGATGCTTGATAATCCTGTCTTTGAAAATGTTGTGACCACTCCCAGTCTGCAAATCAGCCTCTGAAAATAAATTTCCGAGAATAAGAATGATTGGAAAAGGAAAATAGATCAAGAAAAAGTACAGTGCATGCGTAAATCATAAACAGCTACCATATCTTTTCTCCAGGATAGTTACAATCTGCTGTCTGCCCCCCTAAAAGATGGCAATATATGTTCAAAACTCATATGGGGTTCTTATTTGATTATATCCATTGGCAGTGTTCAAGAAGGATTGAATCTTGTTAAAGAGGCTATCAGCAGAACAGGGTACAGTGAGAAAATTAAGATGGCCATTGATGTCGCTGCTACCACCTTTTGCATAGGTAATCTGCTTTTTTCTGCACAATAGTCATATTATTATGGTATGTGACTTGTCACAAAGAAAATGAAGAAGTTAGTCAATAGTCAAGAACTGTTTTTGAGATCATGGTCCTGTGCGTGGTTAGAGAAATTTCTGGGGAAATGTTAACTCTTCTACTGTATTATGCGGCCTATCTACGGGCTCTGCCTCATTTCTAACTTATGGCCTGGAAAACTAGGATTTGCTTTTGTGTATGGGGATTGCTTGCTTTCAACAACTGATCCTGTCTTTTCGCTTCGACCCAATGTAGGTACCAAGTATGATTTGGACTACAAATTCCAAAATAAATCTGGGCAGAATTTCAAGTCAGGAGATGATATGATTAAGATGTACGAAGAACTATGTGCTGGTATATACATGGATACATTCTAAGACCTTTTTGCTGCCATAAATTTTTCAATATTTGATGTGTACTTTTCTTGGGCCTCAGCGTACCCGATTGTTTCGATTGAAGATCCATTTGATAGGGAGGATTGGGAACATGTCAAGCGTTTCTCTGACCTTGGACTTTGTCAGGTATGTTCATTACATTTGGGTTTATCTTTTGTTTACATACATACGAGGAGCTGTAAAAGGATTTGTTCTCAGGTTGTAGGGGATGACTTATTGATGTCAAATCACAAACGTATTGAAAGAGCAATACATGAGTCCAGTTGCACTGCACTTCTTCTCAAGGTATATAGTTAGCATCAGATGAATTCTTCTTGATAAATTTTTGCTTAGCCTTTTCTTTTTCTTGAATTGTTTTTCTGATGTTAATAATGGTGGATTTCTGTATTGCATCACATATAAAACCTTCAATGAAGATTAGGCAATTGATCCAGCATGCTACATTTGTTGCAAAGTAGAATATATTTTTCCAATATCACATGTATGTGATATTTATACGTGATATTATGGTGATCTGTCAGTGGCTGTGGTATATTTTATAATCTAATTACCATCGCTTAAATTAGGTAAATCAGATTGGGACAGTAACAGAAGCCCTAGAAGTGGTGAAGCTGGCAAAGGATGCCCACTGGGGTGTGGTGGTATCTCATAGAAGTGGAGAAACAGAAGATTCTTTTATAGCTGATTTATCTGTTGGCCTTGCCATGGGTCAGATCAAAACAGGCGCTCCTTGCAGGGGAGAGCGACTAGCAAAATACAACCAGGTTCACTTTCTTTATTGTTACCCAGTTTTTCTTGTGTTTGTGCTGGGTGGGTGGGGATGGGAGAGAGCCTGATTGCTAGCTAGTGCTGCTATAAGTATGAAGAAATGAAAAACTTTTACCATGAACCTCCATGCCTGTAAGATCAATAGTGACTACCATTATGATCCATGGGCAAGACAAACTTCAAGTTTGGGAAGAGTAGGAAGAAAGGAATAACTCCTAACCATTCTAATGAAAGCTTTATTCACTATTGTGGTAACAGATTTTCCTGTTGTCCTTTCTTTTTTTGTATCTTCTTGCTAATGAACAATGCTACTAGTTTTTTTTTTTTTTTATCATTATTGTTTTTAAGTTGTTAATCTGTCATACCCTTTTATTAAATCTATTCACCATGATGAAAATCACAGACCTATTTATCTGTTAAAGATATGCATGAGCTTCCCTTCATTGCAATCATATGTGATAAGAAACCGAGACACTTTTCTTTATTAATCTGTGAAGGCTTACAAGTTGAATGGCTAACAAGGTCGATTTGAACCTAATAGACATAACTTTCTTGCAGTTGCTTCGGATTGAGGAAGAATTGGGTGATCAAGCAGTTTATGCAGGTGAAGATTGGAGAGCAGCCTGATCAGTCCTTCAATTTTTTCCATCCTCCCGTCCTTTATAATCTAAGTTTGAGGCTTCAAAAGTAAAACTCCCTTTGTATTGAGCAAGTGGCATTATGGAGCAATGTTGTAAGTCTTTCTCTTAGCTTCGTGTGAGTGTGCCCCCGCCCTATTTTTTTGGAGAACATGAAGGTGCTTTCAGAAAACGTAGTTGAGTCAGCAAAAGTTTTGTTACAGACCTTGGTTTTAGGTAACTGTAAACAGAAAAATCGTTCCTGATCCGTAGTGCAAAATCCCTTTATCTTTTTAGTTCTTTAGCTACTGTTTGTGTGTTACGGATTATGCAAATCTTAAAGCTTTTCAATCCTCTGACTTGTTCCAGTTCATTTCCTACCATTGGTAACCTAAATGGCTTTTGTGGCTAGCATGTCCTCATGTTCGTTTCCATTACCTTCTGTTGTTAGATTAAATGTTTTGATCCGATACCAGTAGCCAGGAAATTTATGGTTGGCACTCAAAAGTTTGGAAAAAAATCGTGGTAGCTTCCTTATGATGTTTTGAGTACGATATGGTGGCATGCTGCTAAAAACTCGATATCATCTGAAAGAAAGAAACTAATGGATCATTGTTAGGAGGGAAACATCCCCGATTGCATTCAACATGTGAACTGAAACGACACTGGAACCTTTTTTTTTATTTTTTTATTGATTGATTGCCATTTCAGTGAGAATATATAAACTTGCTTGCTCCCTGAAGTAAAAGACAATGATGTGCGTTTTGTTAAATACAGTACTTGCTTTGATGGACCAATTGACACCCTACTACCGATTGCTTACCAAATTGTTTGCTAGATTTTTGAGACCAGTTTGTATTTGACTCAGGTAACTTCCATGTTGTTCGGGTCAATTATTTATATCCAAAATGAATCAATTAAAATGTCATTTTAATTTCTTTCTTTTTATTCTTTGGGCTCGCCATTCGAGTTACAGGTTAACTTAATAGATTGAGTTATGGGTTAACTTAGTAGGTTAATATCTGTTTAAAATAAAACCCAATTTGAGTTAAGTTGTAGATTGTTGAGTCAACCTAGCAGTCTAGCCCAAGTTCAAAACCTGGTCTCTATAGATGCAACAAATCTATATATTCATTGCTTGTCCTGTTATTTTTAATAAACTTGATATCAGACTGTTTAATTTCCCCTGATTATAAATTAAATTCATTTTCTGATTTCCCCCACAATTATGTGCATGTCATGTGTAT
>Ga0325404_1004204_pt1 | contig 15337 bp, 8 predicted proteins | sample PopdelMetagenome_18_FD_205664 | JGI IMG/M metagenome (GOLD analysis project Ga0325404, IMG submission 205664) | Populus deltoides microbial communities from Bellville, Georgia, United States - Xylem-Control-R1 | ecosystem: Host-associated > Plants > Phyllosphere > Stem > Wood/Secondary xylem... | reverse complement strand
GAGGTTATAAAATCCCTTGCATGTCAGAATATGATAGAAAGAATTCCCGAAAGAATTGATGGATAGTGGACGATTCAACATACAAGTTGGCTCAATTTTCAACAGTGAATGGTTGATTTAGAGATTGGTTCCTTTTATTGCGATTCTTTCTGTGAATAGAATTGCCACAACTGGTTTAGTTGCTGGCTTTGTGGTGTTTTTATCAAGTGTCAATTATATGAATATTCCTTTGGAGAATGCCCCAATTATTTGGATGGCAATATTTTCAAATGATCATTTCGTTTGTTAAGATCTGGTGCGGATGCACTCTTTCTGTCTGTTTTTTTTATTCAAATAATAATAATAAAGCAAAAAAGCCAAACTACGTGAACGACCCTTTAGCCTAATTATTTCTCCAGCTGCCAAAACCAAACCTGGTTTGATTTGAAGACTTATTGTTCGTACAAGACACTTTACATCCCCACTAACTCGAACCTGAAAAATTCGACAAAATAGTTCAAAATATTTATAAAATTACTATTATATTCTAATTAATAATTAAAAATCCTCTTACAATGTTAAGATTTTATAATTACAAAATTACCATAATTGTTTTTTTTTCCTTCTCTTTTCCTCTCCTTCGCCGAGTGAAAATCTGGAGAGCAAAATGCATAAACAATTACAATTCTTTTTATTCAAATTGCTCGAGACACCCTTCTAAGCACTCTCCAAAACCCACAACTCCACTTTTTTCTCAAATATCTCATGTTGATTTCACTGTGCATCCATCCTATACTTCTCCCCACGGAGTTTTCATACTGTAGAATGTCCTAAATTGTGCGATGATATTCACAAAAGAGGTTAGCACATTAACACTCAAACTCTGTTATACTAACTCTTTTCTTGCAAATTCTTAAGTCTTCTCTTTGTTATCTCTGATTGGTGAAGATTTTTTGTAAATTACTGAAAATGAAATCAATTCAACTATTAAACAACTTAAATCCAAACTAGTCGAATTGGATTTATCTCCAAATCTAGAACCATTAAGAGCACGTCCCAAAAAAATTTGAATTTTTTTTTTGTTGCTAAAATTTAATATAGTTTATATGTTTTGGATCGTTTTGATATGCTGATATCAAAAATGATTTTTAAAAAATAAAAAAAATATCATTTGCATGCATTTTAGCACGAAAAATTATTTGAAAAGCACCCGCAACTATACTGCCAAACACGCTTTAAACCAATAATCAAATATTTGCAAAATATAATTGAAATAACCATAATAAGTTCATTATATAAATTGCAGTTTAATAATAAAAAAATAAAATAAAAAAGATGTTTCCAAGGAATTGATGCTTCGATTGATTTAACCATATTAAAATTCAAAAGTTGAAAAGGAAAATGAAAGAAATAACTCTAGAAGAGCTCCAATACTTATTTTCCTAAGAGTCATCATTACACAGAGATGTGATAGAAACCAATTTAAGACCCTTTGCTTTCTCTACCGCCTCTTCATCTTCTTCTTTCTCTTTAAAAAAAGTTAAAAAAACTGCATTATTAATTAATCTAATATTAAAAAAATCAATTAAAAAAAACAAGAAACAATTTAAGCCAATCAAGATTAACTCATGAAATCCATGAAACAAGTCATACATAAGAATAACCTCATAGAAAAATAGACCGAAACAAATTTCAAAACTTAATTATCAATTAACTCAATATTAAATGATTAGATTTAGAAAAAAAATCAATTATATATATAAAAAAACTTAACCCATCAAACTCACGATTTAGGTAAATAGTTTAGGATAACCTCATAAAAAGTAAATTGAAAAAAATTATCAAGTCTAATCCTCAATAATTTAATATTGAATGATGAAATTAAAATTAAAAAAAAATAAATTAGAAAAAAATAAAAGAAAAATAATTATTCTTAAAAATAGTGTTATGAATAAAAACCCTTCTCCTTTAGTTTTTTTTTTGTTAATGATAATCCCATATAAAGTAAATCAAAACAAATTACTAAGTTCAATTTCCAATAAATTCAATATTAAATAATGAAACTGAAAAAAATAAATTAAAAAGGAACTTGAGAAAATGACTTGAGTCAACTCAGGTTAACTTGCTAAATTCATGATCTGAGTTATAAGACTTCCCAATAGAAAAAAGATTGAAACAAATTATAAATCTTAATTCTCAATCAATCCAGTGTTGAAATATAAAATTAAAAAACAAAATTGATTAAAAGAACAAAAAAAAAAAAACTCAAGTCAACCAGAATTAACTCACCAAACTTATGACTCGAGTCATGAGATAAGGATAATCTCATAAAAAGCAGAACGAAATAAATCCTGAAGTTTAATTCTCAATTAACCCAACGTTGAAGGATGAAATTAAGAAGAAAAAAAAGTCAATTAGAAAAAAAAAACTCGAGTTAACTGAATTATCATGCCAAGCTCGTGGTCCGAGTCGTGAGTTTAGGATAATCTCATAAAAAATAAATTGAAAAAAATTATGAAGTTCAATCCTCAATAAATAAATTAAAATTGAATATGTATATTAGAAAAAAAGAAAAAGAAAAATACTATTTCAATAAATAATGTTCCATGATAAACACTTTCTCTTTTAGTTTTTTTTTTTAATTTTATTATTAAAAAAATAAGAAATCAAATGTCAATGTTTTTGGTAGACAGACTACGATTGATTAATGCATGAGGAGGGGGATGTTTTAATGGGACAAGAGGGTTTTAATGGTGAAATCAAAACATCAATTTGTATAGTATAGAAGAAGAAGTTGTACTTGGAAAGGAAAATAATTTATGAAATATGATGGATTTACATGTCATATGAGTGATATTATATACGGGTGGATTTTTTTTCATTTAAATTGAAAAATCATATTGATCTAGGATATAAACCTATTTCTAAAAAAATGAAGAAATAGTGAAAAAATAACCAAGTTATAAAAAAGTCAGGGTACTTTTTTCAAACAAAAATTAAAAATATTATGCATAATAAAGTAGTCAATGTATCAAATGTAAAGAGACACACTTTTGCATATGGTGATTATTTAAAATTAAGGAATTTATACACTGTAAATCAAAATTTAAATTAAATATAACAAACTTTAATTAAAAATGCATATTAAGTCTATATCTATTTTGCAAAACATAATTTTCTAATTTTTTGAAAAATATTTTCATGAAAAATAAGTTATTTTTTTAATGTTTGGATTGAGAATTGCTATCCTTAGTCGTTTACGCCCTCAAATATATTTTAAGTATTTTATATTCATGAACCCAAAACCTTAGAGTCCAGTTGGAGAAGATCTCACATACTTAAACGCTTTTCTAAATTGACTTACTGGTATCTTAAGACCCTTTTTAGATGGATGTCCAAATATTAGTAGATAGTAGTTAAAATGACATCTTTATTTGTGCAAATTCAGTTCAGTTACACTTCCAAACATCTTAATACGAAAATACTAGACTCGGGTTTGCATTTTTTTCATGTAAAAAATGATGTTTATATGATGCAAGCATGTTTTAAAGAAATAAAAAAAATGTTGGATCAATGCATTTTATTTTTATAGCCTAAGTCCATGTTTAAAAGGGGCAAAGGCAAGGTAATAACCCACATATCTAGGCTTGACAAAATCCTAGGCCTAGATGACGTGAGTTTGGCTTGCTTCTAGGGCCAACAACCGTGGATTCGGCTACGTGGTGAGTCTAAGTACATATGGATTTGATGAAATTCCAGACCCAACATTATTGGGTGTAGCTACAAGCTAAGCCTAAGTACATTAGGTTCTGGCAAGCTGTCAGACCTAATATCCTTAGGATTAGCTACGTGCTGAGCCCAAACAAACTTGTGTCTGGCAAGCTATCAGACCCAACATCTTTGGATTCAGCTGCAAGCTAAACCCGAGTACATATGAGTCTAACAAATGGCTAGACACAATACCTGTAGGTTTAACTATGCACTAAGCCCAAACAAATATGAGTTTGGAAAACTGTCAGACCCAATATTCTTTGGTTTTGCTGTGTGCTAAACCTAGAAACTTATGAGTCTAGCGAGCTTCTAAACCCAACATCTTTAAGTTTAGCTACGTGTTGAGCCCAAATAAATGTAGGTTTGGCAAGTTACCAAACCTAATATCCTTGGGTTCAAATATGTGCTGAGCCTAAATGTATATGGATCCGACGAGCTGCTAAAACCCAACATCATTGAGTTCAGCTACACGCTAAGCCCAATTAGACTTAGGTTTAGCGGGCAGCTAGACCCAACATTATTAGGTTCAACTACGTGTTGAGCCAAAGTATGCATGAGTATTGCAAGATGCCAGACCCAATATCCTTAGGCAAGCTACACACTAAGCCCAAACAAACATGAGTCTGGTGAGTAGCTATGCCCAACATCCTTGGGTTTAGCTATGTGTTGAGCTCAAATATATATGAGTTTGGCGAGTTGTTAGACCCAATATCTTTGGGTTCAGCTATGTGCTCCCAAATAGGCGTGGGTATGATAAGTTACTAGACCTAACATCATCGGGATTAGTTATACGCATAGCCTAAACAAACATGAGTTTAACAAATTGTTAGACCCATCACTCTTGGGCTTGGCATTATTCCAAGTCCAAGTGGGTATGGGCTTTATGATTATTATGAGGCCTTGTTTGTTTATTTTTATAGCTTTTAACATAAAATATTAAAAGTCAAGAATATCATCTCTCTACACCTACAAGTGTATAAAAGTCTTTAAAGGGCGTACATATTTCCATTAACATTAATATTGTGGAAATGATATCTATCCCTCATTAATATTATGTAAGAGATATTTATCCCATGGGCTTAACAAACATGGGTTTAACAAGTTGTCAAACCCATCACTCTTGGGCTTGACATTATTCCAAGTCCAAGTGGGTATGGGCTTTATGTTTATTATGAGGCCTTGTTTGTTTATTTTTATAGCTTTTAACATAAAATATTAAAAGTCAAGAATATCATCTCTCTACACCTACAAGTGTATAAAAAGTCTTTAAAGGGCCTACTATATTTCTATTAACATTAATATTGTGTAAATGATATTTATCCTTCATTAATATTGTGTAAGAGAAATTTATCCCTTGTTAATATTATGTAAGGGATAATTATCCCTCATTAATGCTATCAAAAGGAAATGGTTCCCCAACTTCTCTATTCAAGTAACATGACAAGGTTCAGTGGCTACATATACCCCTTAACCACTTAAGTAAAGGGTTCATAATTTATGCTCTTTAAGTTTCATAGTTTTATTCTCAGAGCATTTTACCATACAAAAACTAGAATAAACACACTAGTTCTTAGAATTTAAACTTATTTTTTTATTTATTACAATCTCTTACTAAAAGTCACTGACTTTTATCATTGGAGGGTCTCTAGACCCCACCCACTAAAAGAGACTGTTTTACAGGTGTTAAGCCTTATTCCACTTATCATTTACTTCATGAGCTTTAAATAAAAAATATTGATCTAAATGTGTGATTAACCATTGTCCAAACACTAAATAACCTCATTCATGAGCATATTGGATTTTGGAACATCATCACTAACGACTTGGGTTATAACCCTAACTGTGTCTAATAAGCTACTTTTATTTTAACTAGACTATAAAAAACAGGCAACAATAATAAATGGTTGAAATAAAAAAAAACGATCATGATAACTTGGAAAAATAAATTTGGAAGAACGAAATTGGATAAAGAAAAGAAATAAGGAAAAACCCAGGTCAACCCGAGGTAGCGTGATAAACAGGTAACCTGGATAATGACTCTAAACAAGTATTTGATCTTTTTTAAACCCAATGTTAAATGGGTCATCTCTTAAACCAATCACCATGATACATTCAAAAACTAATACAAATCATGGGTGTAGGATGAACTTTGTTATTTGACATGACATTTGAAAAAATCTCAAGTTTTTGAAAAGAAAAAGTAAATCTTGCGAAACTTTTTTAGGGAAAACACCTTAAAATAAAAACCAAAGTGTGTGTCACGACACAAGTACTTGAAAAAGAACACGAAAAACAACGTTGTTATAAGACAAAGAGTTTTTAATTCATTCTCAATTAGAAAAAATATAATAGCATTTGCCATGGCCTAAATACTCACAAAAAAAGAAAGCTATGAAGGCATCTTGACACTCAAGATTTGAAAGTAACTCGCACAAACTTGTTTGAGTAAACTAGGAAGGTGAGCCAGCAAGAGAGACCACTTAAGAAATTACAACCTTCGATAATAAAAAAAAAGATTGTGAAGAAAAAAAAGGGGTCTATACCTTGAAAAGCATGCATTGCATATGATTTAACCTCAACTTTGAAATAGTGTTGGTGTAGGATCCGCCAATCAAGAGGAAATGTAGTGAAATCTGCATGGGTGAACGAAAGCCGAGAAATGACAAAGACATCTCACTTATAGGGTGTGACTAACTAAGACGGTAAGACAAAACACTCGTTTTAAGAGTTTATCTTTAGAGGGTATTTTTGTTTTGAAATTTTATTTTGGAAAAGTTTTGGAAGGATCCAATGTAGATTCTAGTATTTGAAATTTGAAAATGGTAAGTCACTCATAAAAATAGACTAATTTTTTAGTTTTAAAATGAGCAGGTTACCCATGAAAATAGATTAATTTCAAGAAAGCATGAATGCTTACTAAAATTCTTTTTGGAATTAAAAAGGGTAAATCGCCTGTGAAAATAGACCAAAGCTTTTGAATTTCAAAATGAATAGGTTGTCCATGAAAATAGATCAATTTTAAGGAAGTGTGGACGTTTATTGAAATTCTTTTTGGAGTTTAAAAAGGGTAAGTCGCCCATGAAAATAAACCAAAACCTTTGAATTTTAAAATGGGCATGTCATCCATAAAAATAGACCAATTTCAAGGAAGCATGAATACTTGCTGAAATTCTTTTTAGAATTTCAAAATAGGCGGTCGCCTTTGAGAATAAACCATTTTTTTTTAAACTTTTAAAAGGAGTAGGTCACCCATGATAATAAGACCATTCTCTGTTAAAAAAAAAAAGTCTTTAGATGGGTAGGTCACCCATCAAGTTAGACATACACTATTTCTTTACAAGCTCATTATGCAAAACATTGACGAGATTTTGCTTCGTAAGCATTATAAATAGAGAGCATCTGTTGTTCCTCATTTTTTATTACGTATAAATAAATAAATAAAAAAAGATATACATGAAGAAAGCCTAGAAGATTGCCTAAGGTTGGTGGTAGAAGACCAAGATGACAAATGAAAAAGCTAGAGGACCAAAATATACAAAATTAACAAAATTGACAACCCAATTTTGATCGATAAAGGTCCCAATTGGTGAAAATATTCTTATTTGGGGTAAAGAAATGCAAATTTAGATGATTATGGACTCAATGTGAATTTTGCAAGGCTTAATTAATTTTATCAAGGACTTAATTGCAAGGAAAATAAGTTTTTGAAGTCTAGGGACTTAAGTCATTTTTTAGAGGTTTAAAGTGGACAAATCAGGGGCTTAATTGTAATAATATTGAAGTTTGATGGGCAATTAGAGACATGATTGAAGAAATCCAAAATAAAAAATCAAACTGAAAAAGATGCGTAATTGTAGGGGCTAAAATTGACCAAATTAGGGGTCAAATTGAAAGAAATTGAAATTTTGGTGGTCAATTAAGGCTGAAATTGAACAAATTAAAAACCATGGACTCTTTTGTAAAATACACTCAAATAAAAGGAACAAATAAGAATTTCTAAGGGTGAAATTACAAGGATTAAAAGGATTTCGAGTCAATTAGAAATGCATGTGCCACAATTAGAAGAAAAGAGACTGAATTGATTTTTGATAAAAATCAATTAAGAGCCTTAATTTTTAGGGTTTTTAATTTACAGCATCTATAAGGTAAAATTAAGGGAAGAAAGACACCCAATCTACTTAGTACTTACTAGGTTGGATTCTAGGGCTGCACTGCAAGCTAAGTCAAAAGTCAATTATCATGTAAAAAATACATATGGGCGCCATTAATTGTTTCAGCATACGATGAAAAACTTGAAATGTGAATTGATAGCTTGACCCTTTGTTAGATAAAATTAATTGACTATCATAAACGCTAATAAATGCAAAAAAATATTTTGTTTGGCTTTTTCGACTCAACATGCTAAGAGATAAATTAGTCACCCTATTTAAAAGGTGACCTGACTATAAAATGTTTTTTTATTTTATGTCACTGTTGTTTTAATCTTTATGTAACCCTATCAAAGCTTAAATGTGAAACAATGGACTATCCAAGGAAAATAAATTAGGGAATAAAATGAAAAGACGATGACATATTGTATTGACCCAAGTTAACTCATGAAATTTACAATCTGGATAATGGATGTCATAACCCATTTTTGGGTTATTCCCTAAATTCACTTTTTTTTCTTTCAAAATAAAAATAAAAAAATAAAATAAAGACTTGCAACTTGGAAAGCAGGTCGGGGTGAATTTTAAACATATAGGAAAATCAAGCTGTAATTTTGGATGAAATTTAAAGCCTAATTGTACCCCATTATACCAAAGACTGAAGAAACATTGTAGATTAAATGTCAAATTAAATGATTATTGGACGAATATGCATAAAAATTAAGTGCAAGGACATACTTAAAATTTTAATAGGCTAATTTAATTTAATTTAATCATGAGCCAAATTAATATTAATTATGTTTGAGAATTAATTTGGGTCCAATTGAAGGATTTAATTAGGTGCAAGGACTTAATTATACTTTAACTTGGTTAAATTAAGTTTATTAGAGGCTTAATTGGTGAAAAATTAAGTTTAGGAGCCCAATTTGGGCTTAATTCAGAAAATTAGAATTTTAAAAGATCAAATTTAATTTTTGTCAACTCAATTGATTGAAATTAAGGGTAAATTACAAGAAAATGAAAGTTTAGGGGTCAATTAGGGGTTAAATTGAAGAAATTCGCAGCCAATGACCATGTTGTAAAAGGTGCTGAACTATAAGGACTCAATTGATTGAAATCAAGGGTGAAATTGAAAAAAATTAAAAGTTTAATGGTCAATTGAGGGTTAAATTTTATAAATCTAAGACCATGGACTAATATCAAATAGGCACTGAAATTTGGGGCTGATATTGTAATTTGGTAGGGGCAAAATTGCATTAAATCTAAAGTTTAAGTTTAATTAGGGGTGAAATTGAAAGTAATTAAAAGACATAGGACCAAATTGAATTTTGGCCAAAATCTCTAATTTAAGGTCCAAAATAGAGCCCTTTTTTAAATAATAAAAAATAGACGACGCGTCGTCTGGTTACTGTTCATTGTCTTCTTCTTTTGACCCGAAAAAACTGCATGAGTGGATACTTTTAAGGGGCATTTAATGCTTCATCTCTCAATCAAACCGGACAAATCATACACCACCATGATGGTCTAATATTTTACTACACCTTAGAGTAGGTCACGCCGACCAATTATCCCTATAGTCACTGCCCCAAAGTGGCTAACTTGACCAGCCTTTAACAACCAATTTTGATAGTTTATAATGACAACTTTGAACCAATGAATGACATCATTCTGGGTAGAATCAAGGGTCAATATTTGGCACCAATAAAAAGAAAATGTCCCTTTTCCACCCTTATAAATAAGGGTGGATTTTATGGCTTGAGGAGGAGGATATTTGGATCTAAAGTTGGCAACAAATCAGCACCCCCTCTAATTTTTCAGCTGTCAGTTTCTTCCTCATTTCTCTCTCCACTACATGTTCAACCACCACAACCTTCCCCCACGCCGTGATCGAAGGCGACTTAACCTTGTCTGCTAACCCATCCCTTCATCGGAGACAGGAACCACCGCTGCCAATCTTTCCTTCTCCCTTTCCAACGCATACTTCTTCTTCCTGCCCCTAAGAACCCAACCATTACCTTAGCACTGCTGTGAGCCATTAACCTTTCCACCGTCCTCAACCATACCAATGACAACAGTCACGACCCCTGAGTCAGGTGAGCTCCTTCTTCTCTTTCCTCCTCCTCCTTCTTTTTCGCCCCCCAACCATTGTCTCCTGTATGCATAACAATAATTCGTTCTACATGTAAGGGGGAATAATTAACCCCCATTGAGTTTAGGTTGGACCCGTGTAAGCCCAGCCCAAATGGCTAGGCTAGGTCCAGTCCAAATCCAAAAAAAAGGACAGATATGTTAGGCTGACATCGACCCAACCTTTTTAGGCCGACATCGGCCCAACCCCTTTTTGGGCCAAAATCGGCCTAACACTTTTAGGCCAAGTCAGCCTAACCAGACTGGGCTCACTCCGTATAGCTGGACCGGCCCAACCTATGTATTTAATAATAATATAATATTAATATTATAATATTATATAATATAAAAACAAAAAATTTTAAAAAAATCAAAAGTCTTTTAACAAAAATTATGATTTTCTCGCATGTTTTTCTACCAATTTTGCATAATATCTTACTGTATATTTACATTGTAAGATATAGATTTGGTATTAAAATACCTAGTTTTCTTGAAAATGTTTCTAATTTTTTTAAAAAAAATCCAAAAAAATATCAAATTTTTTTTTTTAATTAGTTTCCTCTTTCAAAAAACAAACAAAAACAAAAAAATATTTTGTTTTCATGCATACAGCTAAATCCTAAAGGTTTTCCAAGCATGTTTTTATAAAAAAATAAAAAAAGCAGTTGTCTCATATTTTAAAAAATACAAAAAATGGATATCATAACTAGTTTATGATTATCCATTAGGATTCGACCAAAATTTCAAAAACCCTTCATCAATCATTTTGTTCATTTTATATTAGGGTTTAGATGTAGACTTTAATATTTGGAGGATGTAAAACTACACAGTACAGTACACCATTAGGTATTAAAGATGCAAAATAAATGAAATGTTAAAATTCAAACTTTAGAATGGTTATTATTTAAACCGATAAAATAAAGACTCTCTCATGAAGAGAGATCTACCTTGAACTGTAGACGAGACCAACAAATAAAAATTTGACCTAGGAAAACAATCAAACAACAATGCAGCTTACCTTAGGTATGGTGCACTAGGGGTGATGCATCTTCCCTTTACATAACGAGTCCTTTACCCAAACTCTCATAGACCATAGGGTTCCTAGTAACCATAATACTAGGTGATGACTTCTAAACCTTAATCATAAATTTATGATTAAATCTGAAACCCTCTCCTTCCCAACAATACCATTTCAGCACGCCAGCCCGACGTTGCCCCACGACAATGGATACGACCATAATGAGCTAACCCAATTGGAAAATCTTTTTTTCTTGTTCTCCTTCCCTTATTTTCTCCCCAATTAGACCTTATATGGGTCTTAATTAGCCTTGGGTTGGATGAAATATATGACTAAATTAAAAAGTTATAAAAGATTGGGGAACAAAATTCTTTAAAAATTCCATATTACTTTGACCTAAGTCAACTTGGGTTAACCTGTGAAATTCGTGATCCAGGTCATGGACATGACTACAATAAGGTAACTTGGTTGACAATATGCCTTTTTCTTTTCTCATCCCTTATTTTCTCCCTAGTTGGGTTTTAATTGGGCCTTAATTAGACTCAAGTACGATGAAATATGGGACTAAGTTTGAGTTATTAAAGAATTAGGGATCAAATAAAAAACTATATAAAATATGGGATTAAATTGAAATGGAATAAAAGGATCAGGAGAAAAATTGTTTGACACGTGCAATATACACACCATCTTATAAGGAAGCCACTATGTTGAGGTGGCACTTGTGGCCTACAAATGTATTACAAGAGAATAATTGTTTACAAGAGAAAAGGAAAGGATTAGCTATATTAACGGGATTAGCTAAACGAGCTCTTATAATTGTGGATCAACAAAATGCATATAAGAAAAGTCTTAGATTAAAGCTGATGATCTTCAACATCCCTTGTAAGCAGAATGTCGGGTTGGGACTGATGTGGAGCTTGAATCAGAAATATTAAAACAGAGGTTTAGGCATACTTTTGGTTAAGATATCAACAACTTGTAAGTGAGAAGGAACATACTGTATGCGAAGTTTGCCAGTGATAACAAGTACATGAAGAAAGTGGTAATCTAACTCAACATGTTTGGCCCTTTTATGAGAAACAGGGTTGGAGCTTAAGAAAATTGGAAAATTGAAGGGAAGATATGGGTTGAGCCTGAGAGGTATCTAAAAAGGGAAGGTAATTTTAATCAAATTGAGCATGTCGAGTGATATATATCCTAGATGTAGAGGGGTCAAGACAACGAAACCCTTTATAAAAAGTCCTGTATCCCATTAAAATGCAACGAATGCTTCGAGGGGAAAATTGATTAGGCATATAATCACGTAAAAATGGGTAAACATGACAACCAAAAGGATGAAAGTTTTTATAATTGGGAGGAGAACCATATAGAAGTTCAAAAGGGGACTGTAACATCCCCCATTTCTGGGATAAAACAACAATCTCATGTCAATAAAAAAAAACAGAGTAGTAATTTTTTTTTATATATACGTATTCATGGTCTTCGTATTAACATCTACCGGAATTTCGACGGAGTCCCCCCTATACCGGAAGGTCCCAAGTTACCGACATGTAACCTGTTTACACTTCTAACAGTTCGCATCTCATAACTTAATTCCCGACCCAATCATCCTGGGTTTCAATCAACTGATCAAACAAGTCATCTATTCGTGGGAGTGGCTACTTGTTCTTCACTGTCACTTTATTCAATTGACGATAATCAATACACAAACGAAGGGTGCCATCCTTCTTCTTTACAAACAATACCGGAGCTCCCCAGGGCGAGTTACTAGGCCGGATGAAGCCTTTATCTAACAATTCCTGAAGCTGGACCTTCAGTTCCGCCAATTCCATAGGTGCCATCCTATAAGGAGACTGGGCTATAGGAGAAACTCCTGGAATAGTTTCTATGGAAACTTCAATTTCTCTAACTGGAGGTAATCTAGGCAACTCTTCTGGGAATACATCTTGAAACTCCCTCACAACAGGAATACTAGCCAAATCTATACTACCCTTCTCCAGCTCTCTTACATGGGCTAACCAAGCAGAACAACCTTTCCTCAGTAATTTTCTAGCCACTAAGACTGAGATTACACAACTTGGAATTACTTTTCTTTCCCCTTTAAACACTACTCTTTTATCACCTATTCCTTAGATTGTCACCGTCTTGGTGAAACAATCCACTTGTGCCTTATGTTTACTTAACCAATCCATGCCCAGAATCACATCAAAATCATATAAGTCCAACGACATAAGATCTGCCCTCAACTCTAATCCTCCTATATATAGTTTTACCCCTCTATAAATATCATCAATATGTATATTCTCCCCCAAAGGTGTACTAACCGTCACCCCTACACCCAAGTTACTAGATAACACATACAAGTTATTCACAATTCTATAAGATACAAAGGAATGACTAGCTCCAGGATCAATTAAAGCATAAACTTGCATTGTATCTAACTGTAAAGTACTTGCCACCACATCAGGTACAGCTCCCACATCCTCGTAGGTCATGTGATATACCCGACCCTGATTCCTCCCCTCCTGATTTCTGGGCCTCCCACGAGTAGCACTCGTCCCTGACTGGGTAGGCCTGATAGGACGATTGACTGTCACCGATTGCTGCTGGCTCTGAACCTCAATCCTCTGACCATGGGCTCCCTCGGTAGTTCTACGAGGACAATCCTTCTTCCGGTGACTCGTGTCCCCATAATAGTAACAACCTCTTCCTACATGCAGGCATTCTTTCTATCGATGCCGGGTGTCGCTGCTCACATCTCTAACAAAACGGATATACTGGTCCCTTTTGCTCTGTAGACCCTCCAGCAGTTTTGACTCCCTGTCTAGACTGTCCTCCCCAAGCTCCTCTTCCACTGACTTGTCTAGATCCTCCTGAGCGATCCTGGGGTGAAACTTCCACCCCTTCTCTGGAACTGTCCTGATGATGGCCTGCTCTTCCTCTTCTTTGGGAGAGGAGGTCTCCCAATTATAAACTCAAAATCTCTCCTCTTAGCTCCCATTGCCCGACTCTACTCGACCACTGGCTTTGGGGTATCCTTTATTACCCTCTCCATACCCTGAGCAGCACGTACCAATTCCTGTACCGACTGAAACTGCATGGCTATCAATATCATCCTCAATTCCCGCCTTAGTCCATCACGGAACCTCTCCACCCTGTGGCGCTCTGTGGGAAGGTAAGTGGAGGCAAAAGCTGCTAAATCCTGAAATCTCCTCTCATATTCCAGCACTGTCAAATCTCCCTGCTTCAATTCCAGAAACTCCTGTTCTTTCTCCCTCTTATGCTTCCAAGAATAGTACCTCTCCTCAAACTCTTCACGAAAATACCTCCCTCTCAATACCTCCCCTGATCTCCTTTCTCTAATGGTCTCCCACCAAGAGTGGACACTTTCAACCAATAGCTGAGTCACACAATCCACCCGTAGCTCCTCTGGCACCTGCATCTGATTTATAACTCTTTCCACTTTCCTCAGCCAATGCCCAATAACCTCAGCATCCTCTTCGCCCCGGTAAGTCATACAACCCATCTCTCTCATACCCTTCACCCATTGCACTATGGTGACTATTCCCCCTGATCTAGGAGTAGTATTGGAGGCCCCCGCTACCATTCCTGCTGTCACAACTCTCACTATATGTTCCATAAAAGCAGGATCCGAGAATAGGTTTGATTCAGCTACCGGTGCCACTGGTGGAGGTATATTATCTCCCCCTTGTCTGTCTGATCCCTGGGGCATGGATACATCTGCCTGACAGAACGATGAATCATCTCGAAGTCTCACTGACTCGCCCCCTTCTGAGTACACTGATGCTACAGGTATATGAGAGGAGGTGTTTGCTAAGGGATCCCAATCTGGATCACTTTCATTACGAATACTCTAGCCACTTCCCCGAACTGGGGATGGATCAGTCCTGGCTCCTTGCCTTGTTCTCACCATCTTGAAACACATTCCAAAACCATATAATCATTCCTATCCCCAGAATAGCAACCTGAGCTCTGATACCAAATGTAACATCCCCCATTTCTGGGATAAAACAACAATCTCATGTCAATAAAAAAAACAGAGTAGTAAATTTTTTTTTTGTATATACGTATTCATGGTCTTCGTATTAACATCTACCGGAATTTCGACGGAGTCCCCCCTATACCGGAAGGTCCCAAGTTACCGATATGTAACCTGTTTACACTTCTAACAGTTCGCATCTCATAACTTAATTCCCGACCCAATCATCCTGGGTTTCAATTCCACAATTATACTCACACCTATCAACCATAATATTTATGATATGCATTATAT
>Ga0325404_1004202_pt1 | contig 15340 bp, 13 predicted proteins | sample PopdelMetagenome_18_FD_205664 | JGI IMG/M metagenome (GOLD analysis project Ga0325404, IMG submission 205664) | Populus deltoides microbial communities from Bellville, Georgia, United States - Xylem-Control-R1 | ecosystem: Host-associated > Plants > Phyllosphere > Stem > Wood/Secondary xylem... | reverse complement strand
TTCCTTTTAAGTTGCACTAATTATTAACCAAGTTGATTATATATGATGGATAAAGATAAAATATTCCATAAAGTAAGATACCAAGATCATTTAAACAGCTTAAAAGATTTTAATTAAAAATTCAAAATCCAATTCAAGCCATATTACAAAGCTTCATAACCATAGTTATTAAACCTGGACCAGCCTAGCAGGTTGACCCGGGACTCGGTCAACCCGATAGCTGGATCGTTTTGGGTTTGTCAAAAGATCAGTCGGGGCAACGACCTGGCCAAACCTGGTCGACTCATGACCCGGGCGACATCCGATGTATTTTTTTTAAATGTGTTTTTTCTCCTATACCCCTCTTTTTTCATATTTTTTTAGTTGGTTATTAACACTGTTTAAAGTTCACTATATAAATATTAGAAAAATATTTTATTTTTTCAATGTGAGATTTGAAACCCGTTAGTATATATACTCTATGTTTCCAAGAAAAAAATTATTTTTTCAATATGAGATTTGAAACCCTTTCGTATATATATACTTTATGTTCACAAGAAAAAGTTATGGTTTTTCAATGTGAGATTTGAAACCCTTTTATATATATACTCTATGATCCCAAGAAAAAAAGTTATTTTTTCAATGTAGAATAAAAATTTTTTTAGTTTAAATACTTAAACTTAAAATGATAACATAATATATTTTCAATGTGGGATTTGAAGTCCTTTAATATATATATTTTATGTCCACAAGAAAAAAGTTATATTTTTTTTAATGTGGGATTTGAAACTTATTAGTATATATACTCCTATGTTCTCAAGAAAAAGTTATTTTTTCAATGTGGGATTTAAAGTCATTTCGTATATATACTCTATGTTCACAAGAAAAAAAGTTATGTTTTTTCAGTGTGGGATAAAAATGTTTTTGGTTGAAATACTTCAACTTAAAAGCATAACATAATATCTTTTCAATGTAGGATAAAAAACTTTTTAAAATATTCTTTTAAACTTCATTATTTACAACATATATAGCCTATATTCATATAGTTTTTTTTCTTAATTTTTTCATGTTAAATATTAAAACTTTAAATATTTTTAAAAATTTTTTTGGATTAACTTAAGTTGACCCATAAAACTTAAGATCCGACTATCCAACCGGGTTTGATAACTATGTTGGTAACCTTACATTGGTACACCGAAGAGAGTTCCTTCTCTACCACTGCAGTCTCTCCGATGAAAGCAACCAAATATAATTTAATCACTTTTGTCAAAATCACGACAAGCTGGGATTTTTAACGGAGAATGAAAATTCCAAACGATGATAACATTTTCAACGGAGCAAGAAAAATATAAAACCTGGATTATTGATTTAAATTTTTTAATAATTTTGATTAATTTAATAATACAATAAAAAAATCAACAACAATAAAAAAACACCAATAATTAATAAAAAATACACTTGTTAATATCATAAAAAAATATACTTTTTAAATATTCTTAAAATGTCTCAATGATGTTATTTTATGCAAGGCAGCCTACTGGTGCTCTATCTGTACCTAGACAATCTATACTTAATATTACATCAAATTCATGTAGTTTTAAGGGTATTAAGTCAACCCCTAATTCCAACTTTTTTAAAATAAACCTTACTTTTAAAATTACATGATCAATGTTTTACAGTTTTACCTAATAGAGCACTCCCTTTTCTTTCTGACTACGATCATTTCCAAGTTTTTCTACTATTTTACATGCTATGAAAAAGTGTGTAGCACCAAGGTCAATTAATGCATATACAAGAAAGGAATTTAACTATAGCATACCTACTTATACCTTTGGAGAAGCTATGAGATCATCATGTGTCATGTGATACACCTTGCTCTGAGTTCTATCACCTTGGCCCCTACCATGACTTCTAATGCCATTAGCCATAGTTTGTGTTTGTCTAGCTAGCCTATCCAATATGACTGACTAAAGTTGGCTCTAAGCTGGTTGTGACTATACCTTATTAAACTCAATTCTCATAGGGTAATTTATATGAAGATGATCTTTTCCCGCATAATAATAACACCCTCGCCCTAGATGTCATAATTCATTTCTGAGTTATTCCTTAAATTTACTTTTTTTCTCTAAAAATAAAATAATGATAGCAAGAGGGCTGATATTTTGGCAAAAGCAACCTGGAAGGATTTCACATGTACAAAAAAATCAAGTTGTAATTTCGAACAAATTAAAAACCAAATTGTGCCCCATTTTATCCAAAACTGGAAAGATAATTATACAAATTCAAGGTCAAGTCACATGATTATTGGACGAAGCTGCATAAAAATTAAGCCTAACGACATAATTAGATTTTTAATAGGTCAATTTGATTTAATCATGAGCCAATTAAAGTTTTAATTAGGTGTAAGGACATAATTATACTTTAAATGGATCAAATTAATTTTATTAGGGGCTTAATTGGTGAAAAATTAAGTTTGGGAACCCAATTTAGGCTTAATTGAGCAGATTGGAATTTTAGAAAATGAAATTTAATTTTTACCAAGTCAATTGATTGAAATCATAGATAAAATTGCAAGAATAGTTTTGGAATCAATTAAGAGCTACATTGAACAAATTTGCAACCAAGGGCAACTTTAGAAAAGACACCGAACTTTGGGAATCTAGTTGGCTGAAATTAGGAGTGAAGTTTAATGGCCAATTAATGGTTAAATTTAAAACTCTGAAACCAAAGATCAAAATGAAAAAGGTGCTAAAATTCGAGGTTAAAATTGAAGTTTGTCAAGGGTAAAATTGAATAAAATTGAAAGTTTGAAGCCAATCAGGGGTGCAATTGAGAGAAATTGGAAATCAAAGTACTAAAATGAACTTTACCGAAACCATGTCGTTTTGGGGTTGACTATTCATCTTCTTCTCTAGAGAAGCTACTCAAGTGACCTTTTTCCCGAGGTGTTTTATACTTCATCTCTCCACTAAATTGGACAAAACTTACACGAAAATTATGGCATGATAACTGACTACACACCAATGTGATTTGTTCTAGCTAATTGAGGCCACAGTGGTTGTGGTATCGCTTCAAAGTGGTTAAACCTAACCAGCCATTTTCCTGTAACAAATCTAATATCCTGTGATAGCTATTTTGAGCCAACGGTTTGGATCCTTTTGGGTTGAGACAAGGGCTAAGATTTGACACTAGTAAAGACAAAGCGTCCCTCTTCTATCCCCTATATATAAGGGTGGACTTCATGCCTGAGGGAGGAGAAAATCAGGTCCAAAGTCAGCAAAAAATCAGCCTCCCTTCCCTTAGTTTTGTTTCCACCACGATCTTCTATCTTTTCCTCTCTATCTCTGTGCTCTCTTCTGCCACTTCCACCTCAGCACCGCTGTGAACAAGAGCGACCCAACCTTCTCCACCAACATAGCTCCTTGTTAGCAATATAATAGCCGTCACGAGCTCATCTCTCTCTCTCCTCTGCAACCTTCTTCTTCTTCTTTTTCCCATAGTTGACGTCGGCCACAATCTCTTCCACCAATGCCTTTTGAGCCACCAGTCGGACCTCCTTATCAACATAACAACCAACACGTTACGTTACTTTCCTCTCCTTCTCCTTCCTTTTCTCCTTCCCCCCTTCCCTTTCATGGCCACTGATTAGTACTTAAAAGTGCATTTTTATCAAGGTTTTATATCATCATTTTGCACTTGAAGTATCAATAACTCCTTAACTAAAACATATTTTATAATAACAAGTCTGATGCCATAAGATACATTTTGCTCTCTCTCTCTCTCTTTATATTTTTGTAATGCTTAAGTTTTGCTCTCATTAATATCATGTTTATGCTTTTTATTTTCTTTCCTTTACTTAGTTAATTTGTATCTTATTTATGTTCTTATCTTGTTTATTTATGTTTCTTTTCTTCATTATGTTCAGCTAAGTTTATTATGTTAAGGTGAAAAGGTTACACTAATGGTGTAAGAATAAGGATAATGTAAACTCAATATGGACTTCAATGCTTATATCCTAAACAACTTGCTATTAACATGTCTTATCATTTTTATCTTATTAATTCTTAATACCTTGCTTGTTAAATGGTTAATCTAGATCCGTGTTGTATAACACTTGGTACAACAAATGCTTTGCACTTTTATAGCCCAACCGTATGGTATAACCTATACCTGTGCTATGAAAGGAACTTGATTTGTTGTTAACATAAGTTAACATCATGACTTCCTGACAATATTTAAAAGTTTGGTGTTACTTAAATAAGATAATTAATATGATCATGTTTACAATTTATAATGAGCTATTAATGACAAATCATCCGATTGGAACCTCATTTGTGTGTCGTTTTCAGTTGAGTAACAAAAAGAGTTTATACTACACTTGTTTGAAATACCATTAGTGGATCCTCTAACCTTGACATTTATTTTTATCAATGTTTAATCCTCACATTAATCTTACATCTCAAAGTCCTCTTTAACTTATTATTATTATTATTATTATTATTATTATTATATAGTTAACCTCCTTGTGGTTCTACCCCGATCTTGCCGGGTTATTTATAACTTCGACATTCCTATACTAGGGAGAAGACATCAATCTTTTGGTCGTGTCAAGTTTTTGGCGTCGTTGCCGGGGAGGTAAATTCTTGTACAAATTATAGTATTTATTTTATTTTCTCATTTCACTTTTCTTGTATCCAACTTTGTTTCTTTTATTTTGTTTCTTTTTCTTTTGTTTTCTTCTTCCTTTTATTTTATTCCTACACGTGCATGAGAGTTTGGTCACGTACATTAAGTGGTAGACTTTGTAGGGTATCCTCATCATTTTCAGAAAACATGGTCGAAGAAGATAACCAGTCACTTTATAATGAGAATAATGAGAATAACCGTGTTAGAACACTTAGAGACCACATGAATCCTATAAGAACAAGTGCTCCCTCATGCATAATTTTTCCTCCTGATGCATCTCATTTTAATTTTAAGCCAGACATTATTCAACTTTTACCTTCTTTTCATGGCTTAGATCTAGAAAATCTATACTTGCATTTGAGAGAATTTGAAGAAGTTTTGTAACACTTATAATGACTTAAATTGTAGCACGAATACCATTAGATTAAAGTTTTTTCCTTTTTCATTAAAAGATAAAGCTAAAACATGGCTACAAAATCTTAGATCAAGATCCATTCGTGTTTGGGATGAAATGTAACAACAATTTTTAAAGAAGTTTTTTCCATCTCACGGAACGAACTCTTTCAAAAGACAAATCACCAATTGTGAAACATTTTATCAATGTTGGGACAAGTATCGAGACTTGCTTAATACTTGCTCTCATCATGGTTTTGAAACATGGAGATTGGTTTCACAATTTTATGAAGGGTTAACACCTAAAGATAGACAAATGGTGGAATTGATGTGCAATGAAACTTTTGAAAATAAAGACCCTGATGAAGCAATGGAGTACCTAGATTTGCTAGCTGAAAATGCTCAAAATTGGGACACTACGGGCACTTATGAGGCACCGGGTAAAACTCAACCTCATACATCTAGTGGAGGTATGTACAACCTTAGAGAAGATCATGACCTTCAAGCTAAATTTGCATCTTTAGCTAGAAAAGTCGAGGCACTTGAATGTAAAAAGAGTGGTCAACTAAAATCTGTTCAAGACATTGTGTGTCAAATCTGTGAAACAAATGAACATGCAACCAATGACTGTCCAACTTTATCTTCTTTCAAGCAATGCCTCCATGAACAAGTTCGTGCTTTAAACAGTTTTCAAAGGCCAAATCATAACCCATACTTTGAAATATAAAGACCCTGGTTGTCTTACAATTTCTTGCTTTATTGGAGAACATAAAATTGAAAGAGCTTTACTTGATCTTGGAGCTAGTGTGAATTTACTTCCATATTCGTTTTTTCAAAGTCTCAATCTAGGTGAGTTAAAACCAACTTCTGTAACACTTTTATTTGCTGATAGATCTGTAAAAGTGCCTAGAGGAATAGTTGAGGATGTGTTAGTACAAGTTGATAAATTCATTTACCCTGTCGATTTTGTTGTCTTGGATACACAACTTGTTGAAGCATGTAACAAATTCCTATCATTTTAGGACGTCTATTTCTTGCAACTTCTAATGCATTGATTAATTGTAGGAATGGACTGATGAAGCTATCATTTGGAAACATAACATTGGAGATGAATATTTTCAACATTTGCAAGCAACCTGGAGATGATAATGATTTACAGGAAGTGGACTTTATTGAAAAATTAGTTCATGATTAATTTCAAACCACTTCCAGTGAAACTGAGAATGATGAATCTGACGATGTGCAAATGGTTTATTTACAGGAAGAATCAAAGGCAAATAGTTGGAGACCAAAAATTAAAGAATTGCCACCACGATCAATTGAGCCCATACCTTCAAGCGTTCAACCACCAAAACCTGATTTGAAACCGTTACCATTCAATCTCAAATACTCATTTTTGGGAGAAAATGAAACTTGTATGGTAATAATCTCTTCAAAACTTAATGCACATCAAGAAGGTAAGTTATTACAAACTCTGAAAATGCACAAAAATACATTAGGATGGACCATAGCTAACATAAAAGGAATTAGTCCTTCGATTTTCACACACAGGATTTATTTGGAGGAAGATGATAAACCCTCTAGAGAAATGCAACGAAGGCTTAGACCTAATATAAAAGAAGTTGTGAAAAATAAAGTCATTAAGCTTCTAGATAATGAAATCATTTATCCTATTTCTGACAGCAAATGGGTAAGTCCTACCCAAGTTATACGCAAGAAGTCTGGAGTCACTATGATAACAAATGAGAAAAATGAGTTAATTCTAACTAGGACTATTACTGGTTGGTGCATGTGCATCTACTATAGGAAACTTAATTCAATGACTAGAAAAGATCATTTCCCTTTACCTTTTATGAATTAAATCCTAGAAAGAGTTGCAGGTCATGAATTTTATTGTTTCCTTGATGGTTATTCAGGTTACAACCAAATTGAAATTGCATTGGAAGATCAAGAGAAGACTACTTTCACATGTCTTTTTGGTACTTTTGCATATCGAAGAATGCCTTTTTGGATTATGTAATGCACCAGCCACGTTTCAAAGATGCATGCTTAGCATATTCAGTGATATGGTTGAATGTTTTCTTGAGATTTTTATGGATGATTTTTTTGTTTTTGGTGATTATTTTGATGATTGTTTAACTAAGTTGGAAAAGGTTTTGAACAGGTGTGAAGAGAAGAATCTTGTACTGAATTGAGAAAAAATATCACTTTATGGTAACAAACATCATTGTACTTGGTCACATTGTTTCATCGAAAGGAATTGAGATTAACAAATCTAAAATCGAGTTAATTGATAACTTGCCAACACCAAAATCTATTAAAGATGTTAGATCATTCTTAGGACATGCTGGTTTTTACAGAAGGTTTATCAAAGATTTTAGTGTAATATCTAAACTATTGTGTAACATTCTAACAAAGAAAAATGTTTTTGAATGGACTGAACAATGTGAAAAAGCCTTTGTTAAACTTAAAAACTTGCTTACTTCTGCTCCTGTCATTTAACCTCCTGATTGGTCATTACCTTTTGAAATAATGTGTGACGCTAGTGATTCCGTCGTGGTTGCTGTCTTGGGACAGAAAAGATAAGAAACCTTACGTAATTTGCTATGCAAGTAAAACTTTAAATAGTGCTCAAATGAATTACACCACCACTGAAAAAGAATTACTTGCAGTAGTATTTGCATGTGAAAAATTCAGGTCTTATCTTGTTGGCTCACCTGTTGTTGTTTTTAGTGATCATGCAGCATTGAAATATCTTATTTCTAAGAAAGATTCTAAAGTTAGATTGGTGCGGTGGATTTTGTTACTTCAAGAATTTGATATCACAATCAAAGATAAGAAAGGCACCGGAAATGTTGTTGTAGATCATTTGTCAAGATTGACAACAAATTCAAGATCTGACATCACACCAATCGATGACTACTTTCCTGATGAATCTTTATTTTCTGTCTCTACAATGCCTTGGTTTGCTAATATTGTTAATTTTCTTATTTCAGGATAATTGCCAACTTATTGGAGTACCCAAGACAAAAGAAAGTTCTTGAACGAAGTGAAGAATTTTTATTGGGATGACCCTTATTTATTCAAATATTGTCCTGATTAAATATTTTGAAGATGCATTCCTGACAATGAGGTAAGTAGTGTCATTAAATTTTATCATTCTGAGGCATGTGAGGGTCATTTCTCATCAAGAAAATCAATTGCAAAAATCTTACAAAGTGGATTTTACTGGCCCACCATGTTCAAGGACTTATATGCATTCTGCAAGACTTGTGAAAATTGTCAAAAGTTGGGATCTATTTCAAAACGTCACATGATGCCTTTAAATCCTATTCTTGTCATTGAAATCTTTGACTGTTGGGGTATAGATTTCATGTGTCCATTTCCTCCATCATTTGGTTTCCTGTACATATTAGTCGCAGTAGATCATGTTTCAAAATAGATAGAGGCAATTCCAAGTCGAAACAATGATCATAAAATAGTGATAAAGTTTTTAAAAGAAAATATTTTGAGTCGATTTGGAATCCTTCGAGCCATGATAAGTGATGGTAAACACATTTCTGCAATAAGCCATTTGAGTCTTTAATGAAGAAATATGAAATCACACACAAAGTTGCCACCCTTTATCACCCTCAGACGAGTGGACAAGTAGAACTTGCTAATAGGGAGATCAAACAGATCTTGGAGAAAACAGTGAAGCCTAATCAGAAAGACTGGTCTTTAAGACTTAATGATGCACTTTGGGCTTATCGAACTGCTTATAAAACATCATTAGGTATGTCACCTTATAGACTAGTCTATGGAAAACCTTGTCACTTGCCTGTAGAACTTGAACATAAAGCTTATTGGGTTATTAAAACTTTCAATTCAAACCTTGATGATGCTAGTCAGCTGCAAAAATTACAAATAAAAAGCTTGAGAAAATAAGAAATCATGCATATGAAAATTCAAGAATTCATAAAGCAAGAATCAAAGAGTTTCATGACAAGAAAATACTGAGAAAAACATTCAATGTTAGTCAAAAAGTCTTGCTTTATAATTCTCGACTCTATTTATTTCCTGGAAAACTAAGATCAAGATGTAGCGGTCTTTTATTGTAAAACATGTGTATCCATATGGAGCCTATTATATCGAGAATCCAAAGAATGACAATGTTTTCAAGGTAAATGGACATCGTTTAAAAGTTTACTTTAATAATTTTTCAGTTGAAAAGAACTCTATTGAATTAAGTGATCTTGTATATAAAGATTGATTCTTTTTCTCACATTGTTTTGTGTTTTATGTTGGTGTGAATTTTGTGTTGCTAGTCTCTCTCACCCCAGTCAAATGGCGGATAATGGTACTCCGTGACTCTTAAGTCGGTTCTTTCAGTTTCCCATGATAACTGATATCTATGTATATATTTGTGCAATTCTTTGCTCTTTCTTCCTTCTTTGAATCTCTTCTTCAATTCTCATTTGAAAATGGACACCACTCTTGAAAAATTGAAAAAGTATTTTCCCGTTCTGCCTCAGAATGCGATTACAAAAATTTACCATGCTAGAAGTTGTTAATGAATCATGGAATTCCTGAAGATGTTCGCTGGCTAATTAAAGCAAGGTCTGATTATCAGGTGAGTCCTCCAATTCTTTCATTTCATACATGCCTAGAACAAGAAAAGCACTTTTGCAAAGAAACGTCGTGCAAAACAACTGAAAGTCTGTCACAAATATGCCATATTGACTTGTAATGCAACATTTCATTCTTTAGGAATGGTATCTGTAAACCATGAAGATAAAATACAATTCGTTAAGGATGGCCTGAGTAAGAGGTCTTTAGATAATCTTCTATTGACTCTTGAGATGCATCCTAGTGGAGATATGCATCGTGCAATTTATGATTTATGGCCTCAATTCCATAAAGAACATGCTCGACATAGTTTTGAGAATCTGACTAAAAAAGACCATGTTTGCCAGTTTTTAAGAAAACTGGATGGAAAGCTTATCCCCAACCCATAGAGGGCGTTTAAGCCGTTCTTGGACGTAAAACCAAGGGAAGATATGAGCCACAATCATAACTACCTGTACATACACATGCTTTTTTAAAATAAATAAATAAAGAGATAGAAAGGGAGAATGAGACTCCAGTTGGCCTACATATAGGTGGTATGATTGCATTTTCAATTTCTCATCTATAAAATCTTCTCTTCCTTCCCTTCATTTCTACTCAACCCATACATTCCACAGATATAGAAGTGTGTAGAAATGGTAGGTTCCTCAAGTCATCATATAAAAAATATTTGTGTTTTCGGTGGATCCAGTCCTGGAAAGAAAAAGAGTTTTTAGAATTAGCAAATCATCTTGGTCAGGTACTAGCTGAGAGCAAGATTCATTTAATGTATGGAGGAGGCAGCCTTGGGTTAATGGGAGGGGGTGTGTCAATAGCTGCATTTTTAGGAGGTAGTCAGGTTTTGGGGGTCGTCCCCAAAGCTTTAACAAAAGGGGACATCATTGGCAAAACAATTGGAGAGGAACTACATGTCCCCACAATGTCTAATCAACTGAATGCAATGTTTAACCATGTTGATGCCTTCATTGCTTTACCAGGTGGTCTGGGTACATTAGAAGAGATCTTTCATATTTTCTCTTGAGCGCAACTGCACATTCACCATAAACCCATAGGTCTGTTAAATGTTAATGGTTTTTATGATAAGTTGATGTCTTTTCTTGATCATGCTGTGGAACATGAATTTCTAACATCTTCGGCACGACAAATCATAATCTCTGCTGCTACTGCTGAACAATTGATTGACCAATTACAATCTTTCATCCCTGTAATTGATCCTTCCATGAGTTGCATAAATTGGTTAACTAAGGAAAGCTGTAAAAAGCTTAGATTGGATTTGAGCCTTTGTTTGTAAAAACTTTGTATCTTTTGGTTTTATTATTGTGTTTTGTTGTTTCTTATATTTGTGTAAGTGTGTTTCAGGTTTGTCAGTGTTTGTTGTTTCAGGTGATGTCTTCTATACTCTATCTTTCTACCTTAGGACATTGAGGACAATATCTCGTTTTGGTTGAAGGGAAAGGTAGTAGTTGATATTTTTTAAAAAAATTAACTAACTGTGTTTTCTATTTCACAAACCATTTGCAAAAATGTTGTTAATAGGATGACAGAGTAAAGGAGTTCTTTTGTTAAAGTGACTCTTTAGACGCATCTTAGTAAACATTCTTAACAAGGTCTATCAGAATACTTCTTGAAATATTCAAGTTTACAAACTCTCGCATTGTTATCACTTAATTCCGCTTATATACTCATTTAACAAGTATTCTTAAACCTTCATTCACACATACACTTTAACATATGATTGTGGGTTGCACATTGAATTATTTTATTATTTATGTTATTTTGTTAAAGGTAATAATTAAGGGAAAGGGATAGTATATATTTATAAAAAAAACAAACAGACAAAAAAAAATATGATGATAATAAAAACGTAGAGAAGTTTGGTTTCGTAGCCTCCCTAACCTAAGCAATTAAGTCCGAATTTTAACACCTAATACCCTAAAGTCAACTAACTTGGAAGTTATTGGCCCAACGCTTGTTACATGGGTTGAGGAGAAAAACTAAAGGGAATCAAACATTGCACTATCTACGTTTCAGTATCTGCAACCCGAGTTACTAAGCTCGTAGGGGTGTCTCAACACCTAATGCCCTAAGACCAACTGGTCTGGGAGTCATTAGACGAAAGCTCGTTACAAGGGTTAAAGATGCATTGTGTTTTAAGTTATATTTATATATATTAAAAAAAAGATAATAATCCTAACCCAAGGAAGTTAACCTTAAACGTTAGAATAAAAATTTTGTTTTCTTCTAAGTAAAGCCCCATAACTATATGTTGATATATTGAGCAAAAAAAAAATATTAATATCTTGTTTAAGAGGTATTGAGCATATACATAAATTTAATGAGAGTTTGTTTATCTGGAAAGAGTAATGGAAGTTGAATGATGAATGCCTTGCTTTGTGGAATTTGAAAATTGTTTTTCTATTTTAACGCTTTGATTACTAGGGACTAGTAATAAGCTGGTTGGGGGGGTGTGATTAATACTTAAAAGTGCAATTTTATCAAGGTTTTATATTATCAATTTGCACTTGAAGTATCAATAACTCCTTAACTAAAGTATGTTTAATAATAACAAGTCTGATGCCATAAGATACCTTTAATTTATAGTAAATGTTCATCTTAAATGCAGACCTATCACATAAATGAAAGGATTGATTGATGAGTTTAAGTACTGAAATTGAAAGGACAAACAGAGGGCTAAACTTAGAAAAGAGATGCTGGTTCAGTCCAAACTGGAACACTGTTCGGTCATCGGGTCATATCTGGAGCTGTAGATCTTGGATTTAGGTCTGATTTATATGGATGGAAAGATAAGACATAGGCCTAAAACTTTCATGCAGAGTTCAAGATTTAAAAAGGCTGTTTTCAAGTCCAAATTGTAGCAACAACGGAGAAGTCTGAATCTGTCCTGCAGCCCAAACACTATTCAGTGTTCAGCCCACATCTCGAGTTCTAGAAGTCCAAATGACCTCAATTGTTTTTTCCTGGAAAGCTAAGATAATTTTCTACAACTTTCATGATTTAAGTCTGTTCGAATTCTGATGTTAACAATAACGTTTTGTTTAGACAAGAAGGTAAGGATTTTCACCAAGTTAAGAGTTGGCCACCCACTTAACAATTAGTCATCAAATCAATAGCTCTAAATTTTAGATAAAAGGAGGCATTTGCCATGCATTTAGGAGCTTTTTATTGTTCAGATCAAGATCTTGCTCTTGCTCTCTCTCTATTTATATTTTTGTAATGCTTAAGTTTTGCTCTCACTAATATCATGTTTATGCTTTTTATTTTCTTTCCTTTACTTAGTTAATTTGTATCTTATTTATGTTCTTATCTTGTTTATTTATGTTTCTTTTCTTCATTATGTTCAGCTAAGTTTATTATGTCAAGATGAAAAGGTTACACTGATGGTGTAAGAATAAGGATAATATAAACTCAATATGGACTTCAATGCTTATATCCTAAACAACTTGCTATTAACATGTCTTATCATTTTTATCTTATTAATTCTTAATACCTTGCTTGTTAAATGGTTAATATAGATCTGTGTTGTATAACACTTGATACAACAAATGCTTGACACTTTCATAGCCCAACCGTATCGTATAACCTACACTTGTGCTATGAAAGGAACTTGATTTGTTGTTAACATAAGTTAACATCATGAATTCCTGACAATATTTAAAAGTTTAGTGTTACTTAAATAAGATAATTAATATGATCATGTTAACAATTTATAATGAGCTATTAATGACAAATCATCCGATTGGAACCTCCTTTGTGTGTGGTTTCTAGTTGAGTAACAAAAAGAGTTTATACTATACTTGTTTGAAATACCATTAATGGATCCTCTAACCTTGACATTTGTTTTTATCAGTGTTTAATCCTCACATTAATCTTACATCTCAAAGTCCTCTTTAACTTATTATTATTATTATTATTATTATTATTATTATTATTATTTATAATTTATATAGTTAACCTTCTTGTGGTTCGACCCTGGTCTTGCCGGGTTATTTATAACTTCGGCATTCCTACACTTGGGAGAAGACATCAATCTTTTGGTCATGTCAGAAACTACATGCAGCGACCAAAATAATTAACTCATGACCTGGGCTAGACCCTTGTCAGCCTAGCCCAGATGGCTAGGTCGGGTCTAGCCCAGCCAATCAACCCAACCTAACTCGGCTGGGTCCAATCAGACTCGACTGGGTTCGGCCAAGATGGTTGGGCAGACCCAACCCAATATCTTTAATAATAATATAATAATAACATATATTATAATATTATATAAAAAAAATTCAAAGGGTCATTTAAAAATATTTTTGATTTTCTTGTGTGTTTTTCTACCAATTTTGCATAATATTGAGTTGTATTTTTACACTATAAGATTTAGATTTAGTATTAAAATACATGGTTTTCTCTGAAACATTTCTTTTAAAAAATTATAAATTAAAAAAAATCTCAAAACTTTAAAATTAATTTCCCCTTTCAAAAAACAAAAAATAAAAAAAATATTTTGTTTTCATGCATACGGTCAGATCCTAAAGAGTTTTTCAAGCATATTTTCATATAAAAAAATGCATCTTTCTCATGTTTAAAAGAAAAGCAAAAAAAGAATATCGTAACTAGTTTATGATTATCCATTAGGATTTGGCCAAAATATCAAAAATCATTTACCAATCATTTTGTTCATTTTATCTTAGGGTTTTGATGTAGACTTTAATATTTGGGGGTGTAAAACTACATAATAGAATATACCCTTATGTATTAAAGATACAAAATGCAAAATAAATATGATGCCAAAATTTAAACTTTAGAGCGGTTAGAGTTCAACCCAATTAGGTAAAGACTCTATCATGAAGGGAGATATGTTTCAGACATTAGAAAAAAACCAATGGATAGAAACTTGACATAGAAAAACAATCAAACAACAATGTATTAATGTTTTTCAAAATTTACCTTAGATAGGATGCGCTAGGGGTGATGTGTCTTCCTTTTGCACAACCATTTTCTTACTCAGACTCTCGCAAGACCATTAAATTTCCTAGTAACCTTTGATTGAAATATACACATGTATTAATGTTTTTTTTAACAAGAAATTTTTCAAGTTTAAGGTGGTAAAAAAAAACAACTATAGTCACCTCTCAAAATTCAATTTACTAAACTTTTCATGTTTTTTGCCATGCCCCACAAAAAGTGATGGTAGAATCCGCACTGTCAAAAAAAAGTTCTTAGTAAATCAATATTGGTTGTAATAACTAATTCTTGATTTGAATTCATGATAAATAATATGTAAAATAATAGCTACTATTAAATAAATAATTTGTCTCTTAAAATTTGTACATTGATGAATTAAGGACCATATGGTAATTTAGGAAAGAGTAAAAAAAAAAACATTATTGTAAATTTTGAAAATATTAAAAAAGAAAAACACTTAAAACGTTTTTTTTAAAAAACAGCGTCGGCTTCTCGTGGGTTACATAGTTAGGTGGGGAATTGACAAAAGGATTGCCAGACTCAAATAAATTTTGAACTGGGAGCCTTTGTGGCCTTCTCGTCTTCCCTCCTGGCTAGATGCCTATGGCTCAGCAAACATTCGTACATGCGCGCCCATACTGTGTCCAAAGTCAAATCACTTGCCATTTACATGTGGTGGAGCAAAGAGGTGAGAGATTTCACG
>Ga0325404_1004200_pt1 | contig 15340 bp, 10 predicted proteins | sample PopdelMetagenome_18_FD_205664 | JGI IMG/M metagenome (GOLD analysis project Ga0325404, IMG submission 205664) | Populus deltoides microbial communities from Bellville, Georgia, United States - Xylem-Control-R1 | ecosystem: Host-associated > Plants > Phyllosphere > Stem > Wood/Secondary xylem... | reverse complement strand
ATATATATATATATATATATATATATATATATATTACACTTATTGTCCACTTGAAACGAGACAATGTTCCAATAAATATGGTTACACTTCGATTGGCTAATGGCTGGTGATTATGGGATTGGGATTAGGGGTAACCTTGCGAATTAAGGGGAGAGGACCCAAATATTAATGGGAATTAAAGACTTGATTCTGGCATTTCTAGCAAGGATTAAGCAAGATTCAGGATGGATCTTGCAGGCTTTGGGACAACCTTTTTTTTTCCAAATCAGACACCATAAACTATGCCCCTTGCGTTTTCTCAAAGCAAACTCGATCCAGCCACCCCTATGATCAACAAACACCTTTCCTATGGAAAACATGCTTCTCCTTTCTAAAATTCTAAGCACACAGAACTTTCCTTACTATCCCTTATAAAGTTATAAAGCACCAGGATGCCACTGTCTCCTTCCACTTCTATGATACAGAGCAAATTCTGGAGAATCAAACTGGTGGCATGGCATGCACAGGTGGCAGTGTTGCAGATGACAGTGCTGGTGTGGAATGAGTGAACGTGTGAGCCGTGAAGATGGAGGAATTAGCGGGAAAAGTACTTGTGAAATCTTTTATGAGTTAGTTGAGTAGGTAACAGATTGTATAAGAAGAGAATTGTGCAGCTAGAGTGTCTTGGATTGGATTGGATTGGATTGGATCATTTTGTAAAACTTCTCTCTGTTTTATATCTTCTGTGTTCCTTTCAATCTTTCTGCTATCCTTCTTGTAATCATAAGTCATTTATAAAAGTCAGATTCATTGATTCATCTCTGTGTGCTTCAGTTCTTTAATTATTACCGGTAACAAATAGCGGAGCAGGACTCGGTACCTGTTTAAGATTGAAATAACAAGATTGCAATGGCGAAAGGAAATGGAGATTTGAAGGCGAAAGAGTCAATCGAAACCCTTGCTCCGGGTAAAAAGACGGTAGATATGTGAACGTTAATGGAGTAGAAGCATGGCATGAACAGATCTTGGATTTCAAGCTAAAACTAGGCTATCTAGTGTAGAATTTCCAACATTTAATGGGGATGATCTAGAAGAGTACTGGGTGTTTAGATGCGAAAGGTTCTTTGATCTTGACAGGACTCCTGAAGAAGCTAGAGCAAATTTAGCTTCAGTCCATTTAGAAGGGGAAGCGTTAGAGTTGCATCAGGTTTTTGCACGAGCTGTTTGCATTACAAGGAAAATATATCGAGAAGTTCGGAACTCGGGAAGATAAAGAGATAGGAAGGTAATTTGTATGCCAGGACAGCTAAACTGGTTACAGATGAATCAAATTGTTAAATCTTCGGGATGATGAAATGGAGTTGCTCTGAACTGAAAGTTACTGAGACTGTAAGAGTGATTCATTCATCATTTAGTTCTTGAAATGGAGATTTCTCAACTTAATATGTAAAAGTGATTCTTGTATTATTTAGCTAGCTCTTGAAAGAGCTATATTAACTTGTTTTGTGGCATATTAATAATTATATTATATTCTTATCAGATTTTTTTCGGTTTTTTAAAATCAAATTTTAATCTGGATTATGAGTTGCATAACCACGATATCACGAGATGTATTTGAAGAACCATGAGGATTATCCCCTAAAAGAAATCATGATCATAGAATTGTATTTAAGGTTCTAACCAGTTAATATGAAACCTTATCGATACCCCCCCGCTCAAAAGGATGTGATCGAAAACCTCGAGGAAGAACGTTAAATATTGGCATTGTGCAACCCAGTAACAGTCCCTTCTCTTCCCCGGTTGTTTTGGTTAAAACGAAAGATGCATCATGGAGAATGCGGGTAGAGACTAGAAGAGTGAATCATATTACTATAACGGACCAGTTCCCAATTACAGCAATTGACCGGATTCACTGTGTTTTTTTTTCCAAAAAAAAATGCACATTCACTATGCATATGAAGCGATTTCATAACACTGCTAAAAAGTGGTTTGGGCCATCAAACCTTTCCATAGGGGCACAACTAAATGTAAGGCTCTAAATGTAAGGCTCTTTTGAAAAGTACATCTGAGATGTAATTTTCTTCTCAATTTGCTCCTTCCATAATTTCTTAACAGATCAAGTACGCTTGATTTGATCGAATTGCCTCCTCTTGTAAGCATATACTATGAAACAACTGCATGATGTTGTTCATTGTTGATTAACAGGCATCCTGCTAAAACTTGAAATACAGTATTTACTATCTGATGAAGTTGGCAAATCATATGGATCATTTTATTGTTGGATATGCAATGTAATATTTGTAAACTAAAGCCCTTTCTCCCTTAATTTGTAGTTTACAATTACGGGCTTAAAAGATCCTCAGTGATATTTGATTGCCCTTTTTTTGTTTCAATGCCTAAAATGGGCAGGGGATATTGCTCAATTTTAGAGTTTGAAAGAATCAAAATCACATGATAGGTAACAAAAATGGTCTAATTGAAGTACAAAGTTATGATAGCAATGCAAAATTATTCTGTATGTCTAATATTAATATGGGCTCCGATAAGGGTATTAATATTTCCATCCAAAATAGAGTTTAAGTCAGGCAGTTCAATGCCCGTTCTTACATCTTGTACTAGCTTGTACGGTTGAGACACATACCTCCTGGTCTCTTTTTGCCACTCATCCACAATGTCAGCTCTCCTGATGCTACTCACATCGCAGACCTTTTGCTCCTCTGCAATCACAAGAAGCTTGGCTTTCAATCTGTTGTGAGCCTTCACCTTATTTGCAAAATGGCTCCTCTCACCTGCAGATAAAAATAACCATTTTTAATCCCTTCTTATAAGCTAATTGAAATAATTATAGAGCACACTGAAACAAATAAAGACAATTACAAAATATATAGTATTGCATTGAGAAAGGTTGAACTGGCTGGTTGGCATTTGCATGTGAAAATGAACATGACAATATCACTTCATGAATTGAACCGTGCCCATCAGAGAAAGTCTGGAAGAGAAGACAGAGGTTGAGGCGGTTTAGAAGTGATTAATTCTTCAATCATGAGCCCTTACACTTTCAAAAGTGAGCTCAAGACAAAGCTTGAACACGTTTTATCTGTGCCTCCAATACACGCGCCTCTTTTTTTTTCTTTCATTAATTAGCATGTCAAGTGCAAATGAGCGAAATATCATAATTTCCTGTGCCTACAACCTGGTAATTAAAATCATATCTTGAGGTCTGGTGAACATTATTGTTACCACTTGTATGTGATTCATTTGCACACATGTAACTAGGAATAAAGACCAAGATCTGAAAAATCACATTAACTGGACAACGGATTTTAAAACCTTTCTTTTCATTTTTTTCCATGAAAATTTAAAGCGAGGGAAATTAAAATAACTTGAATGCATTCCTTTCAACATTTGAATTTTTCATCTCAGCTTTTGCCCTAACACAGGCGGTGCCTGTTTCACTAAAAAAAACTTCAACTGCAAAGCTGCTAAAAGTTTCCACTTTGAAAGTTTTCCATATCAAACAGAGTAATTTCAAGCCCTAGACTAAAATGCAGAAGATTCTGGTACAAAATTGAGTACCTGAAGACTGAACACTTATGCCAGTAGGAATGTGCTGCAGGCAAACTGTCATTTCAGTTCGGCTCTTCCCGTCTCTTAGCAATGAGGGAGAACACGAGACAATCAATTCCTCATCATCTATTTGAAAGTCAAAACCTGTTCCAAGAAATAGAGGAACAACGTCTACATATGCTGTGGTAACCTGCATAGTTTCCAATTTTCAAACAAATAGTTACAGCATACCAGAGAAACAACAATTTGTAAAACATGGTGGTGATTAATATGCTTTAGTGGAAATAGCAGTATAACATGGTACGTTATAATATGGCCATGTCCAAAAGGAAAACCAGAAGAAGCAGAATTGTATTTGTAACCTTGCACAAACTAACAAGCAAATATACCAGTAGACATGCACAGCTGAAACAATCCAACAATCAAAGAAACTAAATAGAGTTTTCAGGCCATGGGCTTAAAACAGAGAGTATAAATTTTACAAAAAACAAGATTTTCAGGTGTCAGAAAAAATGGTTAATTCTTATCAGGAATTGAAAAATCAGAAGAATTATTTTCAAGGAAATACAAGTGATCCTTTTCTTAAATTTAGGCAGATGAGAGCAGTTTGGATGGCTTACCTCATGGTGAACAGATCCATTTTGAGAATTTATCTTATGGTGAATGCCTCTCTCCCCGGAAAGATAACCATAAGCACACTCAAATTCGAATTCAATAGTCGCTGACTCAATACCTCCATGCATGGAAGTATGCTTCTCAACCAGCCTGCCTTTATAACCTAGCTTTTCAGCCCATTTGACATACATATTCAGAAGTTCTTCTCTCCATATCTGAGTGAGGAAATTTGTAATACTTTTGTTAGACAGAGAGCGCTACGATGTTCAAACCACAGACAGAACAGTAATAACACAACCAAACCTCATGGTTAAGTCCTTTAGATCCAGCTCTAATAACTACACAAGCTCCCTGCTTGTCATATGGTCCCTTGAGGAGCCGTGACATCTCATACTGATCTAAGAGCTTCCTCACGTCTAAAGATGCAGTATAAGCCTGCTTAAAAAGCCGGTAATTGATAGCTTCCATCTCCACCAACTGCGAGATCAGCTTTGCCTCTTCAGCCTAAGAAATATATACAATTACAAATATTTTGGCTGTAAAAAGTCTGAGTATTTAGTACAGAGAAAAATATAATGCTTCATGATGGCCCTATGCAGGCTTTACACTAAGCTTTTAGTCCCATGGCTAACCAAAACCTAGTCTTGTTGTATGCTACCTGTAAACATAAATGTCAATTCTATAGATAAAACTCATAGAAAATGATCTCCACGTGTATCACCTTGTATTTCAAGTCTTTGAGAGCATCAATCGCTTTGGCACTACCAGCCAATTTGATGAGGATTTCATTGGATTTAGCAGGGTCTTCCCATAAGTTGCACTCATGTATCATTTCTTCCTGCTTGATTCGTCTTGCTTCCTCATGTTCCAGTGCTGTTGGTGCTAACATCTCAGCACGGAGAACCGTATCTTCAATATTCTTTTTCAAAGAAAACAAACCTAAAAAAACTTACCACTTAGAAGTGAAAACTACAGCTATGAGAAAGCACCAGATGAAACAGCATACACCAAGACATACATGCATTTGGAAAATAGCAACCACCATCTGATAAGGCTGATTCAAGATCATATTTCAATTTCTTCTACATTTATATAACTCTATCCTCTGGTAATTAGTACAACTGAAAGCAGGCACAAACATTCCAAGATGTGAAAATACGCCATGACATCAATGAGCTGTGATCCAGTAATATATAATATGACAGAACAAATTAACCTGAATTTCAATTCCATGTCTTAAAATCTTCATCCTTGAATATATTACAGCTTTAGCCTACTGCATTATTCTCCTAAAATTCATTTAGACCATTCTTCAGATTGTCAAGAAAAACAAATAATTAAAGTCATTAGACAGCCTCCACAAGCATCACAAGCACCACATTTTTACGATGAAGATCGATCATGACAGAACAAAAAACCTCAACACATGGTAATGTGAACAACAACGAAACTTGTGAACAGAGATGAAACTAAGATTCAGCTTGACACCTGATGAATTATGTTAAACACAAACAAAAAGGATAAATACAAGAACATGGCCGTCAAAATTACTGGATAATCAGCTCGCTAACCTGAGATTTTAACAAATATTGTGATGCTTGAAGTTGAGTGTTTGAATTTCCAATGAGCTATTTATTAGCATTTTCAAACTACTTTTCTTGCCAAGAGATAACAACAAGTAAAGAAATCAACTTTATCCAGGAAAACTAAAACAAAGCAGTTCCAGAATGCTAACAGCACTTACCTTCATGGCCTGTTTTCAAAATTTCATTACAAAACCTGAAAAAAACTGAGCTTTTTTGGAAACCAACCACAAAATACATAAAATAAACTGAAAAATCAATCCCAAACAGTTAAATTAGACATTTTAACATAAACCCTTTCGATTTCTCCTACGTTTGACCACAGAAAATTCCAAATTTAAGCTCTAACCAATTCATTTTCATTAATGGGTTAAGACCCTCTAACAACTACGAACACCAAGAGATGTAAATATATAAACAGAGAGAGAGAACTAAAGAACAGAGAGAAACAAACTAACCCAGTTGTTTGTAGACATTGTTTTTTTCATCCATGGAATGTTTTTGTGAAGCTCTGACTCTCGAGTATAAAAGAAGCTTGGCTTGTGACTTGTCATTGATGTTTCTTGTAAAAGACTGAAACTTTGAGGGAATAGCAGTAGCTCCACTTACAAATACAGGTTCTGCTGCCATTTTCTTGGCTCGAGAAACTGGAATGAAGTGCCCAGGTATGTATCTATAGTCAATTGGGAAGGGAGATGAGATTCTGTCTGTGCGGGTATCCTCGTTTGTGGACTCTTATATGTGTGTCTCCTCTCTCCGGGATTCACTGTCCACTGCCTTATCTCCAAATGCTCTTTTCTTATCCTCTGTGTTTTGTTGTTTTAAAAATTAAATATTTGCCTCCAAATATTCATTAATCTTTCATTTAGCCCATTATAGCTTAAAATATTTCAACCTCATCCCCATAGTTCAGCTAATAAAGTTTAACAGTAACCCACCTATGAATTTTTTCCCATTTTTGAGTTTCTTTTAGATTTTTATTTATGAGATTTGAGTAGAAAGATAAAAGAAAATGAAAAATATAATTTCTTGTTTGTTTTTTTTTTTTTTGATTAGCGTGGAGTGTCCGGGCCAGCTTGCGCGCACCACGACTATTCCCTACGGCCCACTGAACATCCTGCAAGCCCAGTGAGCAGGTAAGGCACCGCGGGGGTGACAGGCGTGCACATAGAGAATCGAACTCGGGACGGGGGCGGAACAAGTCACATGATTGACCACTGAGTTAGACCCTCAAGTGCAATATAATTTCTTGTTAGTTTTATGGGAGAGTGGTGTTATTGAAACTTTTCAGCGACTATAGTGGTAAAATTAAGAGAAATATAGCTTTAAGTATAAAAATGGAAAATTGATGGTTGATGGATTAGTGAGGGTGCGAAATGAAATTTATAATTTCAGATATTTGGATTCAAGGTTGTTAATTCTCTTTCATTTTGTCTAAAATAGCCGAAATATTTCATATCAATTCAAAAAACAAAACAAAACGGAACAAATTTCATCCCATTTTAAATCTCGGTCTGTTCCGGATTTTTCGGCTAAATTCCGCCCAAAACGTTCCGATTTCATTGCACATGTTCCGTTCCGCTCTTCAAAAGCTATTGAATCAAGTTGAACCTTATTCAATTTAATTAATTAAACCACTCAATTATGAAAAGCTCTTTTTCATTACAATTTTCAATAACAATGATATTAATAATAATATTGAAAATTATTATTACTATTTTCATTAACAATGATATTAATTTTTTAAAATTAGATTTATCACTAATATATATATGGTTTATATTCATGTTGTTTTTTTTTATGTTTATACTTTGTAGGAATTTGAGCAAAACAATGGATGCTTTAGATTTCATTAACCTTTATAACATTGACCTAATTTTGTATTTAAAATATTTATGTTAAAACATTTTACTTTCATAATTTTTTGATATTTTGTTTAAGTTGAATTACTTTAAGTTAAAGATCTATTTAATCTTGACTATTTAGAAATATTTTAAATTTTGAAATTATATTTGTTTGGCATTGTGTTTGTATTGCATAATTTATAATTATTTATTTTGAATTTGAATTATGTTTGTTGAATATATATATATATATGAATAGTACAACCCCGAAACGACACGTTGAAACACTCTGAAACTAAAACATTTTATTTCAATTGAAAAAACAAAACACCTACCGAAATGAAATTGATAACCTTACTTGGAGTTGTTCACAACAAAGTCAAAGATGTTGTTTTTGTACACGAGTGACGTTTATTAAATTGTTAGATGGAGTAAATTAGAGTAAACCCTAGATTTAAATCCGTCTATGACTTAATTCTTTGCGTTTGAAAACCATTGAATCAATCTCCTGACCAATGCTGGCCATTGTCTTTTGAAAACATTATTCTCTGAGCTTTTACCATGTAGGTTTGTCTCTAAGAATTGTCAAATGTTAGGTTTGTCTCTAAGAATTGTCAAATGTTAGGTTTGCAACTAAGAAAAAACCAGTAGATGTTTTAATAAAATAACAGTCAGCAAGAGTTAAGGGATTAAGTTGTAGGTTTTCAAAAATTGAAGGGCTAAAAACCCAAAGACAAGAATTTGCTCTGGCAGGTTCCTAATTTTAACTGTCAAAACTCAAAGAACAATAGTTCAGGTACTAAGGTTTGCAGGTCAGCAGTTGACCTCCCCTGCTAGGTAAAGTTTCATAACAACAGTTCAATATACAGGATTCAAGTAATCACCAGAAAGATTCAAAAAGAACTCCGTGGATAAATACTTGCACTTGCTTTTCTGAGACCGTAATTTCCTCATACTTACAAATGCAAGAACTAAAAAGGGGCGTCCAAACTTAATACGTGAGTATAAATTTGTCTCCTCACAAGGGCTCTGCAAATTGTTGTGCCTCCAGGTCCAGTTCTTGCCTCATGATGCAGTTCATCAGCCAGTCACTGCTGAAAGTCCGCATTCCTTTCTTCGCAGCTGATAATGCTTCTTCAATGTCTTCTTCACTGGCAACAAAGATTGTTTTTGATACTTCATTTTCTTTATCTAGTCCAGAAATGACCTGTATTTGTTTCACCATGGTTAGCAGATATCAAAGGGTTCTAATCAAGAAGCAGAATCGGTCCCTATATCCGCATTATACAAAATCCACTAGAACAAAAGGTGATTCTCTGTGTTTCAGTTTTCACATTGTAACCCATCTCACCTGTACATTGATATAGATGATAAAAATTGGCCATGGAAAACAAAATTACCATTCACAAATGTGCACCACATATAGTCAAACTAGATGAGATTCTAAACTTACATTTCCACCAGCAGACTCAACAATGGCAGATAGAGTTTGAAAAGGAGGCTGGACATGCTTTGCTATGCATACGTTATACCCTTTGAGAAGAGCTTGGGGTCTTGCTCTCGCTCTGAGAACAGCATCTTTTAACTCAGCTTTGTGCTTCAGCACATAATCTTCATCGTACAGCATATAAGGCAATTCGTCTGTACATCAGACTGGTTAAAAGGAGATACGAGAACTGTCTAGACGAGTGTTAAAACCTCAAGCTTTAATCTGTTTTCAACTCACCCACAAATCTGCCTTTGCGAAAGCTTTCCTTTAACCATTTTGATGAGACTATCCAAGCTCTGCTTAAGGGGCGATACGTCCAGGTTAGCATAAAATAATTTAAGCAAAATAATGTTTGCGTGTTCAAAAATGTATGTATGTCAACAATGGGGAAAGTTTTTAAACTAGATCATTGAGCTATTTTGACATCGCAATTGCATATACAGATTGCAGAGTATCCAATTTTTAAAAAGAAAATGGTAGATCAAGAAAAGACTAACCCTGAAGACAAAGCAGTGCAGAAATTCAAAGTTGTTCTCACTTTCCCTGTGACAACATGAGTGCTTACACTTCCATCAGGAGTAACGGCACCACCAAGAGTTTCAATTACCTATACAAAAGGTACTAATTCTCAACAAACACACATAAATATAACCACATTCCATACAATACAATACAATTAACTCACGAGGAATGGGCATTTTAGCAGGGGAATGAACAATCAAATCAAGTATTCAAGCTAGAAAGAATAATTCTTGTGGCTCAAAACCTTATCTTCAGCCTCAGTGACATATTATTCTAAATAAATAACTAGTTATGTCTGGGAGAAAAATCAGTGACCAACACAATTGATTTGTGCATGCTCAACCTTATCTGCTTTTCATAACAAAAGAGGGACAAATCCTTTAGAAGTCATTTGGCAAAGCGCCAATACAAATGATTTGTATAGGAGTTAACTGAGTGCACCACAGAAGCACTTCAAATTCCATATTCAGCAACAACTAATTATGTAGCTATTAATCAAGATAGCTACATGCATGGCACCTGTACACAAGTTCTGGGAGGAATAAAACATGGAAAGCATTTCGCTGTAAAATCATAAAGCAAATGGGAAAGGATGAAAATGTCCTGATTTAGTAATATGTCAAAGCATTCACATGGATTCATAACCTGAACCCCAGAATATCTCAATCTTCAATCACAGCACTAAAAGTGCCAAACAAAGAAATTCATGGTGATGTTTATATATGATGTGGAACAGGAATCAGACATTGGATATACCTTTGTTAGATGCGTCTTCTTATCATCATCAGCAATATTCATCAACATGATTCTAAAACATTCTCCTTTAGACTGAAATTCTTTGCTGACAAGAACCTCTGATGTTCTATTACTTGATTTGTCCTCTTTCACATTATTTTCCATGCAGTTACGAGTCAAAGGATCCATAGAAGTAGCTTTTCCAAAAGAGTTATTTTTTGAAATTCCCAAGGAGCACCCCCTAAAACATGGATCAGTTGTGAATCTTTCTGAATCTGAACCGCAGCCAGAATCTGATTCATAGTCAGTTTGATGGCTTCCCTTCACCTTTTTAGTCTTCAATGATGACAATGAAGCTTCCCAAGCCCTCCTCTTAGTACCTTGTATATAGCTATAATTGCATTTGACATCAACATCAGCTCTAGTCTTGGCTAATTCTGCAGCAGTTGTCATCTTGCTGCATTCCCCTCTCTCAGAAGGAGCTAGGTCACCACAATCCAGACTCTGAGGAAGGCCTGTTGAAAAAAAAAATTAAAAAAAGAAGGTAGAAGCCTATCCTAGTAACCTATGGAAATTTGCTAGAAAGGGTAGGAGTGGAAAGTTGGGATCTGAAGATGCAGAAATAGAAGAGATGTTTCACTTCAAATATTTCTAAAGCATTTATGCAGGGCTTAAGCCGAATAATGAAATATGAAAAACATCACTATGCATTAAAAGCAGCACATGTTAGAAAAATAAATAAATAGAATTCGTCTTACCACTTGGATTGGCATCTGCTCCAGAAAATTCATCCTTTGCAAATCTTTCATGTTGAGAATTTTCTATCCTGGAAGTTATTTGGTTTTGTGACTTCAAAGTAGTGTAATCCTCTGCAATAAAGCCAGACTCAGCAGATCTATAAACAGCTGATGAGGAATTATTACAAGGCTTTAGTGGAAAACAAAACTGCAGAGAGGCCTCAGGGGTAGCTGAATTCCCCTCGTTTAGATGAGAAACCATAAGAGTCGAACTGCCAGGAAAGCATAATGCTCTACGGATGTTGGGCTTAATAGGCAGCCTGCGAGGTCTGCCTTTTTTATCCACTTCTGCTATTGATGCAAAACCCTGCATTCGTTTTCATTATATTACAAAAGTTCAATCTTAAATCACCTAGTGACTTCTGCAAGACATGGACAAAAACACTGTTGTTTTGGATTAACTAGCTATTGGAAAACTCCATCTTGCATAATTCTGCTGTTGGAGGAAAAACAGAAGGCCTGTTCTCACTATATAAATTTTATACATTGCGGAAAGACATCTGGAATAGTAACTCAAATCAATAAGAACATATCATGCTCCAATCCGAAGACATTCTCAATTGAGCATTACCTGTTTAACCCAGAAACCTTCAGATCCCTTATCACCCCAGCAGTATATTGTATGAACACCAACATTCTGAAGTCTCTTCCTCAATTCCATGTACAAGAAGTGACCAAAACCCTGAGTAATTGAAGTAGCAGTAAAGTTCAGAGCAAAATTTCCTGAACAGACTCATATCATCAATCATTGGTTCAGAAGAGTAGCAATGTGTTTCAGCAGTAAATAAGCAGACAATAAACCTTGTGTTGGTAGACTGCACTAACAGCAGCAAGAGGAACCTCAGCATACTGCATGTCAGCAGGGATAATTTGATACGTAATTCCAGCTATAACCTGCATTAGTAACATAAAAAAGTTGAGTTACAAGGCCATTGTAAAATAATGCTAGCTAAATTTCTTCGTTGATGCAATCAATTCATTGTTCACAATATGCAAATGCAAATTCTTGCACTTTCATGAAGTGCTTGGATGTTAAAGAAATCACACAATCGAGACAAAAGTCAAAATAGGCAGGAAAGCAGGAAAACTAAGTTAGGACCACCTATATTCTCTAATAACAATGCACCCTAGTTGATGGATCAAGATTTTATCCCTTTTTTCTTTAACACAAAACCCATAAAAGTCATGGGACCATTTTTTTTCAGTCCATTTCCAAGACACTTTTGAGAGGCTCGGTTAGAGTACCGGAGCCCAGATAATGGGATGGGCATTCCTGAGCCCAGGTGTTGGGCATCCGCCCAACCCCCTCCTTATGGACTCAAGCGCACCACTTGAGCCCAGCCCTAAAAGGTAGATATTGACCTCCTTTTAAGCCCAAAGACATGCCCTGGGTCCTTTTTTCTTCTTTCCTCTTTCATGTTTGTGTAAGGAATATTTATCCCTTATTAACGCTTGTATAAGAGATATCAATTTCCATTAATGCTCATTAATACTTATGTAAGGAATAATTATCCATCATTGATGCTCATTAATGCTTGTGTAAGGGATATTTATCCCTCATAAATGTTATTATGGTGAAATCACTCTTCAGTCCCTCCACCGAAGAAAAAGACAAGGATCAACGGCTATAAATACCCCTTGAACTACCAGATAAGAGGTTCAAGTTTTTCTACAATAAAAGCATATAATTTCAACACAAAAATAACCTAAATTTCATAATTTAAAGCTTTTTAAGCACATTTATCAACCTTTTTCTCTATAATTTTACTGGATTTACCATCGAAGAGTCCTCAAACACCCTAAAAGAGGATTTTTTGCAAGCAGTTAGAAACATTCATCAAGAAAGTTTTCCTTGACATTAGAGGAAAGAGCTACTTAAAGAGACACTTAACCAATCCATATTCCAACCACGAAAAAACCTTGTTCCATAAATATATCTGATGTTTATACTTCATCACTAGTCAAGAAAACAAAATTGTTTTTTTAAGCTAACATGTAGATTAGAGTTTACCACCTATACCACGTGTATAAGATGCAACACCTCAACATAGAAACCATTTGCAATGCATGAGAAGATTTCAGGGTATACTGTTTTTTTGTTTTCCTTCTGAAGTACACAACCAAATAAACACTTAGAGGGACAAAGCAGGATTACCTCACCAGGACCTTCTGTTGACTTGGATTTCAAAAGCAGTGTACAGTATTTCCTGCAAGATTAGTGTTAGTACATAAAGCATTTCAAAACAACGAAGGGCGTACAACTAAAATAGACAAGAGAAAAAGTAATCAATACCTCTTGGAGATACATTTTTCAAGAAACATTGATTGTTTTCCAGTATTAGCAGCATAATTCATTGCAGGTAGTTCTCTTGTATAAATCTTTAAAACTCCCTAAAAAATCAATTAATAAACAAAAACGCATCATATAAATATATTCACCAAACAGCCAAACACACACACACACGAATGCATCAAAAATAAATCATACCCAGTATGCAATAACATACCTCAAGATAACATTTGCTATTACTATCTTTATCCTTTGAATTCACGACGAAAAAAGCATAATCATCCTCGAATTTCACTAATGCACAAAAAAAAACATCAACAACCCAAAGAAAGCCACAAATTTGTAGTCCTAATTAATCTCTCATCTAAATTGAACAAAAGATTTACCTCTTTTTTCGATATTTGATAGCAAAAAATCATTATTAAGCTCATCCTTCACTGTTTCAAAGTTATTATTGACTCAATTTAAACACATAATAATAAACCTTATAATAATAATTAGACTAAGAAATTCAAATAAAAAATACCTGAAATTTTAACGTTTGCATTTCGATTGATTGAGATGTGCAGACTGTTTGGTTCTGAATCGTTAATAACAAATTTGTTTGCTTCCACAGCAACTTCACAATTACCTGTAAAACACAAAAACAAATGAATGTTGGAAAAATTAAGGCTAGAAATCGTTAATTTGAAGATTTGACTGATGGAAAATTAAGGTTTGGTGAATTGTTTCATCTTTTACCGATTTGGATTGTAGAAGATCTTTTTGGCGCCATGATTTATTTTGGAAGTGAAAAGAGGGAAGGGAGGGTATTTAAAGAGGCAGGAAGAGGGTGCTTTCGTAATTTTGTTTAAAAGCGAATGGCCTTTTTTAGTTCTTTTGGTGTGTTTTATTTTCTTGGTTAATTTAGTTTTGACATTACATTGCATATGCTTTTTAGAAATGTCTTTGGCTTGAAAATAATTTTTATATTTTTGTTTTATTTTTAACATGATATATTAAAAATATTAAAAAAATTAATTTGATATTTTTTTCAAATAAAATACATTTTTAAAACACACACAAATTTAAATACAAAAATAAATAGTATCTTAGACTTCATATTTACCCAAGTTGATAATCGTATTGAAGATTTTTACCCTTATTGTTACATTACAATTGCAAAGCAAAAAAAACTAAAAGATAGATGTTTTTTCATAGAATGCATAATGTTTTTTTATCATTGAACTTTTTTTTTAAATGATTTTTTTTTGTTTTTGAATTTTTTCAGCTTATTTAAAGGTATAAACAAGGTTTTTTAGATTTTTAGAATATTTTTTTAAATATTTTAAGAACCAAAATGATTGAAGATAGATTTTTAGATATAAAATACCTTTGCTTCAACTTTCTAATGATCTTTTATTGCTAGAACCTGGGTATAACATATAACATGTCATATGCCTCAGCAAGTGATGCATCGCCTATTATTTTTTTTCATTCAAGAAAAGTTGAGGCAACACCCCTTAAAATAAAAAAAAATAATGAAGGCCTAGGCACATGGCCCTAGGCTAGCAGATCCACAGACCTTTACTTTTTGTTATTAAAGAATAGGCGTATTAGGCCACACAGGCCCGCTCGCTTAGGCTTTTTTTGGTGGTTTTGTTTTTTTTTAATTTTATTTTTCAAAATCTGGTTTATTTTTAATTGATCTTCATGATTTTTTTTGTTTTCCATAGAGTTATTGTAATCTCAATTAAATATCATGTCATTTTGTTAGTGCTTGATTTTACAAATATTTATTCTTGTTGTTGTTTTTTTAGTCATTCAAATTATATTTGGACTTATCAAATTGAATTGATTAGGTCACATTGAATTATTTTTTACAAGGTTTAATTTTTTTTTATTGGAAAACATGTTGGTAACACTAATCTCTTCTTCTT
>Ga0325404_1004199_pt1 | contig 15341 bp, 10 predicted proteins | sample PopdelMetagenome_18_FD_205664 | JGI IMG/M metagenome (GOLD analysis project Ga0325404, IMG submission 205664) | Populus deltoides microbial communities from Bellville, Georgia, United States - Xylem-Control-R1 | ecosystem: Host-associated > Plants > Phyllosphere > Stem > Wood/Secondary xylem... | reverse complement strand
GATTCACAAATCGAATCAAATATGTTTAATCAATAAATAAATAATATTATCCTTCATTGATGAACTAAATAAATAAACATTTTTATTTTTCAAAACAAAGCAAAGAAAACACTTTTTTTCCCTGGAAATTAAAGGAACACCTAGTTAAAAAAATAAAAAATATAACAAATCCAGCACCAGCTTAGCATACAAAAACTAACCTAAGCAGAAACTTTTTGAAGATAAGGTAGTTGAGTTGGCCAATCTTTTGGGCCATTGATGAATAAAGAAACAAAAAAAAAAAAAAGGGGTTTGGAATCGAGTGGACTGTAAAATAATAAAGTCTGTTGGCAGCATTAGCTGCGTGGCATTAAGAAATCGAGTGGACTGTAGCCTCAGGCAACTTGGTTATACTTTGTGCATTGTGACACGTATGATAGCACGTATGATAGCACAATGACTGCTAGTTTTCATAAAGGTCGTGTTCATTAGATTTTATCAACAACAAAAATTTTATTGTTATTTATATTCATAATTTATCGTTGTGTATATTACTAATAGACTCATGAACAGAAATAATCTGGTAGAAAAAAAATTTATTTGTAATTTATGGTTTGTCAATAATAAATATATTGATAGATTTACAAATAGACAAAGCGCGTTAAAGTTTTTTTATCCTGTTTTATTCCATCGGTAAATTTAACATATCATCGACAAGAAAACTGTATGTAATGTCATCGGTGTTTTTTTTTTGTTCGTCGGTATATTCATTAGTAAATATAACATATCACCAACTAAATATCATCTGTAATTTTGTCAATGAATTTTCCAACTCTCTCTAGAATATACTGATGAAGTTGTTCCATCGATAACCCTGATAGTAATATTTTAAATATATATATATATATATATATATTTAAAAAAATTATATTGAATAGAAGTAGAAAAATAATTAAAATAATATAAAAAACAAGTATTTATTATAAATTTAAATAGTTGTATGTTTAAATACAATAAATCTAAAATAGAAGCGGAAATAAAAGGGGAGGGGGTGTTGGTCTTCGTCGCGACCGTAGAGTCAATTAGGGGGTGCAAATGTACCATCCATTTGTGATCTCATCTCCATTACCAATCAACAAAGTTCTTCATAATCAAGAGCGAGTCATTTATATTTTTCATTAAGATAGGTCATTTGAGCATGTACTCATTGATCTAACATCGTTGTGAACTCTGGAGTTTCAGTACTCGGAATCGATTGCGAGCATCCAACGGTCGAAACACTACTGGCCGTCCACAAGTTCTCAACCATAGTGTTAGGGGTCCATACATTTAATTTATATTGGGTCCACTAGACGATCCTGCCACCAACCATAAATTTGGATCGAGATCCGGATGGATCGAAGGATCATCCTCGTATCTCTCTTTCAATCGGTTATATATATATATATCCTAAAAAGAAAAAATAAATTCATCAAATTCAAGAAAATAATAACTTAAAAAAATAGTTGAAAACCAACATACTATAAAGTGTTGGGCTTGGTTATCCACAAACTGCTGCATCTCTTTTTGGTGGTTATCCCTCTACATATGCGTTTCAATAAAAAGCTTCATCAGGCTTGGCTCGCGTCTAAAAACCATAGCATACAAGATAAAAATATTGTCAGTTAAATATATTTATTAGAAAACTAATAAAAAATAGATGTAATAAAAAAAATTCTACCATATACTTCTCATGCGAAACAAATAGAATGAAGCCGTTGGTGTGTGTGGTAACAAAACTGTAAACATGTTAGCTCATATTTTTTGCACCGGACTGTGACCATTGCGTGAAACACGTAGACGTCACGTGCTGAATGTATTATGCCCATAAAACATTCGAGATGTACAGCGATCTGAAATCCTTCCAAACCTCCACGTTATTCTAGCTTAGAAGCTCTCTTTCTTTCGTATATTTTTTTTAGGCTTTGTTTTGCACCTTGTACCAAACATCGCGTAACCTACATGGGACAAATTTTAATATTTGAAATTAAAAAAATATCCTGAATTTGATCTTACGTAATTGCACCATGATTCTCCCAAACCCTCCTTGCAACATTATTATCAGCTCTCTCTCATTCAAAATTTCCCTTAAAGTAATAATTTATAGAAGGAAAATTTTAGTAATTTCAATAAACTAACCAAATTAACATAAAATTTTTTTAAGTTAATACCAACCTTGAAAACCATGTATCGACTTGCGGTTTCTATTTAGGATATTTAAAAACCTAGCTCTATTGAAATAATGAAATTTTCATCAATGATTTAAAAAGCGATGTTATTGTTTTCGCAGTCTCAATATTTGCAGATATGAAATTGCATTAGTTAAATGATATTATTTTTTCATAAATTATTAAACATGTCATTGTGAAAGCAAAACAATCTTACATTGAAATGTCATCCTTCCACATATCGTTGTAAAGTCAATCTAGAGCAATCACGATTATTCAGTCAGGAGCTTTCTCATATACCATCAACTCTTGAGCCTCTTTTTCTTTAGCCTGCCCTGACAATGAATCAGGAAAATACATAATATATATGCAATAAACCAATTGATTTTATTCAATTTCTTCTACAATTTAGCATAATTCAATTTCATAGAAAATTTTTATTTTCTATGTGATAATGTTTTTAATCATAAATTTACAAAAAAAATTCTAAATTTATAAAAATTCAAAATAATAATTAAAATTAATCCTACATATTTAATTGAAATTGAACAACAAAATTGAAGGAAAAAAAACAAAAATTAAAAATAATAATGCAAAAATTATTACAATAACAACTAAAATTCAACACAATTATTTATAAAGTGATAATATTTTTAATCCTAAATTTACAAAAAAAATTCTAAATGGAATAAATAAAAAATAATAATTAAAATGAATTCTGCACATTTAATTGAAATTGAACAACAAATTTGAGAAAAAATAACTAAATTTCAACAAAATAATGCAAAAATTATTTCAATAACATCTAAATTTCAATACATTTATTAATTCATAAAATTATTAAGAGCACAAAATTGAACAAAAATAATAACAAAAAACTAAAATAATGGAAAAAAACACAAAAAGAAAGAAAAATGAATAAAAAATTCTTACCTTAATAATATGCTTAATTTCAGCCGATAATGAAAACTAATTCTATCTTGGTTTCTAAATTATAGTCAATACATTACAATTCACAAATTCCATTATGTGGTACAAGATGGTATTTTTATTCTAGGTCTACATATGAAGTTACATTTTTTTTTTCTATTCTTTTCAATCTTTCTCTTAACATGAAATTTGTTAATGTATATATTTTGTACTCAATTGATTATATATGATATTGAATTTATTCATGTAAATATATATAATTTATTAATAAAAACTTATTTATCTTTAATATTCATTAAATATTAATTAATAAATCTAATATTTAATTTATAAATTTAGAATAAAGATAAAGTAATTGAGATAAAAATATTATACAAAGAAAAATTCTAAACATGGTTTTGTCATGGCATCAATCAAGGTTTGGGTAAAGAATTAAACAAGTTGACATGATGTTATTTTTTTTTTAAGGTTTAAATGATATTATTTTAATTTTTAAAAATAAAATTAATTTTTTATAAAATCAATCAAATTATGTAATAACTAGATAATTACCATTTATTTTAATTTAAAATCTAATTTAAACAAGAAATGAGTCATCAGGTTAATCGAGCTGATTTATATTACTTCTCCAAGTTTAATAATAAATTTTTGAAAATCACACGAGTGAAAGAAAATTATAATGTCTTAACAAAACTTAATCTTTTGACTTATTATTATTTGTTTTAATCTCATTGATTCATCAAATCGATCATTTTCTATTTACAAATACTTAATTTCACATGGTGAGAAGCAGATAATAAATGAGTGTCCTTGACATGAACATGGTGTGACACTTCTTTATTTAATTTCACATTAATTGAGAGCATCCTTGTACTTTTAAAAAATTTTTTTTTCTTTCTTTCTTCTAATTCTAGGAGAAAAAAATCTTTTTTTAGGCACAATTTGTTTTCAAGTAATTTAGTTTTTGAAAAATAGTTTTTATAGAAAGTGAATTTCTAAATAGTATATATTTTTTTATATTTGACAGTGTCATGAAAAATAAATTTAAAAATAACTTATTAATGTTTTATTTTTAATGAGGACCAAAACCGACAAACAAAAAAAGTTAAAGGAGAATAAAATTAAAAAAAATCTAATTTTATAAATAATTTCAAATAAAATAAATAACAAATAAAAGAATGATGACCAAATATAATAGGTGAAAAAGTTGAAGGGGGTGAAATAAAAAAAACTCTAATTTCATAAATTATTTCAAATAAAACAAATAACAAAATAAAAAGAGTGATCATTAAACCCAACAGATAAAAAGTTAAAGAATGATGAAATTAAAAAAAATTCAATTTCATAAATTATTTTAAATAAATAAATAGTAATAAAAAAATAAAAAAAATTTCAACTAAAAAAATGATAAATGAAAAACAGATAACAATCGAGGTCCAAAATTGATATAAAAATAAAATTTTAACGGGAAAAATTAACAAAATAAATAAAAAAGTATCTAAAACAAAATATACAGTAATAAAAAGATTAATGATCAAATTTAATATAATCAATAAATATCATGATATTTTTGAATTTTTTTATAACTTTTAAAAAATGTATTCTTCCTGAAATTAAAGAAAAACACTTTCTGAAAATTAAACCATTTTTTTTAATAAAAAGTATTTTTTATTAATTAATTTTTTTAATATTAAAAAATATGAAAAAAAAATTGAAAAATCATTTGTCATGAAATAAACGGTCCGTATCGTAATTTTAGCCTCCAACGCAAGATCAAAAGCCACCTTCATTCAAATAACAATTGCATTTCTCTCCTTGACTGTGAGCTTGATACAAAGAATAAACACACCCGACATTCTTTTAACGTCAAATTATCCACGCAAGATATTTCAACAGGTTTATATATATAGATTAATCAATACTTTAATTAATTAATCAATAGGTTGATAACCATATCAATATATTATTTTACATTCAAAGCATAAGTATTAAAGCTTGATAAGCTTGATTGATTGAACTAAAAAACATTAAAAAACACTAAGATAAAGAATCTGTTTTCAACTCAGTTTTTAATTAAACTAGATAATATATTAATTTAAAAACACTTATTTAATTTGACCGGTTTTTAATGATTTAATTGATGTAATTAATCATTTTAAATCTATTTGGATCAATAATTAAGAAAATACAACATTATCATTGAATAAAATTGTTAATACATACTAACTGGATGACTTGTAAATTGACGCAATTGCTAAATAACTTGATTATTTTTCAAATGAGTCCTAAATTCAGTGTACGATTCAATTTATTTTAAAAACAATTAACATATACACATATATTTATTAATGTCGATGTCCAGACTAGTTTGCGTGTATCTTGACTAATCTCACGGGTCCTGAAGTTAACGATCATGTAAGCATTCAGAAGCCATCATATTAGTAGTCACAAGGTTCAAACCTAAGACTACAAGGAAGCAAACCTCTTGATCCCAAACCTTTACCACTTGGCCTTATACTATATGGTTAACAATTAACATATATTGACTTCATGAGATGTATATCAATGCAATAACACAGTAACTCAATCTTTTTTTTTTAAAAAAAATAAATCAATGATCAAGTTTCTTATCTGTAATATAAAGTAAGCACTCTAACACCTTAGAAACTATGACATTAAACAATATCGTAAATACAAATATTTAAATGAATGCATGTCATCAAGCAGCACATAACTTTATGTTTATAAATAGCCTCATGATCTCCGCTCACAAACCTTCTCATCACCATCTTCCAATCATCATCATCATCATCAATCCAATTTATAACCTCACTTTCAAAGATCTCCTCCAAACCCTCCATTTCTCCAACGTCATTTCACTCTCATATTTCCCTCGTGATTCCTTCAAAAAAAGCACCATCCATTCCTCAACTTGCACCCCTTTAACCCTCTCCCTCTCGAGCTCTCTCCTCCTCCCTCCAAAGGGCAGTTGGTCGATCTTTTCATGGTTAAAGCTCAAAGGGGTTGCTCTGAATAACAGCATGGGTGGTCATGGTGATCATCATAGAGAGAGAAACAAGAAAGAATCCGATAATGATGATGATGAAGATGGAACGGAATACGAAGTGCAAGATTTGAGAGACAGGATAAAATCATCAAGAGGGAGTCGATTTAATTTGTTAGAGAATGAGTTTGGACTCGTTAATAATACTGAGTCATCGTTGATTACAAATTTGAGAAGAAAACTGAGTCGTGAATCGGTTGTTAATGGTATTCGTTACGTCTCCACAGGTCCCGTTATCCATCCTGATAACAGGTCAGTCATTCTTTTTTTTCTCCTTAAATATCTGTTTTTCTATATTTATAATTTGTTTCCTTGATTTTGATTTTTTTATTTAACAAAAGCTAGCATTTGACTAATTAACTTTTTTTTTTTTTAACTTTCCATTTATAATTTTTAGTAGTGAGTTATATATGCATAATATTAGTTAAAAAAATAAAAATATTTAAAGATTAGTAGTGAGTTATGTATACATAATATTAGTTAAAAAAACAAAAATATATAAACTTTAAATATTTTTATTTTTTAACTAATATTATAAATAATTATTTAAAAAACATTTTAAAAAAACAATCTTATCTCACAAACTGGCCGCACATACGAGCATATTGATGGTGTCGATCAAATAATTTAATTCATCAACGCAACAAATCTAGTTATATTTTGTTTTTTATTTTAAAAGTATTTTTTAAAAAATTTAAATTTTATTTATTTATTTATTTAAAATTAATATTTTTTAATATTTTTAGATATTTTGATGAATTGATATTAAAAATAATTTTTAAAAAATAAAAAATATTATTTTAATATATTTTTAAATAAAATATTAAAACAACCAATATTTTTTTTTAAAAAAACAATAAATAGTTAACGTATTTTTACGGAACAAGTAGTTTATAAAGAAAATGATTTTTTTACATGGCGAAGCCGTCACTCCGGCCATTGTCATGCACGTGGGAGGCTATTACTGGGTAGAGTGTCATGCAGTCTGACTTCTGATTATGATGGGGCTGATCGTACGGCTAGGAAATGCCGAGATTAATGGCGTGATAACATTTGTTTTATTTAATTTACAAGAACAGCTGTCACAGTCATTTCTTAATGGTGGATTCACGTTTTGGGTCCCGTTTCTTTTGAATTGGCCGTGACAGACGTTAAAGTGACCGTGGTGGTCACAGTTGTGCTGTGACGCTATGTAACGTAATAACATAGTACACTCTTTTTTTTAATAATTGTTTCAAGATTTCGACGTGCTCATCCTCTGGGTTGATTTAAAATTATATTATTTCAAGATATATATATATATATATATATATATATATATATATATTTTTTTTTTTTTATAGAAAAAGTCAGAACAGTAATGTTTTTTAAAAGTCAAATCGACTCTTGCTTGTATTTCGACGAGGATGATTGAATTATGGTTTTACTAACTAGGTTAATTAAATTGGATCAACTATAAAGTATGTTTTTTCTACGGTCAAAAAATATTTTTGAATATTTTTTAAATCTTTTTCTTCAAATTATTTTTTACACCTATCCTGGGCAGAGAGCTGGTAGACGGGGTCATGGACTACTAAAATGGGGAGGTCGCATTGTCGCAACAAGTGCGGGTGCCCCTAGCACCAGGCTTGGTCTGATGCATATCCGAGCCTTTGTTCTAAACTAATGATTCAAAGTTAAATCTAATCCAAATTAAAACAAATCTTTTACGTGATTTTTTATGCTTATGGAAGAGAAATGAAACATTGCAGTTAAAATAATGCAGGTGGTATCGTGCATGGACAATATTTATACTATTATGGGCAGTGTACTCTTCCTTCTTTACACCAATGGAGTTTGGTTTCTTCAGGGGATTGCCTGAGAATCTCTTCATAATGGACATAGTTGGACAGGTTGCTTTTCTTCTTGATATCGTTTTACAATTCTTCGTTGCCTACAGAGACAGTCAGACTTATCGTATGATCTATAAGCGCTCTCCTATTGCTCTTCGGTTAGTTTCTCTCTTGTTTGCATATCTACTGTGTCATGCAAATCCTTCTTTGCTTGCCTTTTGGTTGAATGATGTTCAGTGTGGATTCATCAGTGTTCACTGTCTAAGTGATATGAATCCAAGTGCTTAATTGCCCTGATTTGGGACTGGTTCTCTTGAATATTTTGTTTATGTGTGTCACTTTTTCTTCTTTTATGCTCTTGTTGCAGGTACTTGAAATCTCATTTCATCATTGATTTACTTGGCTGCCTGCCTTGGGACATCATCTTCAAGGTATCTGTTGCTCTAGAAGCATAATAGAACATTTGCTGAAATGCAGAATGAAGATAGGGTGGAGAAATAAATTGTTGTAGATCATGGATACCGGAAGATTTGAATGTTACAATGCTAATCGAGTCTAGGTCTCATAATCATTTTGGGATTTTCCTTTTATACAGGTTTGTGGACGTAGAGAAGAAGTGAGGTATCTTTTATGGATTAGGCTGAGCAGGGTGCGGAAAGTAACTTCTTTTTTCCAAAAACTGGAGAAGGATATACGAATTAATTACCTTTTTACGAGGATTGTAAAGCTTATAGTAGTAGAACTCTATTGCACACACACCGCAGCCTGCATCTTTTACTATTTGGCTACCACCTTGCCAGCTTCTCACGAAGGGTATACATGGATTGGAAGTTTGAAGATGGGTGGTTATAATTATACAAACTTCAGGGAGATCGATATTTGGATGCGGTACACAACATCTTTATATTTTGCCGTCGTCACTATGGCCACCGTTGGTGAGTTCCTTCTTTACATTATACTCTATTAACACAACCTGAAGCTTTAAAGTTTCCTCATTTTGGTTTATGTCAACATATGACTGGCAAATTGACTTGGGTTATTTCTGCATATGAACTTTCGCTTTCCATAATAAAGAGTAGTTAAACATTTAGTGAGAAAATTTCACGATGAAGTCTTGACCTATGGGGTCAAACACAGGAGGCATGGAGTATGCTATTTCAGAAAGCTACTGGAATGCCATAATCATTTATGTCCCATCTCCGCGAAGTGTTCTTGCTTGATTTTACACTGCTTCGTTGTATTCGATTCCTTTTATTTATGCTCACCAGTAAGAGCAGAAGGTTTCAATTAAGATACCATATTCTTACACTTGCCATGTTTGAAGATTCTCTCTTGCTGTATACCTTTGTTTTGTTGGAGTCTTCACTACTGCCTGACAAGCCTGCTGTTTTTGCCACAGGGTATGGAGACATACATGCTGTTAACTTGAGGGAAATGATATTTGTAATGATCTTTGTTTCCTTTGACATGATTCTCGGTGCATATTTGATCGGTAATATGACAGCAATAACAGTAAAAGGTTCAAAGACAGAAAAGTTCAGGGATAAAATGGCTGATCTCATCAAATATATGAATAGAAATAGACTTGGAAAGGACATCCGTAATCAGATTAAAGGCCATTTGCGCTTACAGTATGAGAGCAGCTATACCGAGGCTTCTGCACTGCAGGATCTCCCCATCTCTATTCGTGCTAAGGTAAAGAACATGTTGAGAGATTCCTTTTTTTCCCCATTAAACTTTTTTTTTTATTATATTGGATTTCATGGATACAGACATTGAGCTTTAGGAAAAAAAAGGAGTACAGAAAATGATGAGGTTATGTTTCAAGCTACGTGGGAAAGCAAAGCATAATTGTCCCCTTATTCCAAAATTAATTTGGAGAACCTTCTATTCCTTGGGATAAAGTATCATTTAGTTTCGTTAAAGAGCCACACCATGCCAATAATTACTAGTGAAATATTCACAAATAATTGTCAGAAAGAGGTGGATCCAGCATCATTTTCTTTTACACCTTGTCTCCTTTTAAAACACTGCATTTCTCTACAGAAAGTTTGCTATACTTTTTGACAGCTCTCATAATATCTGTCTCACTTATAATAATTTGATGATTATTCTTTGCTTGCAGATTTCCCAAACTTTGTACACAGAATATATTGAAAAGGTTCCCTTGGTTAAGGATTGCTCTGCCGAATTTATTAATCAAATTGTAAGTCTTTTCCTTTGGCATATTATATCCCACTGGTGATAAATAAGTTCAAAAAACGGGGAAATTCCAAATGGTGTAGCAACAATAAACTAGTAAAGCTCAAAATGCTACATTTTGTTTCAGTGAAATCATGGATTTCATTGCCAAATGCCATTGCAAGTTAATGGTTCAATTAAATTTTAACATCATCGATGGTCAAGATCTGTATTAGGCTCGTGGTTTGTTGTTCTTTCAGGAATCATCTGATCTTTATGCACCGTCCATGGAGGTGGACTTGACATGTTTCTGAAAAGCAGACTAATTAAAAAGTGTGCAACTCTGAGCATATGTGACATTCAATCTATCTGTTTATCAACAATCCACAGATTCATTCATCAAGGAAAAAAATAATTTCGAGAGGCTATTTTGCAGAAAACATGGCATATGTTATTGGTGTTGATAAATGGTCTATTACACTCAAGAGCCAACAATGTTGGTATGCAAGGCTAGATTGTGAAACAGGATCTTGATTTATGTAGTTGTGAAAATTAAGCAAAATTTTGATCACTTGATGGAGTTGGTTGGATTAACGATTTTTTCCTCCATTATTTTCTTAAGTTCCTGGTAGTCTCTGTTGTCCTCTTGTAGATTTGCTATTCATTTCCTTTTGAATCTTCCTCTTTTTTGTCAAATTTTCTGCTTTAGTGCATTGCTTGGTCTTACATCCTCATATTCTAACACTTGTTATTTTTTTCACCCTTATTCTCCATGTTGTATGTTTTGTTGCAATGCTACTCATACATTGTAGCAGCCTCAGTTCTGTTATTCTCATCTTTCCTTTTCTTTTGTTCTTGCAGGTCATTAGGCTTCACGAGGAGTTCTTTCTCCCAGGAGAAGTAATTATGGAACAGGGGAACGTGGTAGATCAACTTTATTTTGTCTGTCATGGTGTGCTGGTACGATTCCATATCGAACGGTCACTCAGTTTCAACATCTGGTTATCCATAGCTTCTCTTTGCTTCTCCTGTTTCGTTGGTTCTTAAACACTTTAGTATGAAGAACATATTTGGGATGTTAATTCTAAAACTGTAATTTGCTTTCAAAATTGATTCTGCCTGTTGATTTAACATATTCTGACAAAAATAAGAATTTCAACTATGATTTGTTACTGTGGTGGTGCTTTCAGATTTAGCCTCTCATTGACTGTGACTGTTACAGATGCATGCTGTTATTTAACTATTGGATCAACTTCCTTGTCAGAATCCTGGTGGTTCCAAAATTTTAATTTTTGAGTGGTATGCATAGGATATGTAGCGTCATGTTTGAACACATTTGTATGATCACTTCCTTTTTTCTCCTTGGTGCAGGAAGAGGTTGGAATAGGGCAAGATGGATCAGAAGAAACTGTCAAACTTTTGCCTCCTAACAGTTCATTTGGAGAAATTTCTATTCTTTGCAACATTCCTCAGCCTTATACAGTTAGAGTTTGTGAGTTATGTCGGCTTTTACGGATTGATAAACAATCTTTATCAAATATACTTGAGATTTACTTTTATGATGGACGCAGAATTTTGGACAACCTTTTAGAGGTAATTCAACTCTGTCAACATGCGCTTTCCTCTAACTCATAGTCATGTTCTATTTTTTTTTCTTCCACACTATTTTGAAATCAATATCAGATTATTTATATAGCCAATCTACAAAATTCTTGAACAATTTTTTTTATATTATTATTTTTGATAAGCCCAGGAAAATTCATTAGACACCTTGGGACCAAGAGCCCAGCAACAAAGGAGAAAACTCATAGCAGACATAACAAAATATTTGAACAAGTTATTTTAGATCTATATTTGACATCAAGGGATTAATACATGTCCATTAAGATCTAAATCAAGGTAAATTGACAGGGGAAAGAATCCAATCTTCAATATAAGCAGTTGGAATCAGATATTACATTTCATATCGGAAAGCAAGAAGCTGAACTTGCTTTGAGGGTGAATAGCACAGCTTATCATGGAGATCTTTATCAGCTGAAGGGCTTGATCCGAGCAGGTGCTGATCCCAATAGAACAGATTATGATGGAAGATCACCCTTGGTATACACAAAGCTCAAGTATATGATTGATCTCATTTTATTTCATTTGTTATCATTTTTATGTGAGTCTGAATCATCAAAATAACACTTCTTATGCTGGCACATTTGACGCGGTCTAATTCCAGAGATGGATGAGCTCTACTATAATTAGTGCCATATGTTTGCAAATTGGTGCATGTTTTTTTTTTTTTTTTTTGCTTCCAAGCTATTTCTCCCTGTATCTGAGCAAGTTTATATGTCATAAGGGTAGATTAAAGAGGATGAAAAAATTGCTTTATCTGACAATAGCCTTTGTATTCAACAGCATCTTGCCGCATCTAGAGGTTACGAAGACACCACACTTTTCCTTATTCAAGAAGGAGTTGACATTAACATCAAAGGTAATTTGCTTATATTGGTGATTAATTGGCTATAATACTTCTGTTGGTGGTTTGATGTTTTATTGACATATTGCTCATTAATACTATTAATATTTTTCTTGTACAGATAAATTTGGAAACACACCATTGTTGGAAGCTATCAAGAATGGACACGATCGAGTTGCATCTTTACTTTCTGAACAAGGGGCCATCTTGAACATAGATGATGCTGGTAGTGTTCTGTGTAGAGCTGTTGCAAGAGGGGATTCAGATTTTCTCAAAAGGGTTTTGTCCAATGGAATTGATCCAAACTCTAAAGACTACGATCACCGGACTCCACTTCATGTAGCTGCATCAGAAGGATTATATTTGATGGCAAAGCTGCTGATAGAAGCTGGTGCTAGTGTTTTCTCGAAGGACAGGTAGACCTGAAATTCATTTCGCTCAGTTTCTAACTAGATATGCTTGCATTTCAGTTTTCTACTTTGGGGGCTATTTATATATGCAGCAGGCTCGCTTTATTAATTTAGGGTTTATTTTCCTAGTAATTTAGGCTTATTGATATATGAATAATGCAAAGATCTGATGTATCCTGTAAGCAGATGGGTGGGGAAATGTGAACTCTGGAACTTACTAATCAAGGGATTCTTTTATTAAAGCTTTTTCAGCCTTTTCTTCTCTCCCTTTCTCTTTATGATCTGAATAGTGACAAGCGGGGCAGTGTATTTGACTTTCATTTACAGTTATATAGAGACACTCTTGACATTTTAAAATGATTTTTAGAGAACGAGAACACTGTTCTGATCACTGACCTTTTCTTGTGTATTTCAATTCCTTAGATGGGGTAACACTCCACTTGTTGAAGGCCGGATCTGTGGGAACAAGAATTTGATCAAGCTGTTAGAAGAAGCAAAATCTTCCCAGAAATTGGAATTTCATTATGCCTCCCATGAAACCACAGGTATTTCCACTACTCTATGGACAGCTTCTATTATGCTCAAAGAAAATGAAAATTTTGAAAATATTCTAAATATTATGACAAAAAGCTTGTAAAATATGGCTTCCAAACAGATTGTTGAGAGAAGACTCATGAAAGAAATACAAAGAATAATTGATCTAATACTAATATAAAGAACAGCCTGTGGGGAAAAAATTTAGTCGAAAATTATTAGAATGGTTTGGTCTGCCCAAGGTTGTCATGCTTATTTTATGTAGATGCACTGAACCAGAATTGCATTTTGAACTGTGATGATTTCTCCCATCATATCTGGATTCTGTAATTGGCCAATCTAAAATGTCTGGTATAAAACAGGGTTGTTCTACCTGAACCCACCCTGTCTTCTTTTCGGGTCCAACACTTTGTTAGAATGTAGCTGAATGAAGCAATTGTTGGTGATTGATCTAGCAACCACATTTGAGATGCCGATAACAGAGAAGAGATGGGCATTTTGTTTTTGTTAGTAATGCTTGTTTTTAGATAAATGAGAACAGGATATGCATTTTGTCATAGTGAAGTTAATTTCATCTGATATTGCCAATTGCAGAAAAAATGCTCCCAAAGAAATGTACAATTTTCCCTTTCCACCCATGGGGTGCAAAAGAACAGAGAAGACCTGGAGTAGTGCTATGGATCCCACACACCATGGAAGAGCTTGTAAAAGCAGCATCAGAGAAGCTACAGCTTCCAGATGGTTCTTGTATATTATCAGAAGATGCTGGTAAAATTCTTCAAGTAGACATGATCGATGATGGCCAGAAGTTGTATCTAACAAGTGATCAAACACATTAGTTATGAAGATCACCACAGTTGTAATATATGGTAGCCTAGTTTTGTATCATCATCTTTGTATTAGTTTCTTCTGCCTGCTGCATGTCTACGTTTTCTAAATCTAAATAAATGCTTATGATACAAGCATGCGATGATTATATTTCTGCAAAGACATGGCCCAAGAGAGTTCATTTGTTTCCCCAAGTTTTAGATTGTATAACATAGCAATGGCAACAATTTGATTTTGGCCTACGGCGACATCACTCATCGGCACCAAAAATCTTCAAGAACTTTACTGAATGTGTTGTTTTGGAGCCATATTTACGATTGCCAGTGCTGACAGAGTCAAGAACACTGTTAACAGTAAAACACAAGTGATTCAAGATGAAATTGCCAAACTGATGGGGACTGTCATCTCACCTGCTCCAAAACCAATATCTTAATCAATAGAGAAAATAAAGCAGAAAGTTATTCCACAAGCTTTAGGTTTCGTGGAGCATTAGGTAGGTAAAAGTACAAGAAGACAACTTGCTTTATATAAATATTCACTCTTGGTAAAGAAATTTATTACAGGGTCCTTCAGTTGAAAGTGTTTTTTTCAACTTGACTCGTCATATGCAATACATTGTTACCCTTGACTTAACACCTAGTTATTTCTAGCCCTAATTAAGCTATAAGAAACAACGAACAGGCACAAAAGTGGATGAAATATAAAGTTGGATAGCACAAGGTTGCAGGGCTTGTTGACCAGTATGGCATGCACAATAGCAGATGCTGCTAAATTATCTTCAACAAGGCTCAATTGAGCTAGAAAAATCTGACTAAGCCCCGCGGACATGTTGAATTTGCTGGAAATGCTTCTGGGCTGCTCTATTACTAGCAGCTGCTTGATGATCATTTACCTCATCTGTCAATAAGGAGA
>Ga0325404_1004198_pt1 | contig 15341 bp, 10 predicted proteins | sample PopdelMetagenome_18_FD_205664 | JGI IMG/M metagenome (GOLD analysis project Ga0325404, IMG submission 205664) | Populus deltoides microbial communities from Bellville, Georgia, United States - Xylem-Control-R1 | ecosystem: Host-associated > Plants > Phyllosphere > Stem > Wood/Secondary xylem... | reverse complement strand
AAAAATACCAAGGATAAAAATTAAAATAAAAAGAATAAGGACTGAAGTTAAAATGTCAAAAATAAAAAGGATTGACCTGTATTTTCCAACAACATGGTGAGGTGACATTTTATATCATCGAGAGGTACCACATAAAAGGTGCAAGCACAAACACCTCTTATGTTCTAGCATATGCATTACACATACAAGTAGATTTTTAGAATTAAATGATTTTTAATCAATGTTAAAAGACAAAAATGGTCTTGATTGCCCTAGTAATTACAGCAAAAAACCTTAAGGAAAAGACCAAAAAGCTCTTAAACCTACTATTTAAATTTTTGAATCCAAAGGTATACCTATCAATTTACTAAACATGAATAAATAAAAAGACAATTATGTCTATCTTCATCAGTTTTATAAATTTTTGAATTTAGAGGTAATTACACCATTTTAACGTGGTTACAAAATTAAAAAAAATACAATTATGCCCTTGATAATCCTTTAATGACCAATGCACCATGTGAAAAGATAAAAATATCTCAGAACAAAGGTATTTGGGTTTTTTTAAAAAAAACCCATCATTTTACTATTGTACTGAATAATAAATTGAGTTTTAGTGCACAATGTTTTTACATTCAACTTTAGTGTTTATTTTTATATATCCATCCAACAAATTAATCCTATCATTGTACCCTATTTATTATTTATTATTATATTTTTATTTAATTATATTTAAAAATTATTAGGTTTCACCATATATATAATTTTTACACTTCTTTTTAACCACTTTATCACATCCCTAAGTTGAGTTTGGTTTTGGATTAAAGGATGTTAAGTGTTTATTCATTAACATATAATCTTTTTTTAACCATGTTTGGTAAATTTTAACAGTAAAGGAGAAAATTGAAATACTTAAGTGTTAATTTAGTAAGGGTTAAGTGTTAACCTAGTAGGGAGTAGGCACAAGATTTTAAGATAACATTTGATTACTATTTCGGGACAATGAGATAGATACAGAGGACACAAGATAAAAAAGGAGACAATCATAAAATTGTATTTGGTAGTGATATACAAGGCAAAATGATTGTTTCTATATCTATTTGGTTATGATAAACAAAATAAAATAAAATGTAAAAAAGTCTATTTTACCCTTGATATGTATTGTTGTCAAACTTATATATTTCAAAAAATAATTTTTTTGTATTTTATAATAACCCTAGATGACTTAAAATCGGGTTGACTTAGGACCTAAACTGGTATGAGTTTAAGAAAAAATTGATTTGTTTGAGTCAATCAAGGAAGAATTGACTCGACTTGACCTGGTAAAAAACCTAGTTCAACCCCGGATAAAATACGGGTTAAAAACCTGTTGACTTTTTTGAAAAAATAATTGGTCAAAACAAGCTTGCTTTGATTGTTTTTTTTTTAAAAAAATTGGTCAACTAGGTTGACCCCCCTGAACCGTGACTTGAACCCCGCCTCATGTCAACTCTCAAGCTAGATTTTAAAATTATGATAATAACAATTTTTATCATTACATTGACCCCGGTCAACCTGAGTTAACCTTTCTAATTCGTGACTCAGGTCTTTATTGTTCAAGAATTAAAGCAACTTAACATCTAAAAGAGGAGCGAATTAGGTATATCACTAATTTCTAAAATAATGCGAATTACTTTAAGTAAACACAATAATCAACAATATAATTAAAGTATTTAAAGTAAAGAGATAAATGAGAGAATTTGTAAACTCGTTTTTAATGTGATTTGACAAGTCTATATCCACACCTCAAGTACCAAACCGTACTTGAATATTGTATTCCTTCATTAGTTAAAGTTCAAGACTACAATAGCCTAACTCTTAAAGTTTTTACCTAACTCTCAAAGTTTGACAAGCCTATATCCACACCTCAAGTACTAAATATTGTCAGTTTTTACCTAACTCTCAAAGTTCAAGAGTACAATAGTCACTCGAAGAATCAACACCAAAATTTTTACATCACTTGAAGATATTCTCTCTTCAAGATTTTTTCCCATTTGAAGATATACCCTTTTTCAAAATTTTTTCCACTTGAAGATATATTCTCTTCAAGATTTTTTCTTTGGTGAAATTATCTCACTAATACCAAGACTTTTTACCTAACTCTCAAAGATTTATAAGGTAATTTTGTTATCACCACTAACTCTTTTAATAAAGTGAATAATACAATTGAAAATTTTAATATCTCATAAGATATCACTTATAAGATTTTAAGGTGTTTAAATGTAGTGAGAATGAGATTGAATATTTTTGTGCTAGATTATGAAGGTAATAGCACAAATTAGAGTATAATCAAGAATTGATGATTTTGAGGTGTTTTTACTCTCAAAATAGCTTGTGTTTCATATATGTTTGGAATCTATTTTTAATTTTGCAATTAGACAAGTTATACATATGTTTCTAAGAAAAACTAGTTGTTTATAGTCTATATAATCCCACTGACAATTCAAACTATCAACCAGTTAAGATTAATCAAGTCAATCGATTGACTAGCTACTACAAAATTCTTAGATGTTCATCATTGATGAATAAGTGGTCAATTAGTTCATGCATAATTTCAGTTTTAACAAATTAACCTTAATGGATTCTTAAAATCATCTATTTTAGATTAAATCACATTATTTATCAATTATTTAATGCATGCAGAGTGAAGTATGTGAGTTCATTTTAATTGTGCTATCAAGTATGATATAAAGATTTACATGAGTACTAAAATGAACGCTTAATCCAAGTCTCTATTTTGTTTTTTTTTTTTGTTGGACTTCTTGATTGATTTTTTCACGAAATTCATCATACTTGTTGATATGTTCTTTCGTACAAAACCTGTTTAAAGCTTATTCCCAACCAAACATATCATTAGTCCATTTTTCATGTTATTGTTATCGTCAATACACACACACACACATGAACGCGTGACATTAAATGTCAACAATCTTTCCATTTTTATTTTTATGTTGATCGGGTCAATACGGTTTAATCCTTTTGACTTGTGACCCAAGTCTTATTTTAGGTTGACCCTAGAATTAAGTTTTAAAATTATGATAATAAACACTTTTATTTTTACGCTGATTTGGTTCAACTCGACCCATGATCTAGGCCTCGACTGGTGACTCGAGCTTTGCCTAGGATTGACTCTCGAGTTGAGTTTTAAAATTATGATAATAACCATTTTTTTCCTTACATATTTTAGTTGGATAATTTTAGAATTAAAAGTTTTTTACAAGGATATTTTAGAAATAAAAAATAAAAAATATTATCTTTAGAAACTTGTCTAACATAAATTCACTCTAAAATTGTCTTAAAGACATATTTATTTTATGTCTATGTTTATTTAACCAAGCATATTTTTGTTTTTAGTATCTTTATTTTTTCTATCCCAAGACAATAACCAAACACTATCTAAAAATTGAGTTATTTTTTTCCTTTAAACTATCATTCATTCTCTCTTTCTTACACAAAATTAGTTCCCACTAACATGAATTAATTATTTAAATTATATTTAAATTAAAATTTGATTTAAAATCTAATGATTCTTGAACAATTTTTACAACACTTCAAGCCAATTTGATATTACGGTAATGATTGTTTTTTAAAGTGTTTTTCGCTTGGAAATGTATTAAAATAATATATATATTTTTTATTTTTTAAAATTTATTTTTAATATCAGCACATCAAAATGATCTAAAAATATTAAAATATTAATTTTTTAAAAATAAATTTTAAATTTTTTCAAAAACACATTTGTATCGCAAGAACTAACTATTACCTGATCTATCTACCATTTTTTTTACATCCTTAATACTTCATCTATTAATAATTAACCCCTTAATATTTAATATTAAACCAATTAATCTATTATCAATTAACCTCTTACCATTTCATCTCTTAGCAATTAACCTCTAATTTTTAATCTTGAAACCAAGTGTATCATAGTGTAAAATTATAATGACCGCATGTCATGTGAAGATTAATAACTAGTTTTTTTATTTGATATTAAAAATATTCTTGAATTAAATGATACGTATAATTAAGATTAAATTCTATTTTGGAAGATTTTAAAAACATACCTCCTGCAACCTCCTCTTATGTATTCACATGAATTTAATAAATTCTACCAAGGCTAATTTTAAGGTTTATAAATCAGAGAACGAAGGAATTTTTTTAACTACGGGTTCAAGATGAAAACGACGTCACTAGGACCCTGAACGAAACGCGGAATCCCCCGTCGTTTCTGTCATAGCATTTCCTCCGTTTTAACTCTCTCAATCGCGCTCTCTCACTGCACAAATGGACTCTTACACTCCTTTACTCCAGAAAACACGGGTTCCACAACCCTCGCTCCAAAAATTCGCGGTGATTTCAATCTTCTCGAAGCTACGATCCGCGCCGAGTTACCTCGACCCGGATTCCGAACCCGGTAGAGAAGCTATCTCTCAATGCCTCCGCTCCGCTTCTCCATCCGTCGTCGACCAGTCTGTACGCGAGCTCTGTCGCCTCCTATTGGACTCCAGATTGGACCTCTCCCGAACTTTGCTGGAGCTCCAGTCTGCACTCGAAGGGTCCGACCCAAAATTTGTTGGTTTATTTGTTAAAGCTCTTGGATTTGTCGTTCGGGTCGGGTTTCAAAGGAATCATGGGTCGTGGCGTTTTCCTTCTATTGAGAATCACCCCTTTGTTATGGTTTGTTAACTTAATTGGATTTAAAAAGTTCCTAATTTCGACGATCACATTTTAATGGACTGTATTATTATTATTAGTAAAAAATATTTTTGGCTAATTTGAGGTTTATTGTGTTTGATTAAAGTGTAAAATCAATAATTTTGAGTTATGGATTGCAGATTTTGTCATCAAGAACTGAGGTTCAGTCTGAATTGGTTCAGCAAGTCTTACTATTTTTCGGACAGAATAGAAGATCGGGAATGGTGGAAATTTGTGAATTCTTGAGACCCTTTTTGAATTTTTCGATTCTACGCGTGCCCTTTTCGAATTCTTCGTCATCTTTGTTTGCAAGGCAGTTGATATCATCAATGGCTTCGTTTTGTTGTTCTTTCCCTGATGAGGCGATTCCGGTTTTAAAGCTACTGATAGGTTGCCTTAAGCATGCGTCACATAAGAATTCAGATGTCAGTATGCTTGCTTAGTAATTGTTTCTTTTACCTTTTCTTTTATTCAGATGGAGCTATACTCTCACATTGCTTAACTGATTGATTTAACTGGAGCATAGATAATAAATTTAACTGGTTCATACTTCAATGCAAGCTCATAGCTATTAATTCTAATTTCTTGATGATTTGCAGGAGCTTAAGAACTCATATTATTTTCTGGAATCCATAGTTGATGCATATACGGTCGTTTTGAGACACTTGGTTGGAACCGGACTGGTATGCTTCTCAATGCAGCATCAGCATAACCTGTTGTCTCATTTGTGCATTATGGAAGTTTGTTTTTTTTGTGGACATGGAACTATTATAATTTTGCATGGAGCTTGTCTGCCATAACTTGCTGTTAATGGTTATCTTCTCCCGTTCACAGCTGGTTACTGAGGCTCAACTGTTTGGTGTGGAACTGTCAGATGCTATTCTTTCATTATTGACATGTCATCACCGGCATGCTGGTAGTAGTGAACCAATTGTTGAACTAGTGAAGCGGCTGTTTGTTGCCCAGAAAAATCTTTCTTTGCAATATATGCCTGAAATATCATCAACACTGCTATCCTTATTTGTTGTCCTGATTCAATCTGATCTTGAATACGAACAACTGTCCTTATTGAAACTCCTGAACTTCCTTTTAAAATGGAAAAGTGAAAAGGGTATGTTTCCTAACTCTCATTTTGCTGGCATGAATTAATGATTGGCTACCTATTACAAGCCCATTAGTTAAATCGTAATCTTCTTGTGCAAGCTTCTTGGTTAATTGGAAATTGTTCTGATGCAATTTCTGTATTTATGATGTTACACAATATAGTATTCTCTTAATACTTTTGGATGCCATATGATCATTTAAGTTGCCTTAGAGTTATCTGTCTATTAAAATTTTTATGCAAGGCTTCTCCTTTCATCTTCAGTTAGTTTGCAGCCTTGTTTTGTGCAATGTTTCCTTTGCATTTTGTGTTTTGCATCATTAAGAATGACTGGTTTCACTGCAATTATTAGTTAGAAAATGAAAACCCACTGTTTGACATTGTCTTAATCTCACTTCCAAGCCTTTTTCAGGCACTTGATTCTACTTCAATGTTCTTATCATTGTGTATAGTTGCCTTTTTTCATCCACTGTTAACCTTCTTGCAATATAAGGTAACTTATTTATTTATTTTTCAGAATATGAGGTTGATAGAGTCAAATGTGCTATGAGCGAAGAGCTTTTGTTCACATTTCCTGTCATCAACCTATTATCATCTACATCTAGATCTATTAAAGGAGAAGCAGCAGAATTGCTTGTGACGCTGGAAAAGGTCCTAGTAGAACTGTCAAAAGCACCAAAGGCTGGACTAGCCAAAGAAGGGGGATTCCCCCCTATCAGCTCTCTAGGATCCATTGCTTATAGGCTTTTGCGATGCTTGTGGTTTCAGGTTCAATATTACTCTGATTATTATGTTAAGAGTGGGGAATTTTTTGTTTGTTTAATACTTTTTGCAATTGTAAGTATTGGGATATGGTTTGTGTTTTTCATTTGTTGTTCTCACCCCTAACCTGGAAAAGAGAAGGAAAGACAATATTGTTCTTTGCTGGGTTCCATTTCACACTTTTGTTCTCAAATGAGAAAAATATGATAGTCCTATTAACAAGCTCATTTAAGATGCCATTATGCTTTATGTAGGAGAGGAAGAGGATAAGGCAGTAATGTTGGGACTCTAGAAGTGCCATTTTTGCATCAGATAAAGTAGAATGGTGCAATAGTATTCAAGTGGTCCATTTAGTTGAAATCAAGGTTTAGTGTGTCAAGTTGTTGGAATGGTTCTATTTTGACTAGCATATGATGATTGAGGTCTTGTAAGATTCTGTCTGTTCTGTTTTCCAGGACCAGTTTTTACTGCCCATTTCCTTCCTCAATTTTGCTTCCAGTGGCAAAACGGATGTCAAAGTAATGCACCAGAAACCGAGACATTGGGCTTCTCAGTTAAGAGAATACATTTTGTCGATTGTAGACAGAAGAAAATCCTCCCTATCTGTTTCTCAGTCTCAAGAACGTTTCACAAGGGGTAAGATAGAATAACACCAATGAATTATGTTTGGTTCATTCTACATGGTATCCTATTGTTTCAGAAAAATTGCTTTAAAATTGTTGTGCTTTAATATCATGTTCACTTTATACCCACTTTTTTATCTTGCAGAACTGCCCCCTTTACTCGGTGCCATTACTGGTGTTTTGGTGATGCACCGGTCATTTGGAGATACGGCAATTGATTTGCTGGGTGCTATTGGCATTGTGGACCCCAAACAGGGAGTGCCACTGCTGCTAGCAATTCTATTTTATAGTAACATCTTCACCAGTAAAGACATTAGTTACCAGAATATGTTGGTGAGTTTTTCTTTTCTTACCTTGCTTCACGTCTAATTTTAGTTGATACAAGAGTGTATCCAGCTCTCCCTTTGATGTCTTTCACATTAAGATTTTTGATTCTTGCAGCCAAAACTTCTGGCATTACTTCCATCACTTGCTTCACATTCTGTGATGATTCCCCTCATAATTCAGACAATCTTGCCGATGCTTCAGAAAGATGGAAAACCGTATGTTCTCTACAACTCATGATGTTTGTCTTGTCTCTTAACATTCCTTTTTTAGTGCATTTTTGGTTTATGAAGAATTTCATTGAGCTGTCCTAGTGATATTGTGTATTGTGGTGATCATAGCTATGCCATGAAGGGATGGGAGATATATGCTATGGACAATTATAACATTTTTTCTCAGGTGGAACAGGATAGTGAGAAAGGGTAGAAACAATAGCCATGTCCATAGTTGTCCTCGTATATATAGGACATGCCGGCTTGAATTGTCATTTTAGTGTGGTTCACATTAGCCCATTGATTTGGTATTAATATGTTCTAACGGTTCTAATAGGCTTGTTTTCCTTTCCGAAACATGTATTGCTTCTCTTATGGTTGACTGATTTTGCAAATAATGTGACCATGGACACTTGTGATGAGCAACCCACCATCATAGGATGACCTGATAATTAAACTGACTTTATAATTAAAATTTTCACCAAGTGCCTAAATTGGATAACACATGCAATAAGTTCGGTATAATTGCATGCTCCAAGTTTTCTACACCTATACAAGGCAGTGGGTATGAGAAAAACCTGATTCCCAGATAACTAACCATTTGGTACCTGATGGCTTGCCTGACCAATTGTGGGGTTCTATTTTTTTGCTCAGTTGGCTCTTTTGGCTGTTTGAAGAGTCGTAATAGGATCTATTACGTCGGGACTTTGCGTAGCAAGTGGTTTCTTTTATTGCCTGTCTAATAATTTTCTTTCGGTACTTTTAAATACCAGTGGTCTTGAACTACTTTCATTCCTCTGAATTGCACTTGATGCATGCTAAATTCCAACCTATGCTATATGCCTAAATCTGGTAGTTGAGTAAGTGTCTGACTCTATTGAAATTCGTTTGTCTTACTAGTGTTTATTTGGCTCAATCATCCAATTCTAACTGTCCTAGACACCATTTGTTGTGCTCATTCAGTGGGTAATAGTGAGTAATCATGTCTCTAGACAGCTTAACAGGTTTCATGGGCACTCAGCATGAATGGGTGTATGAATACTGAAGTTGCTGTCATTGATATGATGAGAACCACAATAGAATGCTTAAACACATATTTAATCTTCCAACTTTCCATTTGGGGATGTTTCATTCTTATACTTTTATAATGGGCTGCAAGTGTCCAAACTCATTTTGTTCCCCTTGTGTTGTTACTGAGGCAAAACTCTGTCACTAGAAATGTTGATCTGTCAACATTAATTATTAGTTAATAAGCCGTTCAGTTTGGCTGACCGAATTACCAGGTGCATGAAGTTGACAGAGACCACATGGCAAACTTGTGATCCCTCTTTAAAAGTAAAAAAAAGGACAAAGTGTTGATAAGCATTCCAGCTCAACAAATGGACAAAAATGTTCTCTAAGCCCATTTGAATGCTCTATCCAAATCATGCAAAGCAGAAAATAGTTTGATTCTATCTTTCTCAAATTTCCAACCCCACCTGTTTACAATAAAAGCCTTTCATGGTAGAATCCTAGATCAACAACAAAAATAAAACAACCCACATCCTCAAAGAAGCAACTGAAATTGTATGTGAAATTAGCAGCAATTCAAGCAAAGAACTTAAGCTATCCACATTGTGGCTGCTAAAGATGAAGTATCAGAGGAAAATTAAAATCCTTATTTTTTTTTAACAGAATATCAAATCTAATATAGTAACAGAACTAAGAGAAACAAAATTTCGAAGATTTTACCAAAAGAGAGAAGGAAAAAACAAAAATAAAAAACTATATCCTAAACATGTATTATGGGTTTTGATGTTCAAGAACTGAATGGGCCCGAGCTTGATTTATGCTTCACAACTGCAAATTGAGGTGTTTGCTGAGTTAGAGCCAAGCAGTGTTGGTGAACTCATTGGTGTAGTCATTGGTGCTGGCATGGTTGATGTATTTTTTTTAGGCTTTGGTGGTTTGGGCGTAGTAGATTCCCGGGAAAGCTGTTGATTTTCCAAGGAAGTTGGAATTTGAACAGATATATGAAAGACATTATAGTCAAGATGCCATCTGTATGCGACTCTAACTGAAACTTGTTGGTTATGGTCAATAGTTAGTCTTTAACTTTCTTGGTTTATAGTTGGACTCTGGTGAATGGCATCCACCAAGAAACATTCAGGGACCTAATAAATGCAAATGAAGCATAAGATTGAAACTGCCAATTCTAATAGTTCATGGATGAAATATGCAATTAAACCTTTAAAGTCTTATCATTTACTGGTGACCTCTAAAACTTTTTTAACTTGTTACATAATCTTAGCTGTCCTCTCTTCATATCTGTATTTTTTTAACTACAACCTATGTGTCATATTCAGTGTGTTGTATGCCACCGGCGCTCGTTTGCTTTGTCAGACCTGGGCAATCAATGACCGTGCCTTTGGGAGCTTGCAAGTAAGATTCTTCTGCTTCCACTCTGCTGAATTGCAAATAACCATTCATTTTAATTGTTTAGGAAAGCAGAAACAAACATACAACAAAAATTTGAAATAATCAATGAAGTTGAGATGTGCAGAACTGTTTGATAGAAGAAAGTTTGAAAAATTCTTTTTTGATCCCAGTAAAGATTGTTTAATATGTGTTCATGTAATGCAATTAGATGCAAATTCTGTTCCATTTGGAGGCTTGTGTGCAAAGAATGGTGAGGATGAAGTGGGACTAGCATGTTGCTCAAAAAGAGAAGATAATTTCTATTTATTTGTGTCAAAATTAATATAGCCATTCGGCCTCATTATCTAGGACCTGAGAAAGGATTCTGGAAGGAGGGGAGGGAAGAAAGGAGAGAGAGGGAGGAAGAAAAAGGGGGAGATGAATCTTTGAAGAATGGCAGTAGGCAGAGAACAATTCTAATTTTATTATCAATTCAACAAGAAACCCTAAACCAAGAAAGATATGCTTTTTGTAAAGAATTAAACCGTGGAACCATAAAAGAAAACAGGAATTGGAATAAAATTTCTAACCAAAAAAGTTATAGTTAATATTAGTTATTATAATAACATAAAACAAGCAGATTCACTAAATGAGAAACATTTGAAGTAAAATAAAATCCTAATTTTCCCAAGATTAGTGATTTTGGGTAAAAACTCAAACTGCAACACCATTCTCCCTTTGTTAGAAAAAACTCAACCTTGTGTTTCGAAGTGTTGTAGTGGTAAGAATCTGCATTTTCTATGTTTTCTCCATAACTTGAAGTTGCACTCATGGCCTTGATACATGCATTTTTACATGCCTTTAACTTCACCATTCAAGGGTTTTTTTTTTCTTTTTTGGAATGATGAATTAATTTCTTGAACATCCTGTCTACTTGAATAATGAAGTAAAGTTTTTAAACATGTTGTCCACATTCTGCCTGTAAAAAATCTACTACTGGAACTTTTCGTTATTCTGCAATTCTTAGTTTCTTAGTTGCTGCTATTTCTTATCATGGAATGATGGAACTAGTGTTTCTTCTATTGCTTTTGTTTTGAGCTTGTTAACACAAACTTGAAGTATAGTGATTGCCTGGTCTAAAGATTCTTGGATGTTGTCAAGTGTAGTTACAGACTTCAGGAGACATTTTTTGATCTAAAGCTTCATAGAGCTCCTTCTCACAATTTCTTGGATTTTATCCGCTCCTTTTGTCCTGAAGGTATAGAAGGGTGGATGACTGTTTAGAATGTTCATGATTGATGAAACTCACAGTCACTAAAACTGAATGGCCATTGTACAACAATTATTGTGAATATCGCTGCCATAAAGAAAAGATTTTGGCTGAAATGGCACTTCAGCCTTTGTCAATACTGAAGATGAATAAAGGCTGTTCAAACAGGAAATATAACAAAATAAAATTTATAACTAATACTAAATGTCATGATAACCTCAAATGTCTAGACTCCCTAAAGAAGTGCCAAGTACGAACTAAAATATCTAATTTTCTATGGTAAATTAACAGAAGTCATTCATCCATGCTAAACAGATTTTCCTGTCCATGAGTTTGTTTCATTCTCAAATTCTATTGCTATATTACTATGCTGTGATACTAACATGCTAGTTGACTTTTAGGCAATATTGCTTCCGAAGGGGCTCACTGAATTCAAGCATGAGAGAAACATCTTAATAAGTTTGGCTGCCTCCATTCGGGACATTTGCAGAAAGAACCCTGATAGGGGGGTGGATCTTATCTTATCTGTTTCGGTATGTGTGAAGCCATAGCTGCTCTATTTTCTAATGTCCTGAGTTTACACAATTTAATAGGGTCTTATTCCTCTGAACTAACAGGCTTGCATTGAGAGCCAAGATCATATTATTAAAGCTCTTGGATTTCAGAGCCTTGCACATCTATGTGAAGCTGATGTAATTGGTAATCCTCCTCCTGCTTTAAAACCCAATCCTTTTCCTTTTCCAATTTATATCTTAAACATTTCTAGGTTTGAAAATGTTGCTTTTGCCCCTTCCGTTATGTCTGAAAAATTGCATCATATTTCTTGAGAACATTCTGTTTGCTTTTTATCCAAATTTGTCTTGCAAGTTCAAGTATGTAATGGCGTACTCATTTTGATTTCTAGTTATCTTGACCATCATAAATGATGACATGTAATTGCTAGAATTTAATGTCAAGGTTTTAGAAGCTTTGGCCAGAATGGAGGTGCCTTATGCTTGCTTAGTGAGCCTGCAGCTCCTCTGCAGAAAGTTTAGGAACGACCCCTGAGATTCTTTATCTCCAAGTTTTAACTCTTAATAAGATGGATTTTTATCCACCCTTCTTTTTGTTTCCCACCTCTTCTATTTTTTACTGGACAGATATTGTCAATTTCATTTATTATAATTATCAATTAATGCTGTAGATTTTTGTATTAGTATCCTTACCTTGACTGCAGTGGTAGTTATTATTTCAGAACATATTTGAGCATTTCTATAAAGTCATAGTTTGAATGATATGGTGTTTTTGGAAAAATGCTAACTCCATGCTTGTATGCGGCCTGAAAATTTGAATGCTAAGTTTAACCACAAGTACTTCAATTATTGTCAGCAGGATAATGTGTGTTTTCTTACCCATATATTTCAATTGTATGTCTTCCAGCGATTATGTTCATGATAAGTTAAAATTGCACTAATTATCATTATGTTATGTTCTGAACTACAGTTGAATAAATTTTCTTTTTAGATTTTTATACTGCCTGGGATGTCATTGGTAAGCATGCGGTAGACTACACTACAGACCCGGCTCTTGCACAAAGGTAAGCACGTGCTGGTTTTGATTGCTATTTAAATTTGTGCCTCCATTTAGCAATCCTGATTATATAACCAATATAGGTCATACCAAAAGAAAGGTGAGGCTAGGTAACTTTAGATTGCTAAAGGATTGCCTACCTTTAGCTGTCCAGGCATCGTATCCTTTTGTAAAAGGGGGACATTTTACCCTGGTCAGGAGGCAGTATTACCCAGTGGTTAAATAAGAACCTTTCTCAACATTTTTCTTCCTGTTTGGAAAATTTTACCGTAAAACATTCCCCATTTGTTCTCCTTGTTTTAATTTATATTGCTCCTTTTTTCTCTCATTAACTTTAGGGCAACAGTAATCTGTTTTGTTGATTTACCTTGAGGACAACATTCTTAGTTTCGCCTGATATTTCTGTCAAATCTTTGTACCTAATCCATTTAGCTGTAACTTTTTCATCCTTTCTTTCAATTGATATATTAATATATACCAAATGACTTCTTGCCATTGACAGCATATGCCTCCTTCTGAGATGGGGTGCAATGGATGCTGAAGCATATTCAGAAGCTTCAAGGAATGTCTTGCAAATTTTATGGGGTATTGGAACTGCTGTACATGTCAGTCATGCACTTGAGTGGGCAAGGGCAAGGATCTTTGCCTTTGAGGCCCTGAGCCAATATGAGGTAAATTGTGTGAGATGCTTATTATTGAAAGTTATATAAAATCATTGGAAAATTTTATTGTTTTCAAAATCTTCTGTCTTGATAATTTACTTTGACAAAATGTACTATAGTTAGTCCCGGTACTCATCTATTTTGCTGCTAACCATGTTTGGTTTCTTGCATCCTCACATCATATGCTCCAGTTAAAACAGATTCTCTGAATGACTTTATGCTTTACTAGGTTACACATATACAAATAGGAATTCCAGATTTTAAGACAGTGAACACGGATTTGCTTTTACGTGAGACGAATCTTGATGTGCTCACGGCTATGGAAGGATTTCAAGTCAAGATCATAACTCATGAACATGTGTAAAGAACACATCCACTTTTCTCCTTCACTTGCTGAAAACCATAAGATATTGAAGCTTGATACTTTGGTTATATTTGCTCCAGGAATCGTCGAAGGTTGGTGAAGGAGAAAAAAATTGCTGGAAGTAAGATTGAGAAGTTGCTAAATGTATTTCCACAGGTTCTCTTCTCAGGTATTATATGCAATTGGGTTCTGATGTAGATCATGCTGCTTTCCATGTGAGTTTTGGTTTATTGTCTTTAATCCTCAACCCCCTCTGTCCAAAGCATTTTATGGTATCATGACAACTCAAGTGATTGCGAGAAGTTTATTGTCTGCCCTTGTTACAGGTCCTGATGCAGAATAAGTGGGAAAAAGAGTTGAAAGATATTGAGTGGACTTTGGAAATGAAAAAGAAAAGGAAAATGAGATGAGAGGAATAATACAATGTAAAACCTCTAGTAGAGAAGCAATATATGAGGTGAATAATACAGTAAAATATAGAAAAATGAAGTATTAGATTCATCATAGATGGATAATAGTGTTTGACAAATACAGGAATCTAGCAGACAAGGGTGGGAAAAGGAAAAAGAAAGTAAAATATAGAAAAATGATGTATTAGATTCATCATAGATGGATAATATTGTTTGACAAATACAGGCATCTAGCTGACAAGGGTGGTTGCCCTTTCTTAAAGGTGACCACTGCAAACTTTCTTGATGCGGTACAATATGAAGGGCGTTTTCTTAGTCACTTTAAACTTTCACTAATGTTGTAATTTTGTCATATCTGAGAAGGTTCTAGTTATAAGGTTTGAAATGTCTTTTTTTTTGTTGCTATTATCTGGATTGTTATGTAGTTTTATTCATTAAGGTTTTATTTTTTTATTTGGTTATGACTCTTTAGGACTGACTTTGTGTTGCATTCGTTGTAAACTTTGAGAGGGCCATTTGGTGAATGAAAAGGAGTCTTGAAAAGTCTTTTTTGTGTTTGTTTGTTTGGATTTCAAGAGCTCTAGTTTCTTGTCCATCTAAGATGGTCTAGCCTATTGAATGCTAGGTTATCTACTTCACCTCCTCATTTTACGTCGAGTTGTCTTGGAGTCTGTTCATTTCTTATGTGTGACCTGTACAGTAATCAAATGAGCAATACATTTGCAGGGATAAAAGGTAGTGCTGGGCAATTACCTGGGGCATCTCTGTTATGCCTTTCCTTTACCCCTAAAGATGTGAACAGCCATTGCTTGTCAAGAGTAAGAAATCATATGTTGAGTTCTTTTCTTGAGAATTTACTATGATATTTAAATCTATGTTACTTTCTCTCCCAGGTATCTGTAGATTTCCATGCTGGATATGAGAGTGCACTGG
>Ga0325404_1004196_pt1 | contig 15348 bp, 21 predicted proteins | sample PopdelMetagenome_18_FD_205664 | JGI IMG/M metagenome (GOLD analysis project Ga0325404, IMG submission 205664) | Populus deltoides microbial communities from Bellville, Georgia, United States - Xylem-Control-R1 | ecosystem: Host-associated > Plants > Phyllosphere > Stem > Wood/Secondary xylem... | reverse complement strand
ATGAATGATTTTGATGATTTTGTGTTGAAACAAAAAAATTTTACAAATAAAATTTCACCATGTGTAATTTTTATTTTATTTTTACATAAAAAGATGAAATAAATGACATGAAAAATAAATGAGCCTTCATATATTTCTTAACCAATAAAAGGTTAAGATACGGGATAACATATTTAAGATATCTTGTCATAAATATCAAATTTTGCAAATAAAGATCAATTAATAAAATAGTTCTTTGTAAGAGAGATTAGTTATTTGCTTGCTATAAGAAAATGTAAAGCAATTTTAAGATTGCATTTGGGACTATAAAACTGATCTTTGATGAATGATTTTGATGATTTTGTGTTGAAACAAAAAAAAAAGCTCTCAAGTCTTTTTTATCTATATTTAAAGTCTATAAAAAATAAAGCTCTGTTGGATAAAACATAAACGCCCTATAAGAATTTTTTTAACAACATTGAAGACAAATTAAGAGTACTCTTCAAAGCATCAAATCATTAAATTTTGTTTTGCAATACACACTTAAATTCACGTTCTTGCAAAGCATAAATATTGGCTTGATTTTACAAATAAATCAAGTCACCATATGTTAGATTCAAGGGAAGAATCAAAGTATTATTTATTATTTTGTTAGAATATTCTAAATAGAGATTGTATCTAGTTATATATCTTAATAAATCAAATATTTGTACACATGTGCTTGTTTAATTTCAAGTGCTAAAAATCATGATTGCAAATTTTTGGTGAGTCCACTAGGGACATCTCTTGTAAGACCCCAGTCAAGATACTTTTAAAAAAGAGAGAGTGAGAAACCTCCCTCTCTTAAGGGAGGCCAACGGTTGGAAGGGAAGAACATTTCCCCATCTTTTTCCATCCTCTTAGAAAACCAACTAGCCTTGCATATGCCAACATTTACCCTCCCTAAAGTGTGAAAAACAAAGAGAGATGAGAGTGGAAACATGCAAGGAGTAATTAAGGTGTTATTAAGAGAAGAAATAGGATATTGATTGAAGAGCTAAAAAAAAACAGGAAGAGAAGGAAAGAAAAGAAGAAAAGGACGTGAAGAAGCATTTTGGAGGCCAAAGAGCATAAACTAAGGTATTCTAAACATTTCCTAACTGAAATTGAGAGGGTCACGAGGCAGTCCAACGTACCCACACCGGAACATCACATCATACTCCAGGTGGGTGACAACATTCCTTAGATGTCTCTTATTAAGCCATGTAAATTCGATAATGAATTTATTTGAGTAGTTGTATTAATTGTCACAAAGATGAAACTTTTGATATGGATTTAATATTAGAATGAAGTGATTTTTGAATCACACAATGAGACTGGCTTCCAAGAATGGAATGCCAGATTTATAGCAACCAATAAAGTCGTTGATGGTGATTGTCAAAATCACGAAATGAAATTGGCTTTTGAAAATGGAACGCCGAATGTATAGCAATTGATTAAATTGCTAAAGGTGATCATTAAATCACAAAATGAAATTCGCTTCTAAGAATGGAACGCTGAATGTATAGCAACTGGTTAAATTGTTGGAAATGATTATTGAATCATAAATGAAATTGGCTTTCAAAGATGAAATGTCGGAATTATGGAATTTGATTTGGTTGTTAAAGATGACTAAGGAATCTTGATAAGAAATAGGCGTCTAAGAATGGAATGCCATATTGAAAGACGGAAGTATTAAAGCACCTGTGTTACTATTACGCAATAGCAGGATCTCTAAGATTCTCCTCAAATCATGTTGGATCTGTTAACAAAACTCAATCCCATGATTCTAGGCAATTCCTTGATTATAGACAGTAGTTATACATAGAAGGATACGTTAACTTTGTATAGTAATTACCTTGCTGTAATATTGCTAAAGAAATTCTATAAATGAGAACTACACCACCAAACAAAGACACGGTGGTTTTTATAAACCTTTACATGGTATAAGAGCTTCCCTAAGGATTCTCCTTCCTCGATCCAAATGGCCTCTGAAACTCCGTCCTCCACTCTGTCTTTCAACACAATGGTCCATCTGTTTACCATTAAATTATCTTCTTCCAACTTGCTCCTCTAGCATTGCCAAGTGCTGCCATTACTGTAGTGCCAACATCTTCTTGGATATGTTGATGGCTCTATTAAACCTCCTTCTGCAACTATTGATTCTGATGACTCTGCCACTATCAATCCAACATTTGCTAAATGGCAGCAGACTGATCAACTCATACTAAGCCTCCTTCTTACTTCGTTGACTGAAGAAGCCATGTCTGTTGTTGTTGGCTTAACCTCTTCACATGCCGTCTGGTCTACTTTGGAGACAGCCTTCAGTCATCGTTCCAAATCCAGGGAGTTACGTTTCAAAGATGAACTGCAGCACATGAAGAAAGATACTCGATCTGTTGTTGAATATTCCCGTGAGTTCAAATCTGTTTGTGACCAGCTGGCTGCAATGGGTCGTTCTGTAGATGATCTTGACAAAATACACTAGTATTTACGTGGACTTGGCTCTGCTTTCTCCACCTTTTCTACTACACAACTATCTCTTCCATCTCTCACTTCCTTTATTGAGATTGTTCCTATGGCGGAGAGTTATGAAAATTTTATTAAATCATTGGAGCTACCTCCCACGGGATTCACTTCTGCTGCCTTCACTGCCTATCAAGTAATAAATCTATTTTTGCTCGTGGTGGTAACCGTCCCTTTTGTGGGGGTCGTAGCCGTGGAAATGGTCGTTTTCAATGCAACCGCCCCATTCGCTGTCAGATTTGTCGTGAGGAAGGTCATTATGCTACTTCCTGTCATGACCGTTACTCTCATTCCTCAAAATCTGTCAACCTTGTAGAGTCTTTTACTCAGGCCTTTGATTGGTATACAGACACCAGCGCCACTGCACACATGACCAGTGATGTTGCTCAGTTGGACAAGTCTGATACGTATACTGGTAAGGATTGTGTTGTTGTCGGTAATGGTGCCACTCTTCCCATTTCTCATACTAGTATCCTTTCTTCCACTTCTTCCCTTACTTTAAAGGATGTTTTAGTCATGCCTGGCTTAACCAAAAATTTGATTTCCATTAGCAAACTTACCTCTGATTTTCCTTTCTTTATCACCTTTACTGATGATCGCTTTGTTATACAGAATTTAGTCACAGGAAAGGTGGTGGCAACCGGGCGGTGTGAAAATGATCTTTATATGCTTAAGTGTGGACATCACTCTTTGCTTTCTGTTTTTCCAAATAATTGTCCTCGAGCTTCATTTGATGTTTGGCATGCGCATTTAGGCCATGTGTCACACTCTATTATTTCTCTTTTAAATAAAAAGCGTAAATTATGTGTGACCTCTTTACTGCCCACTCCCACTATTTGCTCTAGTTGTCAACTCACAAAAAGTCATAGACTGCTATTTCACTAGAATGACAAACGGGCATCTAATGTTTTGGATCTTATTCACTGTGATTTATGGGGTCCATCTCCTGTTTCATCAAATTTAAGTTATAAATATTATGTTATTTTTATTGATGATCATTCTCGATTTACGTGGCTTTATCCTTTAAAATTTAAATCAGATTTTTTCCACATTTTTATTCAATTCCAGAAATTTGTAGAAACTCAGTTTTCACTTAAAATCAAATCATTTCAAAGCGATGGAGGCACTGAATTTACAAATCGTCAATTTCAGGATCACTTGCTAAAATGTGGCATTCATCATCAAATGTCTTGTCTTTATACACTAGCCCAAAATGGCTGAGTCGAGCGAAAACATCGACATATAACTGAAACTGGCTTAGCAATGCTTTTTCACTCACATGTTCCTCTACGATTTTGGGTTGATGCTTTTAGCACAGCTGCTTTCATCATCAATCGGTTGCCCACACCAACTCTTGATGGCTTGTCTCCTTTTGAGCTTCTGTACGGTAAATCTCCCATTTATTCCAATTTTCATCCTTTTGGCTGCCTTATATTTCCTTACTTACGTGACTATGCTCCTCACAAATTAAGTCCTCGCAGTCGTCCATATATCTTTCTTGGCTACAGTATGTCCCATCATGGTTTTTCTTTGCCTTGATCATTTTACTAATCATGTATTTATTTCTAGGCATGCTATTTTTGATGAACTTAATTATCCCTTTCAAGGAACCTCTTGCTTTCGGTCCCTGCCCAACTCCCCTGTTAGTGCATTCATTGAGCCTGCTTCTATTTTAGTGGCTGACCTACCAACATAACCCAATCCTACACCACATGCATGTGGATCTTGCTTAATTGACTCATCTGCTAGTGTTGTGCCTTTTTCAGGTTTGCAGGCTCCTGCTGTTGACTCCATTATTCCTTCGATGCATGAGTCTTTGCTTGCCTCACCTCTTGTGTCTGCTGACCAAGATCCTTTCCCTGATGCATCCTCTTCTATAGCCCCCAGCTATCATTCCCAGACTGGCACTCATCCGATGCAGACTCGTTTGAAATCAGGCATTTTCAAACCTTCTCACCGCTCCCATGTGTGTACAGTTCCTCACTCCAGGTTGTTCCACTCTCTTCTCACCATGCGCGAGCCCAAAGGCTTCAAGTCCGCTGCTAAGCATCTCGGTTGGATTGCTACCATGGATGTAGAAATTCAAGCCCTTCATCACAATTACGCCTGAGATCTAATGCCTAGATCACCTAACCAAAATGTTGTAGGCTCCAAATGGGTTTTCCGCATCAAATACCTATCTGATGGTATTGTGGATCGTCTTAAGGCTTGTCTTGTCGCAAAGGGCTACACGCAGCAATCGGGCATTGACTTCACCGATACATTTAGCCCTGTTGTCAAGGCTTCCATTGTTAGAGTTGTTTTGTCCCTAGCAGTCTCAAATAATTGGCCTCTCCGGTAACTTGACGTCAATAATGCCTTTCTTAATGGACTTTTGCAGGAAGAAGTTTACATGGATCAGGCATCCGGTTATGTTGATTCTAAACATCCTACACATGTCTGTTAGCTTCGTCGTGCTCTCTATGGCCTCAAGCAAGCTCCCCGCGCATGGTTTCATTGCTTCAGCTCCTTTCTCTTGGCCATTGGCTTCACTTATAGTTCTGCAGACCCATCCTTATTTGTGCTCTCCAAGGGTGATGACTTAATATACCTTTTATTGTATGTTGATGATATTGTCATGACTGGCAGCAACTCAACACTCCTTCATTCCTTTATTGGCAAGCTAACTCATGAATTCTCAACCAAAGACCTTGGCTCTTTGAACTATTTCTTGGGCTTGGAGGCTTATCGCACATCTACTGGTCTCTTTCTTAGCCAAGCCAAGTATGCCTATGAGATTCTACAACATGCACAGTTGGTTGACTCCAAACCGGTGGGCACTCCCATGGTAATTGCCTAGCATCTTTCCATGTCAGGCCTTTATTTTGATGATCCATCTCTTTACCGGTTGCTTGTTGGGGCTCTTCAATATCTTACAATTACTCATCCCGATATTGCTCACGCTGTAAGTGCTGTTAGTCAGTTCATGCACAAGCCATCTATTTCTCATTTTCAGGCTGTTAAACGGATACTATGTTATGTTAAGGGGACTCTTTGCTTCGACTTATCTTTCACTCCATCTTCTTTTAGAGAACTCCTTACTTATTCGGATGCCGATTGGGTTGGATGTCCAGATACCCGTCGCTCAATTTCTGGCTATACCATTTATTTTGGTGGTGCTCTAGTGTCCTGGAGTTCTAAGAAGCAACCAACGGTTTCTCGGTCCAGCTGTGAATCTGAATATCGGGCATTGGCTCATACTGCCACAGAGATTAAGTGGCTGAGACATCTTCTTCAGGACCTTCATGTCTCTTCTCCATCTCCTCCGGTCCTTCTCTGTGATAATCAAAGCTCAATTTTTCTTGTTGTCAATCCAGTCTCCCATAAGCGTTCTAAGCATATTGATTTAGATTATCATTTTGTGAGAGAGCTGGTGACCTCAGGAGTTCTCACCATTCATTACGTTCCCACTCACTTACAAATTGCCGACATTTTCACCAAAAGTCTTGACCACCCTGCATTTATTTTTTTCCGTTCCAAGCTTCGCATCTCTGATTCTGAGATCCTAGGCTTGCAGGGGGTATTACGCATATAGCAGGATCCCCAAGATTCTCCTCAAATCATGTTGTATCTATTAACAAAACTCAATCCTATGATTCTAGGCAATTCCTTGATTATAGACAGTAGCTATATATAGAAGGATACGTTAACTTTGTATAGTAATTACCTTACTGTAATATTGCTAAAGAAATTCTATAAATGAGAACTGCACCACCAGACAAAGACACGGCGGTTTTTATAAACCTTTACAATTACCTAACTAATCATGAAAATCTAACAAAAATAAATAAAAAGAGAGATTGATGAATTACGCTAAATTTATTATCATAGAAAGAATTTTTTTTTTTTTGAAGTATTCATGTCTATTTTAATATAATAGATTTTATTGCATTTTTTTCTCATTAACTGCAGGAACTTCACATATCTGGTAGGCTCGTTTCTTTGTCTGTGTGACCTGTAAATGTTAGGGAGACTTTTTGCAAGTATAATACAAGTAGCAATAAATATCATGTTTATTATTACATGTCAAGTCTTCCTCATTTTGGTTACTGTTATAATTCCACTTCATAATTAAGTAATTTATATTTGTTTATGATGTGGACAAAATGATATTTGTTGTTTTAATGTATGATATAAATATTGTGGTTATGATGATGATGATGATGATGATGTTTGTGGGATGGAGGCCCAGGATGATTGGGTCGTATGGGTTATGAGATTTTTGAAGTGTAAACAGGTTATACGTAAATAACTTGGGACTTCTTAGTATAGGGAGACTCTGCTGAAATTTCAATAGACTATTATATGAGAATTTTATATATATAAAAAATTTACCTGTATATTTTCTTAGTACCAAATTATAGGAAAATAACTTTAAATGTATATAAAAGCGTGGGGTGTTACAGTCATTATCAGAGCTAATGAATAATAAAAGAAATGATACTGAATAATACTGAATGATTTTGATAATTGTAGGATAGTTCAGACACGACAAGGGACTATGACCAATCCACCCCCAGAACAGGATGGGGATCAGAACTTATTGCCGAGGCCATTACAGAGAGAGGACTCACTGGCAGATACAACATCACACACACCTACTGAACATATACAGCCTCGGCAAGGGGAGTCAGTTGGCCTTCAAGGAGACTCTACATCTAGATAGGCGGGGGTTGGTCAGACGGTTAGACCCCCACCTATGACTCCTGCAGCAGCTCCTGGATCTTACATCGATCCAGTGTATTTAGAGCAGATTATAAAAGCTGTGATGTCTGGTATATCTAGTGCAACCCTACCAGCTATACCTACAGTAGCATCAGCCCCACAAGATTTTGTGGTTGCCCTTGTTAGATGGGTAAAGAGTATGCGGGAGCTGGGATATGAGCAATATGATTGTGAACAAGATGTTGAATTGGCTAGAAGGTGGATCAGAAAAGTAGATGAAACATTTGGAGAAATTGAGGTACCAGCAGATATAAGAGTAAGATGTGCTGCTCAATTGTTATTTGGTAGTGCACATATTTGGTGGGAGACTGTACGCTCCAGACGAGCTACTGATGTATTGTCTTGGATGGACTTCAGAAGCGAATTTGAAAATAAGTATTATACAAAACAACATCAGAAAAAGGAGCAATGGTTTTTAGCACTGAAGTAGGAGGGAATGACAGTAGTAGAGTATGAGAAGCGTTTTCATGACCTTTCTTTGTTTGCTCCACATTATGTACCTACTGAGCAACACATGATTGATAGATTGCGTGATAGGCTTAGGCCTGACTTGAAACAAGGGTTGATTACTCATCGGTTCAGCTCTATGAAAGATCTTATTGAGGCGGCTCAGGCATTGGAGACATGTATTGCAAAAAATCAGAGCCAAGTTGAATATGTAAAGAGAAAAGCTGCCCAATTTTCATTTGATAGACCACCCCTCTCAAAAAAAGGAAAGAATGTACAGTTCAAGAAGAAAATAGAGAGTTTTGGGCAGGATAGAGTACCTGAAAGATTCTCCCAAGGAGCCACTAGGGGACAGACATTTCAGAGAACAATTACCTACCCTCGTTGGGTGAGGTGTGAGCGGAACCATCGAGGGGACTGTTCAGCTTCTCCTAGTCGATGTTACATTTGCTGACAAGAAGGACATCGTTAGATGGAGTGTCCATATAAAAATGCCTCATGTTACTAGTGTGGAGAAGTGGGGCATCGTAAAAAGGATTGCCCACAAAGAAGTGCTGGGCAGAATAAAAGTCAGAGATCTCCTATACATAGTCAGTAACAGTCTGCTACAATGAATATGCCTAGTCGACAAACTCAGTCAGGAGCTAGTGATAGCAAGAGTCCAGTTAGAGGGCAAGGGGGTGTGACTCAAAGTCGGGCTTATCGTATGACCCTAGAGGAGGCTCAGGCCGCACCAGAAGTTGTGGCAGGTATGCTACGATTAAATGGTTATGCAATGTATACTCTAATTGATCTCGGGGCAACCCATTCATTTCTAGCATATGAATGTATGAAAGTTTTGAATATGCAACCTAGAAAACTAAAAGAGGAAATGATTATTTGGACAACTCTAGGAAACAGTGAATATAGACTTAGTTATTCGAGGAGTAGTAATAGAGGTAGAAGGGACTGAAACAAAGACAGATTTAATGCCTTTACAATTACGAGATTTTGATGTAATTTTAGGAATGAATTGGCTAAGTACCCACCGAGCTCAAGTAGGCTATTTTTCTAATACAGTAACATTACATGGGATAGATGGAAAATGGGTAGTTTTTAGGGGAGAGAGAAACATTATATTGAGTTGTATAATTTCAGTTATGACTGCACAAAAACTATCGAGAAAGGGGTGCCCAACATATTTAGCTAATGTTTCTGAATCGAAAGAAAAGAAGATAGAGTTGAAGTATGTACCTATAGTTAGAGAGTTTCTGGACGTATTTCCAAAAAAATTACCAAGATTGCCTCCGGAAAGAGAAGTGGAGATGTCGATAGAGGTAAATCCTGGAACTGTCCCCATAGCACAAGCCCCCTATAAGATGACACCAACTGAATTAGTAAAGCTAAAAATCTAGCTGCAGGAATTGTTGGATAGAGGATTCATTCGACCTAGCAACTCCTTGTGGGGAGCACCCGTCTTGTTTGTAAAAAAGAAAGATGGGACCCTTCAGCTCTGCATAGACTATTGATAACTAAATTGGTTGACAGTGAAAAACAAATATCTGCTACCATGGATAGACGATCTTTTTGACCAGTTAAAAGGAGCTAAAGTGTTTTCAAAGATAGATTTGAGATCAGGATATTTTCAGTTGTGGATAAAAGAACAAGATGTACCAAAGACTGCCTTTAGGACTCGGTATGGACACTACAATTTTTGATGATGCCTTTTGGGTTGACCAATACCCCGGCAGTCTTTATGGACTTAATGAATCGAATCTTTCGCCCTTGGTTAGATAAACACGTGGTGGTATTCATAGATGATATCCTAGTATATTCTAGCTCTTTTTTAAAACATGAACAACACCTGAGAGGTGTATTGCAAACACTGAGAAATCACCAGTTGTATGCTAAGTTCGACAAGTGTGAATTTTGGCTAAATGAAGTGATGTTCTTAGGGCATGTTATTTCTGCTGAAGGAATTTTCGTAGACCCAAGGAAAGTAGAAGTTGTGGTAAACTAGGAAAGGCCTACTAATGTAACAGAAATTCAAAGTTTTCTTGGTTTGGCCGGATATTATAGAAGATTCATTGAAGGGTTTTCTATTATTGCAACTCCTCTAATGCACTTGAACCGAAAAGAAGTCAAATTTGATTGGTCAAAGGAGTATGAAAGGAGATTTAAAGAGTTGAAGAAGAAAATCACAACTGCCCCTGTTTTGGCACTTCCATCTGGAACAGAAGGATTTGTTGTATACAGTGATGCATCAAGAAAAGGGTTGGGATGTGTTTTAATGCAACATGGGAAAGTTATAGCATATCCATCACGACAGTTGAAACCACACGAGGTGAACTACCCAGTTCATGATCTCGAGCTAACAGTAGTGGTGTTTGCCTTAAGGGTTTGAGACACTACCTGTATGGGTCCCGGGTTCAACTATTCACAGATAATAAGAGTCTAAAGTATCTCATGTCGCAAAAAGAATTGAATATAAGACAAATAAGGTGGGTAGAACTCATTAAGGACTATGATTGTGAAATTGACTACCACCCTAGGAAAGCTAATTTGGTGGCAGATGCTTTGAGTAGAAAGAATCAGATTAAAATGGAGGATTCTAGTAGTGGGAATAGACGAGAGATAATAGAGATGAAGAAGATAAATGCTCAGGTAAGCCTAGGGCCATAAGGATCCTTATTTGCTTAATTAAAAATACTCCCAGCCTTCCAAGATAGAATATTAAAGGCTCAATGGAGGGATATAGAACTTGACAAGGCAAGAAGGAAAGTGGAAATGGGGGTTGAGTCCCTTGCAGAATTGTAGACGATGGAATGGTAATGATGGGTAAATGAATATTTGTCCTAGGAAATGTAACTCTTAAGAATGAGATCTTGAGAGAAGCTCATGAGTCAAAGTTTTTTATTCATCCTGGGAGCACCAAGATGTACAAAGACTTGAAGGAACTGTATTGGTGGCCAAATATGAAAAGAGAGATAGCTGAATATGTAACTAAGTATGCAGTGTGTCAATAAGTAAAGATAGAATATCAAAAGCCTGCTGGACCATTACAACCCCTTTTAATCTGTGAATGGAAATGGGACTACATAACCATGGATTTTGTAACGAGCTTACCTAAGGGAAAAAGAGGGAATGATGCAATATGGGTTGTGATAGATCAATTAACCAAATCTGCCTTATTTTTACCAATAAAAATGACAGACCCAGTAGACAAACTGGCTCAGTTATATGTAAATGAAGTGATACACTTGCATGGGATTCCGGTGTCAATTGTTTCTGATCAGGAGATTCACTTCACGACTATGGTAGAGCATTCAACATGCCTTAGAAAAGCGGTTGGAATTAAGTACCGCTTTTCATCCTCAAACGAACAGACAATCTAAGAGAACCATTCAAATTCTATAGGACTTATTGAGGGCATGCATCTTGGAATTTAGAGGGAAATGGGAAGATCACTTGCCTCTTGTGGAATTCACGTACAACAATAATTATCAAGCTATAATAGGGATGGCTCCCTGTGAAGCTCTTTATGGCAAGAGATGTAGAATACCTGTTTGTTGGGAAGAAGTTTGGTATAGAAAGTTATATGGAGCATAATTAATATAAATTACCTTTGATAAAGTGAGGATAATTAATGATAGAATGAGTGCAGCTCATGATAGACAAAAAAAATATGCAGATATCCGAAGAAGACTTCTCGAGTTTGAAATAGGTGACAAAATGTTCTTGAAAGTGGCTCCTTGAAAACATATGTTGAGATTTGGAATGAAAGGAAAATTAGCACCGAGATACATCGAGCCCTTTGAAATTGTCTAAAAAATCGGGTTAATGGCATATAAGTTGGCTTTACCCCCGAAGTTGGCCAAGATGTATGATGTTTTCCATATTTCCCTATTATGGAAGGCTAAGGTCGACCCATCTAGAGTACTCCTACAAGTTCCTATAGAAATTAAAAAAGTTCTAGCATTAGAGGTGAAGCCGATGAAAATACTCAACCGTAGTGAGAAAAAGCTTCGAAGCAAAAAGGTCCACGTAATAAAAGTCTTGTGGAGAAGCTCACAGATTGAAGAAGAAACCTAGGAAAGGGAATTAGAAATGAGAAGAAAATATCCTAACCTGTTTTTAGATCCAGGCATTACTTTAAATTTCAAGGATGAAATTTCTTAATAGGAGGGGAGAATGTAAAACTCCTGTCAAAATACTTAAAAAAAAAAAGAGTGAGAAGCCTCCCTCTCTTAAGGGAGGCCAACGGTTGGAAGGGAAGAACTTTTCCCTATCGTAATAAAAGCCTTGCATGCCACCATTTACCCTCCCTAAAGTGTGAAAAACAAAGAGAGATAAGAGTTGAAACATGTAAGGAGTAATTAAGGTGTTATCAAGAGAAGAAAAAGGATATTGATTAAAGAGATAGAAGAAAATGGGAAGAGAAGGAAAGAAAAGAAGAAAAGGACGTGAATAAGGATTTTGGAGGCTAAAGAGCATAAACTAAAGTATTCTAAACACTTCCTAACTAAATTTGAGAGACACCCGAGGTAGTCCAACGTACCCACGCCAGAACATCACATCATACTCTCGATGGGTGACAACATTCCTTAGATGTCTCTTATCTTATCAAGCCATGTAAATCCGATAATGAATTTATTTGAGTAGTTGTATTAATTGTCACAAAGATAAAACTTTTGATATGGATTTAATATTATAATGAAGTGATTTTTAAATCACACAATGAGATTGGCTTCCAAGAATGGAATGCCAAAATTATAGCAACCGATAAAGTCGTTGATGGTAATTGTCAAAATCACGAAATGAAATTGGCTTCCGAGAATGTAATGCTGGATGTATAGCAATCGATTAAATTGCTAGAGGTGATTGTTAAATCACGAAATGAAATTGGCTTCTGAGAATGGAACGCCGGATGTATAGCAATCGATTAAATTGCTAGAGGTGATTGTTAAATCACGAAATGAAATTGGCTTCTGAGAATGGAACGCCGGATGTATAGCAATCGATTAAATTGCTAGAGGTGATTGTTAAATCACGAAATGATATTGGCTTCCGAGAATGGAACGTCAGATGTAGATGTTTAACAATCAGTTAAATTGTTGGAAATGATTATTGAATCATAAATGAAATTGGCTTTCAAAGATGAAATGCTGGAATTATGGAATTTGATTTGGTTGTTAAAGATGACTAAGGAATCTTGATAAGGGATAGGCATCTAAGAATGGAACATTATGTTGAAAGATGGAAGTATTAAAGCACTTGTGTTACCTAACTAATCATGGAAATGTAACAAAAATAAATAAAAAGAGAGATTGATGAACCACGCTAAATTTATTATCATAGAAAGAATCTTTTTATTGAAATATTCATGTCTATTTTAATATAATAGATTTTATTGCATTTTTTTTCTCATTAACTACAGGAACTTCACATATCTGGTACGCTAATTTCTTCGTCTGTGTGACCCGTAAATGTTGGGGAGACTTTTATGCATGTATAGGCTTCCTCTTTTGGCATGTAATTATAATGTAAACTTTTGCAATATTGCATAATGTTACTCTTTGTAATTAGTATAACTTAGACTCTTGTTTGGAGGATTATAATATAAGTAGCAGTAAATATCATGTTTATTATTACATGTCAAGTCTTCCTTATTTTGCTTACTATTATAATTCCACTTCATGATTAAGTAATTTGTATTTGTTTATGATGTGGACAAAATGATATTTGTTGTTTCAATGTATGATATAAATATTATGGTTGTGATGATGATGATATTTATAGGATGGAGCCCAGGATGATTGGGTCGTGAGTGGGTTATGAGATATGAGATTTTTGAAGTGTAAACAGGTTATACGTCGATAACTTAGGACTTCTATCGAACCTCTATAAAATTATGATGACAACATGTATTAATTAACTACGTTAAGTAAATAAATTTGCAAAAATATTGGTTTAGCCAAAGATTATCCAATTTACTTTCAAACTTCTCTTAAATATTAATTACAAATTATCTACGCATGTACATACAAATTTATACACCTTAATTTATGGAAATTAAAACTCGACAATAAAATTGATAAAAATTAAAATAGGCATATTAAACAAGTTATTATTTATTTCATCACAACACACCTAAGTCGGTAAATCGATATAAGTTTCAATAATTTACAAACAAGTACCAAATTATAAATCCATACTACATGTTTGAGAAAAAACAGTAAAACAAGTAAACACTCAAACAAAATACATATACTAAAAAAACATTCAATTATAAAATTGACATTTTAAAATTGTATTAAAATTAAAAAAAAAATAGATTTACTTACTAAAAATAAAAATATGCAATAAATTAGAACACGGATGTTGAGACTAGAAAATATTTTATTGAGATGAGGGGGGATGTTTGGGAGGAGGGAGCTGGTTGCTGGTTGTTAATGTTGGGGGGCTGGGGGGGTGTTTAAATACAAGGGTGAGAAAAAGGAGAAATAGGGGAGGGGAGGGGAGGGGAGGGGAGATGGTCAAGTCATATATTAACTATTACCCATGAAATTACTGATAGAAATATTTTGTCTATCGCTCTATCGGTAATCCTGCCAGTGTTTTTGACACATCATTGTATGGAAAGCCTGGTTTGAATCTGACTGCAATTTTATTTATAAACTCGTCCACAAAAACTTACATGTCATCGCACATGTTGTTTTTTTTTATTCTTCATATTATGTTTGGGATTCCCTCGATATTTATTGACGAAGTGTTTCTGTCATTATATACCAATGAAATTAATGATGGAAAAAGTTTTGTGGGTAAATATCACTATAAAATACCGACAAAAAAAATTGTAGGTAATTTTGTTTGTATTTTTTGAATTTGTGGTAGTGTAAGTTGATATGATCAATATTTATAAAAACCTATGATCACTAGGCTATGTTTGTTTCCCGGAATTCACTTTCCGGGAAACTACTTTCTAAACTTTCCTATGTTTATTTGTCATTAAAAAAGTTGGTCAACGGAAAACACTTTCCAGTCAAAGAAAAATTTGGCTTGGTTTCCAGGAAAGTGTTTTCTTGAAAAATTTGGGTGGAAAACACTTTTCAGAAGTTGTGAAAAATTTTAAAATGTCATATTATTTGCCGATTATATCAAATTTGGTCCTCAAATTTTTTATTGCTATATATATTTTGTTTTGAATATTTATTTTTCAGTTTCATCTCTTAAAATTTAATTTTTATATTAACTTTGGTTCTCTTTTTTATAATTGTTATTTGCTTTTGGCTTATCATTTTTTTATTGAAATTTTTTATTTATCAAATTTGGTCGTCATTCTTTTGACTGTTACTTATTTTATTGAAATAATTTATGAAATGTTAATTATTATTATTTTAATTTCTTCATTTTTTTATTTTTTAGATTTGATCTCTATTATTTTGATTATTATTTATTTTATTTTAGATAATTTATGAAATTATATGTTTTTTTCAATTCCATTCTCATTCAACTTTTTAATTTGTAAGATTTGTTCCTCATTATTTTAATAAACTTGAAAAAATAAAACATTAATAAGTTATTTTTCAGCTCATTTTCCATGACTTAACCAAATACTGGAAAGTGTTTTCAACT
>Ga0325404_1004188_pt1 | contig 15357 bp, 8 predicted proteins | sample PopdelMetagenome_18_FD_205664 | JGI IMG/M metagenome (GOLD analysis project Ga0325404, IMG submission 205664) | Populus deltoides microbial communities from Bellville, Georgia, United States - Xylem-Control-R1 | ecosystem: Host-associated > Plants > Phyllosphere > Stem > Wood/Secondary xylem... | reverse complement strand
ACGCCCTCGGTGTCAGAGAAGATTCACAAACATAATTAGGCTCTCGTTTCTGTGGAACCTCCGTAATCAGCTTCTCAGCGCTGTTCATTTAAGTTCAGGTCAGCAAACCCTAGCCTCTCCCTCCCTCGCTCTTGCTTGATCCATATCTATCTTGGAACGAACTCTTCCTCTCTGTTAACTACTGTATCATTTAATTTAAATAGGGTTCCATCTTTTATTTTTTTTCTAGTTTCACGCGATCTCTTTTTATTGTGTGCAAGTTGAAATTTTTCAGTCCACTCGTGTCAAGTTTTGCTGACATGAAAATGGGGCGGGGCGGTGAACTTATAACAAATTGAAGATTTTCTGTGCAACTTATACAGGATCGTGTCAAAGGCGATCTCTGATACTAATCTGTTTGATGATGGGTTAAATGACAAATGAATGATCGGGTTATGAAATGTTTAAATTTGTAATTTGGTTTACAGGCTGCATTACTTATTTTTGCTGTGCCTTGTTCTGATCCCTATTTTTTTCCTTGTATTTTTATTCCTAAAAGGACAGAGTTCGTATATTGTCTTGGTAGTAAGTAGCCAGTCAATTATACTTATTCTTTTGCGAAGGGCAATGGAGCCGTTTTAGTCCATGTATAGATATAACTATTGAGGGATTTTCTTTTTTGGCCTATTGCAATTGTATATGTTTCTATTTTTTCCTGAATTCTTTTGTGGGTGCTAAAAATAAAGAAAATGTTGCTTGCAGGTTACCAGAAAAGTGAAATGGCCGGCGGTAGGGTTGCTCATGTGACCTTAAAAGGACCAAGTGTTGTCAAGGAGATTTGTATTGGGATTGCACTTGGCTTGGCTGCTGGTAGTCTTTGGAAAATGCATCACTGGAACGAGCAGAGGAAAGTGAGATCATTTTATGACTTGCTGGAAAAAGGTGAGATCGGTGTTGTTGTGGAAGAATAAATCATGTTCTATGCCTCTGCCATGGTGTTATGGACATCGTCAGAGTATATTTTGTTTTGTCATTCTTTTTTGTTCCAAATGTCTGAATCTCAAGTTGCTGGTCCTTAGCCTTCTGACTTTGAAAAATAAATTTCTTGTCTAAGATGTGCAGCACATAATTTTTCTACGTAAATGTATGAAGTTTAATGTCTTCCACTCCATCGTTGTGATGCTCCTATGGTTTTGTTACTTGAGATACTGGTGTTTTTTTCATTTTTTATTTGTTTGTTAGTGCACATCTAGCTCAGTAAAACAGAAATGCAATGAAGCTTGATGGGGAGGTTTTTCTTTTTCCTTTCCTTTTTTGCTGGAATGTTATCGTCTTTCACTCTGTCGTTGTGTTACATCAGATATTAGTTTTTCTTTTTGGCTGTGCTATCTGTGCACCAGCTAGTTCATGAAACAGAAATGCAATGAAGCATGATGAGCAGGTTTTTCCTTTTCTTGTCGTTTCTTTTATGCTGGAATACAAAAACATTACTGGTTAAGCGTTGAAGCTGTCGTCGAAGTCTTTTGTTTTCATATTTAAAAGCAAGTCTGAACATAGCTTTGCTTTCTTCTCTACTGTCACTAGAAGGTTAAAAGTTGCTCTAATTTCCTGCTTGCCCTATATGATATGAGACATGGTGCCCAATAGGGGTCAGGATTTTGGGACCAGTTTTCTGGATTTGGAGTCCGCTACTTGTTTGTCGTTTGCCCAATTGAATGGAGAGGGTGATGTTTGCTGTTGCTAATTTTGTGGGTATGGAATTCAACACGTTCAGTTTCGTTGGATCATTTCTCGGTTTATTTATTTATTTCCGATGAGAATGGTTGGTTAGAAACGAGAAGGGGACAGCAGGCAATGCTAATTTTGGATGGGTTGTTTTCATGATAAATCAATTTCAAGTTGAGCAAATCTGCCCCAAATCATTTGTTATATGACAACCTCTTTCAATCATTCATCATTCATTATCAATTGGGTTTTTGTATCTTTATTTATTTAATTTCTATCCTAATCATGAATCTTAGAAGAAACGTTGGATGATAAGTTGTTTGTGTTTTAAAAGTATTTTTAAAAGAAAAAAATGAATTTTTGATGTATTTAGATTATTTGGAAGTGCTACTATTAAAAATGAATTTTAAAAAATAAAATAAAAATAATTATTACAACACCAAATAAATTTGAATCGTGTGCCGATACCAAAGAACCCTTTACTTAATTGAACTTGTGAAGAAAAAAGGTGGAACTTCAGAAAGCTTCACATTGAAATTTTAATCTCATACAGGATGATGCCTAATCTCACATTATTGTAACCTCACATCGAAATTTTAAAATTTCAGCAAAATACAGTTAACATATCCTATCTTATATCAAATCAGACTAAAAGCATGATGGGATCATAATAAGGATGATAATTTAATTTAAAATTGATAGATACTTTCTTTATTTTAATGGGTGAGTATTTTTGAAATAGTTATCTTACCTCGTGGATAATATATTCAAATCTGATCTAAAACTAGCTCGAAATATATATTTAAATTATATTGATATATCTTAGAACATTTAATTTTTTTTTTACTATAATATGATTTAATATACATATACATACTTTAAACACACATATACTAACTATTTAATTCGTGCTCTGTTGTGGGTGATGTTTTTTTTTAATAAAGGGTATGCATGTTATTTCATTGTTTTTTTTTTACATAAAAAATTCATAAGTATAAATCAAAAAGTTTATGTAAACATATAATTAAATAAATTGATAATCTTCTAATTAAATAAAAAAATCATCAACAATAATTAAAAGAAAAATTAAAAAAATTGAGAAATGGATGTAAATCAATACATTTAACCTTCAAAGATGAAAGATTTATTTTATTATTTTTACTAAATTTGTTTATAAATGCATTTCTTTCTCATTAGCATCTAACTAATATAATTCCACATGGTTTACTTAACAAATATACCGACAATTTCAATTCCTCTTTCAACCATAACAATATTCTTTCAACCATTCTTCTATTTAAACCCAATTTTCACAACATTTCCATATGCAAATAATATGAAATTTTCATTAGAAATTCAAAATCATAATAAATCAAGGTTCCTCACTTCTTAAATACACTAAATTAAGGAGACAAGAACAAGAAAAAAAAGTTTTCACTCACTTATTTCCCTCCCCTTCTTCTTCTTCTTCAAAATTGGATTCCTTTAACCAAATAACCCTTATTTTTACTTCAATTTCCTTACTTACTAAATCTCTTCCTAATCCTTTTTTAATCCTTTTGATTATCTCTCTTTGGTGTACTTTAGTAAATATTTCCCATGAATTCACTTAAAATCTTCTCTCTCTTTCTCTTACAGTAGCCAACCAACTTTCTTCTTTTGGAAGCCAAGTTTATATTTTTTTTATATACTCATAATTACAATCCTGCCCTTATTCTTTAGTTCAAGTATATTTTTATTTTATTTTTCTTGTTTTATTGGGTATCCCTTTTCAGTTTATTTTTAAATCTTATCATACTTTAATAGTTAAATTCATAAATATTTATCTTTGGTCATTTATTATTCATACGTTATTATTCGTTTGTTTTGATCGTTAGGTTAGGTTAAGTTCACAGCATTTTACTAATATCGTAATATTTTAACCAAAGTTTTGCATTCTCTTTTCTTAACAGAAAACTTCATCCTCGAAATTAAACCTCATACCTGCATAAATAATTAGGGATGCTTTTTCCTCATTTTTTATTCCCTTTCTCAAGTTTGTTCTTCAATTTGGGAGTTCCTCCTTAATACCTTCATCATAGGAATATTTTTACTTCTAAGTTTTTTTCACCTCGGTCTAGAATCTTTATTGGTCTCACTTCCAAAGTCAAGTCCTCTTTAATCTTTAGGAATACTTGTGACAATATATGAGTGAGGTCTATTTTGCTTTTCGAAGCAATGATACATGGAACACATTGTGTATTCTTTCCAAATACGAGGCAATGCTAGTTTGTATGTGAATGGGCCTACTCTATAAATAACTTTAAAAGGTCATATGTATCTCGCGCTAGCTTTCCCTTTATGACAAATCACATGATGTTCTTCCAAGACGCAACCTTTAGAAACACTTGATTCGCCACTTCAAATTCAAAAGGCCTTCTCTTGTTATCAGCATAACTTTTTTGTTTAACTTAAGCTACTTTTATTCTTTCTCTGATAACCTTCACTTTTTCAGTGGTGATTTGCACTAATTTCAATCCCATTAATTTTGTATCCCTCACCTCTTCCCAACATACGGGAGTTCAACATTTTCGTCCATACAATGCTTCATACGGAGCCATCCCTATCGTTGCTTGATTGTTATTATTATAAATGAACTCCACTAGAGGTAAATGATCTTCCTAGTTTCCTCTAAATTCCATCACACATCCTTTAATAAATCTTTTAGAATCTATATAATCCTCTTAAACTATTCATCTATCCAGGGATGAAAAATTATACTTAATTTCAATTATGTTCTCAAGACATACTGAATATTCAGTCAAATGCGGGAAGTAAATCTAGGATCACGATCAGATACAATAGATACAGGTACTCTATGTAATCTGACCACTTTGTTTACATATAATTCATCCAACTTATCAATTGGACCTATCATTTTAGTTTCAATTCTTAACTATGCATCAAATTTCTTCAATTATATTACTTCTCTTATATCCTAAGCATTCAATTCACCAATTAACGTATTTTCCTTGCATCGAAGAGCATTTATGCAACATTGGCCTTCCTCGGGTGATAGTCCATCACACAATCATAATATTTAATCAGCTTTATCCATCATTTTAGCTATATATTTAACTCTTTTTGCGACATCAGATACTTCAAACTCTTATAATCCGTGAAGATTTGGACTTGCGACCCATATAAATAGTGTCTTCACACTCTCAAATCAAACACCACAGCTACCAACTTTAGATCATGGACAAGATAATTGATCTCATAAGTTTTTAGTTGTCATGAAGCATAGACTATCACTTTTCCATGTTGCATCAACACATAACCTAACCCCTTCTTTAAAGCATTACTATATACTATAAAGCCTTCTAACTCGAAGGGAAGTGTCAATACATAAGTAGTTGTAAGCCTCTTTTTCAGCTTCTAAATCCTTTTTTTTTTATTCGAGGAAACCCCACCCTCCAGAAAACGCATTTTATGGGCTTAGGTGAGCGAGTAAAACCCCGGCTGTCCCAGGCTCTTACAAGAGTTCTAAATCCTTTCTTCACACTCTTCTAACAATTCTCACCTTAATACTTTCCAGGTTAATCAAGTCAGAGGGGTTGTTGTCATTGAAAACCCTTTGATAAACCTCCTTTGTTATCAAGCAAGCCCAAGAAAACTATGAATCTTTGTGACATTTATGGGTTTCTTCCACTTCAATACCCCTTCCATCTTCCTTGGATCTACATATATTCCATCAACTGATATGATATGACCTAAAAAGACTTTTTTTTAGCTAAAACTCACATTTACTTAGCATACAACCAATGGTCTTTTAGCGTCTGTAACACACATATCAAATGTTGTTCATGCTCCAAATATGAGTTCGTATAGATCAATATATTGTCTATGAACACCACCATAAATATGTCCAAATACTGTTAGATGACTATATTCATCAAATCCATAAATACCGCCAAAACATTCATTCACCGATATGACATTACCAGAAACTCATAATGTCTATAACGCCTTCTAAAAGCAGTTTGGAATATCCAACTCTTTAATCTTTAACCGGTAGTATCATGTTCTCAAGTTAATTTTTGAAAAACATGTGCTCCTTTCGAAGGAATAATGTGTATTTTTCGTTGGGGATTTTCAGGAAAAAATCGTCGCATCTTGAATAAATCATTTATTCATGAAAGAGGGTATTAATTCTTTATCGTCACCTTATTCAATTTTCTATAATCAATACAAAGTCAAAAGATGTCATTTTGTTTTTCACAAATAGCATTGGGGCACCCCATGATGAGTTACTCGGTTGGATAAGCCTCTTGTCCAACAATTATTCTAGTTGAATCTTCAATTTTGTCAACTTTGTAGACGTCATTATATAAGGCGAATGAGCTATAAGAGCGATTCTAAATATTATGTCTAAAGAGACCTCGACTTCTTTTTCAAGTGGCAATCCTGACAATCACTCGGGAAACTCCCTAGCTATAGGAATATCTTATAACTCTATCCCTTTATTTTCTATCTCTAAAGCATGGGTGAAATAAGTCATATATTCTTTCTTGAGTAACTTCTTCACAATCATCACCAATATTGTACAACTTGACATGACATTTTCTTCTAACCTAAACACTATCCTGTTTTTTTCTAACCCCTGTAAAGTTACTGTTTTGGTGAAATAGTCCAATTGAGCTCGATGGACACTTAATTAGTCCATCCCTAAAAAATATATCTAAATCATCTAACCTTAGTGGGAAAAAAATCTACCCTCGTATCATATCTCCTTATCATCACCGACAACCCCTTATATACTCAATTTATATATATTGTCTCCACTAGGGAGTGTACTAATCACTAACCCTTTTTCCATTTTATTAGGTAGTACATTTAACTTATTCTTCTTCTTCTTTTTCATCCTCTCTCTCTCTCTCTTAGAGAAAATGCACATCTGTCCTCTTTTATTTTTTAATTTCAATCCTTATGTTTTTATTGTTTATTTTGTCATTGGCCCTTTTAGAAAAGTTTTTAATGTTTTCAATTTAGTCTGAAATTACAATTTTTTATTTATTATTTTTTTCAATTTAGTTCTTATTCTTTTATTCTTTTGATTCTTTATTTTTTCATCTATATAGTTCTGACAAAATACACATTGCTAGAATCATATGGACAAATACTCCCATCTATACCATTCCATAACATTTATGTTCCAAAATCCGTGAGCATTTACTATTCCAATATTTATCCATATGATTACAGCAAAGTGAGTCCTACAGGCAATGCAAAACACTTTCCTCCTTCTGGTTGCAGCAGCTATAGATGGGAGTATTTGTCCATATGATTCTAGCAATGTATTGTTTGTAGTGTAAAAGATTTTTTCATCTATATAGTTCTGACAAAATACAGATCAAATAACTAGTTTAAGAACTAGATAGTGTCAAGATATTACTTCTCTTATATCCTAAGCATTCAATTCAAGTCAATGATAAGGATTGTTGTCATTGAAAACCCTTTGATAAACCTCCTTTGTTACCAAGCAAGCCCAAGAAAACTATGAATCTTCGTGATATTTGTGGGTTTCTTCCACTTCAATACCCCTTCCATCTTCCTTGGATCTACATGTATTCCATCAACTGATATGATATGCCCTAAAAAGACTTTTTTTTAGCTAAAACTCACATTTACTTAGCATACAACCAATGGTCTCTTAACGTCTGTAACACACATATCAAATGTTGTTCATGTTTTAAATATGAGTTCGTATAGATCAATATATTGTCTATGAATACCACCATAAATATGTCCAAATACTGTTAGATGACTATATTCATCAAATCCATAAATACCGCCAAAACATTCATTCACCCAAATGACATTACCAGAAACTCATAATGTCTATAACGACTTTTAAAAGCAGTCTTTGGAATATCCAACTCTTTAATCTTTAATCAGTAGTATCATGTTCTCAAGTTAATTTTTGAAAAACATGTGCTCCTTTCGAAGGAATAGTGTGTATTTTTCCTTGGAGATTTCCAGGAAAAAATCGTCGCATCTTGAATAAATCATCTATTCATGAAAAAGGGTATTAATTCTTTATCGTCACCTTATTCAATTTTCTATAATCAATACAAAGTCAAAAGATGTCATTTTGTTTTTCACAAATAGCATTGGGGCACCCCATGATGAGTTACTCGGTTGGATAAGCCTCTTGTCCAACAATTATTCTAGTTGAATCTTCAATTTTGTCAACTTTGTAGACGTCATTATATAAGGCGAATGAGCTATAAGAGCGATTCTAAATATTATGTCTAAAGAGACCTCGACTTCTTTTTCAAGTGGCAATCCTGACAATCACTCGGGAAACTCCCTAGCTATAGGAATATCTTATAACTCTATCCCTTTATTTTCTATCTCTAAAGCATGGGTGAAATAAGTCATATATTCTTTCTTGAGTAACTTCTTCACAATCATCACCAATATTGTACAACTTGACATGACATTTTCTTCTAACCTAAACACTATCCTGTTTTTTTCTAACCCCTGTAAAGTTACTGTTTTGGTGAAATAGTCCAATTGAGCTCGATGGACACTTAATTAGTCCATCCCTAAAAAATATATCTAAATCATCTAACCTTAGTGGGAAAAAAATCTACCCTCGTATCATATCTCCTTATCATCACCGACAACCCCTTATATACTCAATTTATATATATTGTCTCCACTAGGGAGTGTACTAATCACTAACCCTTTTTCCATTTTATTAGGTAGTACATTTAACTTATTCTTCTTCTTCTTTTTCATCCTCTCTCTCTCTCTCTTAGAGAAAATGCACATCTGTCCTCTTTTATTTTTTAATTTCAATCCTTATGTTTTTATTGTTTATTTTGTCATTGGCCCTTTTAGAAAAGTTTTTAATGTTTTCAATTTAGTCTGAAATTACAATTTTTTATTTATTATTTTTTTCAATTTAGTTCTTATTCTTTTATTCTTTTGATTCTTTATTTTTTCATCTATATAGTTCTGACAAAATACACATTGCTAGAATCATATGGACAAATACTCCCATCTATACCATTCCATAACATTTATGTTCCAAAATCCGTGAGCATTTACTATTCCAATATTTATCCATATGATTACAGCAAAGTGAGTCCTACAGGCAATGCAAAACACTTTCCTCCTTCTGGTTGCAGCAGCTATAGATGGGAGTATTTGTCCATATGATTCTAGCAATGTATTGTTTGTAGTGTAAAAGATTTTTTCATCTATATAGTTCTGACAAAATACAGATCAAATAACTAGTTTAAGAACTAGATAGCGTCAAGATATCTATATTTAATTAAGTTATGTTTGCTATGATTTTTATAAACTAAATTTGAGTTGTTTTTTTAACTTTCAATTAAAAATAATTATAAACATTCCTGGTTAAAAATAATTTTCAACTTAAATTAATATTTGTTATAAAATTTGCTATGATCAAATAACATGTTTTTTACCATCCATAGTTCATCACTCTAGCTCATATTTATCTTTTAAGTTGTTTATGAAAAAAAATTTTAAATTATGATTCAAATTCAGAATATAATTTTCACGGATCATGTTAAATACAGCCTTGATTTATTTAAAAAGTTGTCTTGACTGAAGACTTCTTTAATTCACAATTCACTTGTGGATTTTAGCAAAGTTTGCTTCAAGTAAACATAAAAAGCAACATGTGTTTGAAACTTTGAATCGAAGAGAGAAAGGCACAGGAAAATGAGCATTGATTTAAAAGGGTGGTGTGATTTTACAAGTAATGTAACAACACACTCAATCGTAGATGACATTTGTACTCAGGGGACGTGCACCTGCGCTGCTGTTGCATCCATGCATTGACAGTTGATGCTGTGCTCAATGTCAACTCCCGGCGGGCAAACACTAGCCATTGAATCTAAACAGACATTGATCACACAAGAACATAGAAGACAGAACAAAACGAACTATTGGTCATTCAGACACGAAATGCATAAATACAAGTCAGAAAACAATCACCGTAACTAAACCAATTGATGGGCACAGCAATACTTTCAAGTTTCGACATCCAACCGAAAACACAATAGTTTCAATAAAACAATGTATTGACAATAGTTGTGTGCTTGAGAGTTCAGATGCGTAACTAAACAGAGTAGAACACATTACCATAACAATTACCTCGGCAAAGAGTAGAACCCTTCATGCTCAAAGTCTGCCAACTCTGGCCCATCTCTTCCACTGGCAACAACTGCTTGGTTATCAGAGTCTCTAACTCCTTTGCTCACTTCGTCCTTACAGGCATCAAGTTCTGCACTTGCATCAGTAGGGTTCTGCACACAATGTTTCTGAAGCCATCTATCAGTTTCCCATAGAACATGCATGATGCTCTCTCGTGCAGCGTACCCATGGCTCTCAAAGGGTAGAATGACCAGGCGACAAAGGGCACCATGACCTTTCAGAGCATTAAAGAAACGATCTGACTGCATCATGTGAAAATGCAAGATAAGCAGCAAGTAAACAAGTTGGGAACACAAACTGAAGCTGGCAACAAACCACTAAACTGGGAAATCAACAGTTAAATACATTGTATCAAACGGAAAGAATAAAAAGAATAGAATAATTTCTACAGATAGATAGCATGATTATTTTTAGGTAATTGGAACGGTAGGTTTGAACCATTAAATTTTCTTTTATAAATACCTGCATGTTTAGCGTTCCTGAATTATTGTCTTCTTCTCCATGGATAAGCAGTATTGGCTTTTTAATTTTATTTGCTGACATGAAAGGACTCATTTCAACATAAGTAGTGGTGGCCTCCCAAAGAGTTCTGTCCTCGTGCTATTTCAATAAGATGAAAGAAAAAAAATCATCCAAAACTATGAAAAAAATAGTGATCGAGGGAAGAAAAACATGAGAAACACTGCTGTTGTTCAATTAGCAGCACGTAATAGAGGAAAAAAGGGTGGGAGGGGATCTATTCCACTATACTGTTACCTGAAAGCCAAAAGGTGTAAGTGTTCTGTTGTAAGCTCCAGAACGAGCAATTCCACAACAGAAAAGATGGGGGGCATGTGCCAAGAGGTTTGCAGTCATGAATGCACCATAGGAATGTCCTCCAACAGCAATTTTGTTGGGATGAGCAACCTTAAAATGTGCAACACCAAAACAACTGTCACAGACTCATCCGGTGCTATGGAAATAATAGTCATACGAGGACAAGTGAAGAAATTTACTCCGCGCTGGATAACTTCCTCAACAGCTGCCTCCACACTTGCAACCAGTTGCTCTACATATCTAGTCAACACATATAGTTAAGATTTAAAATTTTAGGGACTCTACAGCATAGTTCATTTAGTGATACTTCCTATTACCTAAGAAGAAATCTAAAAACATGCTCCAAATAACAGAGAGCAACTGAAGAGTTAGGCCCTTGTTCAATATTGTGGATGTTGCGGAAACTTATGAGTTAAGGGAAAAGGCATCATGCTAATGCTATCCTCTTCTTTCATGAACCATTTGCTTTATGTTAATATCCATGGAACCAGGATTAACATATAACAAATGATTTGTTTCACTTGTTAGTTGTAACCACAATTTCATGAAAACATACTTGTATACCATTTACTGAAAGAGTTTGAGTTATGTGAATAATTAGCAATTCATGACAATAACTTGATGAGTACATGAAGAAAACCCATATAATCATATCCATATGAACTAGCAATAAAAACATAATTCAGTAAGATTTATATCAAATTACCTGTCATTCGCCTCCTCATCACCCTCACCAATAATAGGGATTGTTGGTCCAGATAGAATAGCAAACCTGCAAGATATGAAGAAATTATAATAAGGTCCAGCATGTTCAAAGCACACAAGCAATGGTAAAGGTGAAGCAAAAATCAGCTGATAATGGAGACAGTATAAGCAACAAAACAAATGGTAACAAGAAATGGTGGGAAGAATTCATGCCTCCTAGCCAACCAAAGAAGAGCTGATGTTGAACCTATGCCCGCAAATTTATTAGGAGAACCACGAACTTGTCCTGCAGCATCTTTACTTTTAAATTCTCCAGGGTAAGACCAAACCAGACATGGAAGAGGGCCATCTTTTGACAAATCATAGCCTGGTGGCAGGTACAATGTTGCAGTGAGCTGAACCCCATCTTTTCTCTGGTACCTGATCATCTCTTTCTGCAATGATGCCAACTGTGGGTACGGGTGTGGAAAATTTGTAATCTGACATGCTTTCTTCTCTGGCCATTTCTGAATGAAATATTGCCTATTTTCTGTCTTTGACTCCTTGGAGGTCAATATTTGCAACCGATCAAGGAGTAAATCCCCTTCTTCGTAATCCAACATAAGAGCAACAACAGTTTCATAATACCTTTCCTTGTCACTCTCCCAGATTCGTTCTTTGCTGCCTGTATTTCTGAAAGAAACTGGTTTGGATTATCATGAGACCAATGAGAATTGGGGACCAGGTGAGGAACATGTGTTGAAATGTTCTTCTCCAAAATACTCACATGTCAAACAGATCAAGGAAGGGGATGTTCCCTTCAGGCGTAGCACCACTTCCCTTCAGTAAAACATAAGTGCCTTCATCATTTTCCTTCTTTATCTTTGCAATCACGTAAGTTCCAGCAGGAGTCCTCCTCGACATGGGAGAGCCAGGATCGGAGTACACATCTTCTGATGACCGATCAAATAGTATTCTTGGACTCGCATCTTTTGAACCAGGAGATATCACCCAGGTTCTTGTTCGCCTTGTCTTGTACCATGATTCATAAACTAGTGCTAGTGAATCATCACACCAATAAATCCCACTGTGAAGGAAGGGGAAAGGAAAAAAAAATTAAAGAACAACTTCTATTTATTCATGAAAAAATAATGCTTAATTAAATAAAAAAAATACATTTCTCTTAAACAATTTTATTTGTTGTTTTTCATGCAAATGTCTATTATTATAATTTTTTAATAAATAAAATATGAATTCTAGAAAGCAAAGTTATTAAACCCAAGTAGAGTTATGACCTAGGTTACGAAATCGGCGGATTAACCTTGTTTAACCCTGATCTATCCTAAATGTCATCATTTCAATTTTTTTGTAAAAAAATGTTATATTGATGTCATTTCTAAAATATTTAAAAAAAAATATGAAGCTAGGATTTTGCCAGGTTGACTACTTGGCAGGTGCAACTGTCAAGTTGACTAGGCCATATTAAATCAACTCCAACATGATTTGCTTTGAAACCAGACTGGTCCAGCGACCGAGTCAATGGTATCACTATGTTGAATCACTAGGATTGATTGAATTTAATAACATCACCGAAAAGTTCCCCATGGAAACATAACAACTTACTAGAACGACACGTAATAATAAATTTTAAATCTTTCCTAAATGATAAATCATGTGCTATTGATAATGATATGGCATAGATTACAAATGTGAAAGCAGTACCTCATTTAGTAAGAGATTTTAGTGAAAAAGTCTTAGCATATGTTGCATGTCTTCCAAGATAACCCACACCGACCTAAAGGGTGATTAAACAATTTGTTATTATCCATTTTTAATATATGTCACACTCATATCTTTGGATAACCCTCCTACGCAACCGATGCATGTATTCAACAGATATTACAAAATTTTGGAAATTTAGGGATCAAACATGTGCTTGAGAGAAGGCAACTGAACATGTAGATGCATTCCTGCATGTCTCTTTTCGTTGACCTTGGGCATGTAATTAGAGCTTGACGCAAGATGAAAAAACACGTATATTGACGGAAGTGAATGCTAGTCCAGGCTAGTGTTAGACCTATCTCTGAGAATCCTGTGGTTGGTTATAGAATTTCTTAATGTCAGCAAGTCTGCAAGATTAAGCTCTTTCTACAGAGTATGAGAGTATCATTATCAAAACACATATAAAAGAAAGATCCAAAAGTTTCAAAATTATCGAGGCATTCACGATTTAAGAATCTGTTGCAAAATAGTTTTGCAAAGTAAGAAATCAACATGCAGATCATATCATACCCATAGCGAAGATCAAGTTTGTGCAAGATTTCTGGCTGTTCACCTTCCAATGGCTCAGCTGGCTGTGTATAAACTATATCTCTTGGAGAAACTTCAACTTTTGCATCACCTCCATCTTGTGTCTCTACCCTAAAACGTCAACAAGAGTCAAGGGAAAAAAAACAAATAAAAATAACAAGGACAAGCTGCTCCACATGCCACTACATAATGCTAAAAGTGTTCATTTATACTGTTAAGTAACTAGCGTCATGCAGCTATCATGTAATCCTGCCGATTCCTACACAAGCACAGTGAAAAATTAGAATTTTCATTGATATACCAGTAGAGTGTTGAAGGCTTGTCTGCTCTCCAATTGATGGCGCGCTTCCCCTTGCGCACACTGCTGGTTGCAATGGGAATGTCCTCGGCTAGAGGCAAATCACAGAGTTCCCTCACAAATTTCCCATCAGTTGTCCATACTTCTACCTTTTTGGGAAATCTTCCACGCGGTACAATAAAAGAGTATGGTCTGTGAATAGAACTAATTAAAAGGTACTTTTGGTCAGGGGATGGATCCATTGATGTATATACAGTTGGAGGTCCAACTTCCTTCGCTGTCCCATCCAAAGAAGCCAGCACAATTTGAGAGGTCGTGTAGTAGTCAAACAAGTCTTCATCATACTCATCCTTCAATAAGTCCTGAAATGTTCTAACTTGAACGACATTTTTCTGCTCATTAGATTGAATCTTTGGACCAGAGGGCACCGATGGTTTCTTTGGTGGATCTCCACGAGATGATGGAATGGTGCAGACCAACAGAGAAGAGTTATCCACCCATACGAAATTATCAAAAACAGCATTTAGGTAAACATCTGGTGACTGAAACAAAGGTCGAGCTTGCCCTGTTTTCACATTAGCAACCCATACTCTAAGTTTACTGCTGCTATTGTCCTCCTCGAAAACTCGGATGCTGAAGGCCAAATGCCTTCCATCAAGAGACCAGGTGACAAAGTTGATCTTAGCACCATCTGGATATCCATGTACCTCCTTTTCAGGCCCTAGTGTACCATCGGGCATTAACTGATGAATGCCAATACCAGTGTAGAATGACATCCGGCTCTTAGTATTACATTTCCCATCAATACGCAAACCAGCCAGCTTCTCCTCTGGTCTTGCTAGTTCTGCAAGTGGAGGTAATGATCTCCGCTTGAGGAAAAGTATTTTATCCTTTTGCGGTGATAATGACAACGCAGGGAGAGGCGGAGCATCAACAATGTCTTTTATCTCCGGTGGAGGAAGCTGATATTTACATGCCAATGCTTCTACATTTATACAAATATTAAAAAAAAATCACCAGTTAGAGTTATAATCATGCAAGTTTTTAAGACTTAACCCCCCCCCCCCCCCCAAAAAAAAAAAAAAAAACGAAAAGAGAAAAACGAAAAAAAGGAAAGACCGATCAGTTTCCTAGAAATAGGAAACGTGTTTTAACATATACACACAGCTACTAATAAACTTCCTTTGATATATTTAACTGATCACTCTACGAATTCTCTCGATCAAGCAACCATCATCACTTCCTTTTGCCTTGTGTTTTACCGAAGAATCTAGTCCAGTCTAGTCTAGTGAGCCGATGCGATTAATTAG
>Ga0325404_1004183_pt1 | contig 15373 bp, 9 predicted proteins | sample PopdelMetagenome_18_FD_205664 | JGI IMG/M metagenome (GOLD analysis project Ga0325404, IMG submission 205664) | Populus deltoides microbial communities from Bellville, Georgia, United States - Xylem-Control-R1 | ecosystem: Host-associated > Plants > Phyllosphere > Stem > Wood/Secondary xylem... | reverse complement strand
ACACGTTGTCAAGAAAACTTGCTAAGCTATACATAGATTTATAATTTGGTTAATAGATTTGATTAAAATAAGAATGAAGGATGATTTTTTTAACTATGAATAACTGTATAGTCTTAAACTCCTATAAACAAAAAGTTGTTAGCTTGAATATCCTGAGTTGTTTTTAGTTATTGGTAAGGATTCATAAATCAATGGCCTACTTTCTTGAATAGTTTGCCCCTTTCAACAAAACAACAAAGACTTTTGATATGAAAGAATTAAAAAAAGAAAGATGTGTTAGCATGTATAAACCATGCCAATTATGGACTTTCCTTGGTATGTATTGGATCAAAAAACAAATGTATTTGAAGACAAACATGATTGACTCACCACTCACTATCCTAAACGAATTCAACTGTTAGCACATGCTTTGAAAGTTAAAATGCAAAGAGAGTAAGGAAGAGACGGTAAGAATATGACATATGATGCAATGCTTTTGTTGCTATCCATTCCTTTCCTTACACCTTTGAACTTCTAAGTGAATAAGATGTCTTCTGCGTGTTAATTTTTCTCATCAACAAAACAGTTCATGCCATACCATGCTATCTAATCTTTTGTGTTTGGTTATCAGCAATTAAACTTGTTCCTCCAGTTCCCTATATTACTTTGGGGGTTCTTAAACCAATGGCAGCAAACATTGAAAGACCCCCTCCTTCCCTCAATCAAAGAAATGGTAAAGAAATTAAAAAACAGAAACCAACCTGGATTAAACGACGCAGCAAGACCAACGCATATAAAAGCAGGAGCACCGGCTAATTCAAGGAGTCTACAAGTTGTGGGCTGACCACCTGTTAAGAAATCCCCTTGTCGTAAGGCTCCAGAAAATATAAGAACCAAACCAAACAGAAAGAAGATCGACACAAACCTGTTTGAGCTCGAACTGGATTCCCGAAACGCCAAAATAAAAGTCCAGAGAAATGCAGCACAAAAAACAAATGAATCTAAAAAGCAAGGCTGAAGCATCCAACAAAAGCATAGACTTTTTGGAACATGGAAGAACAAATCTCCAGATCCACAAACATATACTGGGATAACACACGTAATATACAAAATGTGCAAGCATTAAGAGAAGCAAAAACTGGAAAAATCCAAATAAAACGAGAGGAACATGGAAAAAAAACACTGATTTGGTTAGGAGAAGGTGTCAGATTTGAATCGTCCGTGTAACATAGACAAAAATTGAATATGAACGAATAATTTTGAAAGAGAGAGGCTTACCCCGTTGACATGGGCTATTGATTCCATTTTATTCTAACTCTCCAGTTCTTTAGCTAGCAAGGGCTATAAATTTCATTAATTTAACTATTTAATGTCTTTGGCTCCAATGTTATTTTCATTATCAACCCTATAACAATTAATACTTTTTTTATACTCGACATCCTCGTCTCCGGTATACAAGCATCGCCGGCACCACCATCATTGATGTTAGACGCGACTCCCTTGTCCTATTTTCTATCTGTCTGCTCGACGCCTCCATCTCATCTCTTTTTTGTCAGTTTGGCGTAGAAAGAGGATGTGGGTCGAACACCGCAAACACCATCACCTCTCCAACCAGTGACACAACAGAAAGGTATCCTCTCCGCCTCCGATGTGTCTCATTTCTCTCTTTCTTCTCTTGACTGTCATGTTCTTCTCTCTTCTCTTCCCTCTTGTACCTTTGTTCACTAAAACAAGGTGTTATATCTGAACCTTGTACTGAGTTTTTAATTTTTCTTTTTTTGTAATTTAGAATTTTTAAAAAAAATAATTTTTTTTAATGTTATTAAATTATTTTAATATATTGATATTAAAAATAAATTTTTAAAAATAAAAAAAATATATTATTTTAATATTTTTAAAAAAATATATTTTAAAAAATAAAAATTACTAAATTGCAAAACTCCCTTACATCACCCATCTTTTTCTTTAGGTTGGTTGGGAAAAATAATTTAGAATTAGTGTTTTAGGAGAAAAAAGCAAAAGAAAGGGTGGAAATGTGACCAATGAAGTGAATTTAACACTCTCTTTTGTAATATAGGGTTATTTGGCTTCTTTTTTTTTAATTATTATAGATTATTAAAGAAAACACTAAAAGCTATAACCAAAATAATGTGCATTCTCTCATATTTTAATATGGGTTTATTGTTTAAATTTTTTGTTTTTTTATTTTAATTTTTTTTAATGCAGATCACATTCTTTTAGAGCCATATTAAATGATATTAAAATAAAATTTATTAACTAAAAATAAAATTAAAAAAATTAAAATGAAAAATGAAAAATATGTCATAAATACATAATACTTTAAAAGTTATCACAAAGGTTTATTGTGGTCCTCAAACTTTATAAATTACATCTGTGAAGCCCTGAAAATTTATAATTTAAATATGCGGATATGTAAACTCTCATGTAAACATAAAATTAAAAGTGGTATGATTCAATGAGTGATAGAAACCAAGATAAGAAATAATAGATAAATAATGATATATAATGGAAGGGATGACCTCCATAAAATGAATTTTTGTTTTTAATTCATAAGGATAGAGAGACTTGTTCCGTGTTTGATGGATAAAATCATGAGAAAAATAATAAAATTTTTCTAAGAAATAAGTGAGGTAATAAAGAATACATTATAATAAAAGATAGTGCAATGAAAATGGTAGGACTGAAGGTGCAAGCACCAATTAAAAATCAGTGACGTTACTTTGAAACGGTAATGAGCCCGATAAATAAATAAAGGTGAAAATTTTAAAATGAATATATTCCAAAATAATAAAATGACCTTAAAGGTTTAGAAAGATAATTGATATGATTTTATGTGAAGATTGAACAATAAAATCTGAATTGTTGATGAAAAGCCATGAAGTGACCAATTTTACATTAAAAAGCAGAGCTCTCAATCCAATCATCGGGTTAGGATGCAATTTTGCATGAAATCTATTAATATGTTTTCCTACCTTGGTTAAAGATCTCATCACAATCGGAGTTCGGTAAAGACTACCAATTTAAGCAGAAACAAACCATATAGTTTACATGAAAAATACAATAAAATACATAAAGTCATAAATGAGGGATAAATTTGTAATTAGAGGAAAATATGGCTTTAAAACAGCAAAGAGGCCATCAGTTCAAAAAAAAAAGTAAAGAGACAATAGAGAAAATTCAGCTAGAGAGAGAAATGTAGAGTTTGAAGGAGCCAATAATACTTGGTGGCTATATCTCTGGAATCCACCGTTGGATCATGTTGATTTTTGGATATATTGTTCTTCTCACACGCCTCTACTAACTGACCAGAAGGGTTTGAAGGCACACATCCGTTTGATGGAAATCATCATCGGCAATTCCCTGGAAAACAAAAGGAAATACACCTGCAAGGTAGTTTTGGTAGCTAGCCGATTTCTCTCTCTTCCACCATTGGATCATGCCTAGTTTTGGATATGTGGTGCACCTAGATGTTGTCTTCATTCTCAACAGTAGAGATCAGAAATGCATACTTCAGCAAGGTGTCATTTGTGTTGAACAGTAATTCGTCAATTTTAAGGTTAGCTCTGTTTTATTCAGATCTAGGGAAATCCAATTGTTGGATCATTCTGATTTTGAGATATATTGTGCACAACTCTATGATCTATATTATAACCGTTGGATTAAAACAAATAATCAATGGTGGATGACATATTGCTTTTTGAATCTGTTGCTAGTTTTAGCAAAATTTAGGAAGCTTAAGTAAATACATGTTTTGATGAAATTAGAATTATGTGGGTGTAGGGTTTAGGTAAGATGTAATGGTAAAATATGTTCTTGTTATTAATATTGTTATAGATTAATTGTGTTGTAAAGTGTGTTAGGGAAGTTTTGAAATTTGTATGAAGGGACATTGAGTTTGCTGATTTAATGTTAGATATATGTTTTTAGGCATGAAAAAGGATCGGGTCTAGTGGTAATTGAAAGAAAACTTGAAGAAAATTATATCCTTCATTTAATGCAAAGATTCGGCCTAGACATATAAATAAATGAGAGGATGAGCTTAATTGTTTTAATTGCTATGGAATTTGAGTTGATTAAGGTTGTATGAAATGAGTGGGTAAAGGTTTATTAGGAATAATTAAAAAGAGAATCATCCCTCACCATAAATGAAGGTATCCGACCAAATGAAGAAGAAATAAAGAGATCAGATTTTGATTCATTTGCTATGTAAATTATGTATGGATGTATTTTTAAGTGTATAAAGAAAATTAGATAGAGTGTCAATTGAAAGAATTTTAAAATGATCCAAATTCTCATCATAATATGGAATTCAACAAAAAAGAAAATCTTAAACTTGAGTTTATTCAATTTAATGTTACGGGGATTTTATGGGATTGTGGTTTGTTGAATGTCAAATGAATTGTGTTATGTTCGAAATAATAGATTAATGTGAGGAAAATTCTTTTTTTTTTTTGTGGAATTTTAAGGTTGTCCATATGGATAATAAAAGGGGAGAAAAAGATTAAATTAAGGCGTGCATGAAATTATGATAAAAAAAAATATGTTGTTAAATTTACTTAAGATGAAGTAAAGTGGACTTATGAAAAAAGAATTGAAAAACTCATCATGAAAATAAATAAATAAAAATAAGATCATTCGGCAAAGAATTGGTTTGATAAGGAAAATGAATTCGTTTCAATTATATGAATAAATGTAAGGATGTGAAGTTACGTTTGTATATTATGGGTTGAGTAGACAAAATTAAAAAAAAAAATTGCGAGGCCATGTTTAAAGATATTCAACAAGTTACGAATGCATGTGTTATGCGATGTTAAATTTAAATGAGTTTTAGAATGTAATTTTCAATTATGGTGGAGCCACATTTGATATGTATCTTTAATGATACAGGAGAGGTTGCAAGATCTGTTTAGTAGTATGGGACTTTTGCGCAAGTTCAATCATTAAGTAGGTGCCTTACATCTCAAACTTTTTTTTTTCAATACTTGTTAGAGTTAAATAAATGGTATTTTCTATAAATGTGCTTGTGCTTGTGTAGTTGTGAATGTTTATTTCAAGGAAACTATAGTGGACTAGTTGGCTTGAATAGAGTTAGTGGCGGCAGGGTACTGACCATCGAGTTAGATGTGTAATAACAAAAATAAAGTGTACTGATTTTAGAGTGATAAATTAATGGTATATTATGATTAAATTATTGATGCTCGATTTATATATGTATATTGATGTTGTGTATGTGTTTAAATCATTTATGTGGAGGAATAGGTGCATCACACCTTATCTTTTTAATTTGTGTAAACTTATTAATAAATTTCAGAATTTGTTGTTTTATTGCTTTGATGGTATTAGAATGAATAAGAGTACATTGTGTGCAACGATATACATCTATTAATTAGGATCATGTTTGAACGAATACGAGTGCCTTGTGTGCATTGTTATGTATCGAATTAATTATGTTATTATGGTTGTAGTATCGAATTAATTATGTTATTATGGTTTGTGTGTGAATAATACTTAGCAACAGTGGTTACAATGCATATGATATAAAAAAAAAGAAGAAGAAAAGAAAGAAAAGGGATCGATACGAATGGAAAATTCAGATGACATTAATTAGCTATCCAAGTTTGGATTGTTAATGGTATCAATAAGGTTTTATTGGTACCACATTACTGGTGACATTGATTAGCTATTCAGGTTTGGATTAATAATGGTATCAATGGGGTTTGATTAATACCGGCATTACTGGTGACATTGATTAGCTATTCGGGTTTGGATTGCTAATGGTATCAATAAGGTTTCATTGGTACCGGCAATACAAGTGACATTGATTACCTATCCGAGTTTGGATAGCTAATGATATCGATGAGGTTTCATTGGTGCCGACATTTCTTAAATTGATTAGTCGATCCCGAACAATTGGGTGACTAATGATGTTAGTAAAGATTACTAACCTCGGCATGGTTACTCCTAGTTCAATGAAAAAAATAAGTTGATTAACTATTCCGGGTCAAGAATAGTTAATGATATCAATATGTCACATTGGTATCGGCAACCATTTCTGGTGTGATTAGTTACTCCAGGTAAGGAGGCTAATGATGTTAAGGGTTCTTGATATTGACGACTTTGATGGTAAACCAAATATGAATAAGATTTGATTAACTATTATGGAAAATGAATAGATAATGATGTTAATTGGTTGTATTAATATCGACACGTGAATGTAATTGATTAGTCTAACCCAATATTTGAAGATTGATGATACTACTGAGATTTATTAGTGTCGGCAATTACCTTCTAAAAAAAATAAAAGAGAAAATATTAATTAGTTATTTTAAAAGAATGAGATAAATTAATGATACCAAGAGAGGAATATCTTGATATCAAGTGAGAATTAATTTATAAGAAGATGGTGTTCGCAAACCGTTGAGCAAATGAGATAGGATATTAGATGGATATTGGTAATAGATGGAAAATATATGTTGTAAAAGAGGTTTATACCTAATTTTATATATCAATAGAAATTCCATGGAGATTATTATCTGTTATTGTTATTGCTTGTTACTACTTTTTTCTATTTATATGTACATGTTAATTTTTTTTTCAAGTCCATCAGGGTAGCGTTAGGAGTGATATTGGTTTAGTTATCTTTTGCTTTTGACCATGTAAATTACTTATAAATTAAGAAGCTTACCTTCTAAAACTTGAAATATAATATTAATCCATAAATTTGAATATATGACTTTAATCTAATGTTTGTAACTCTAGTACCTATTTAACCGTGTATATTTATAGTTGAAATTGAATTTTTTATTTGAATTACATTATATGATATTGAATAAGATGTGGTGTTGATGATCATAAGTTAGGTTGAGATTCAAGATGATTGGATCAGGATGTAAATTAAAATTAGAAGTGTAATATGATTTTGTCAATAATTTGGGACCTCCAGAGAGACTGAATTTTGGTGGAACCTATATATATATATATATATCACCTAAAAATTCCCACTATATCGCGAAAAAAGAAATTAGGAAATCGAGGTTGTTACAACACCTATTCGGTCCCTTGATAGTTTTGCAAAATTAATTTTGGTGTAGAAATTCAATTTTTATATTTTATTCCATAATTTGTAAGAGGAGAGAACATATGATTCCAATAATAGAAAGAGAAAATCAACGATAACACCAATTACAACCACCAAAATGGTTGTTTTGTGTGTCAAAAGGTTTTATTTTATGAGAAGAGTTCTACTTAAATGTTTTTTCACCTTGAAATTGCCTAAAAAACAAATCTAAGCTTGGAAAGAATTTTTGTTTCTAGTTTTTGTGTTTTTGTGTATTTTTTTTTTTTTTGCTTATTAAGGCTATCTATAGGTTTGTCAAAGAGTTTAGGCATTTTTTTTCTAGGTGTTTTGGATAAAAATTTATTAAAAAATGAGTGTTTGAGTCAAACAAACATAAATCCTGTTTTATTAGCCACCATAATAGCTAAAATCTAGATAATACTAGGTGACATGTCGTCTAGATATTTTTTTCAAAAAAATATTGAGCGGATGACAAGTTGTTGTTTAAAAAAATGACCAGTGCGGGGGCTCTTTCTAACTCTTTTTGTGTGATTTTTTCTTTTAAAAAAATCATGCTTTTTATGTGTTTTTTAAAATATATTTTTTTAAAAAAATTAAACTAAGTTTTGCCCTCTTTGTTGTTCGTATTTTAACTTTAGTCCTTATTCTTTTAATTCTAATTTTTTCCTTAGCCGTTTTGTATAAGTTTTATTTGTTTTTAATTTTATCATTCAATCTCAATTTATAAATATTATATTTTTCAACTTGGTCTATATTCTTTTGATTTTTATTTTTTTTTCCTAGTCCTTTTGTAAAATTTTATTTGTTTTTAATTTTATCCTTCAATCCAAATTGATATTATTATGTTTTCCAGTTTGATCCTTATTATTTTGGTTTTTTAACTTTTTTTCTTAACCCTTTTAAAAAAGTTACTATTCCTTTTATTTTCACCCTTCAATTAAAGTTTTGGTTTCTAATTTTTTCTTAACTCTTTTGGAGGAAAAGTTGTTATTCTTTTTACTTTTATCCTTCAATCAAAGTTTTGGTTTTTAATTTTTTTCTTGATCTTTGTGTAAAATTTATTTATTTTTTCAATTTCATCTTTCAATCAAAATTTTATTTTTATTTTTTATATCAATTTTGATCTTCATTCTTTTAATTGTTTTGGGTCCTTTTGTTAAATTGATTTTTCTTTTTAATTTCACCGTTCAATCAAATATAAAATTTATTTAATATTTGAATCTTGATCCTCATTCTTTTAATTACTATTTTTTCAACCCTTTTATATATTTGATTTTTTTTTAATTTCATCTTTTAATATTTGATTGAAAATTAAACTTCATGGTTTTTTTTCAAATAAAATATTTTGGATCTAATGACCCAAGTTATAGATTTAAAAAGTTAACATGATTTTTTTTTTTTAAAAAAAAAGCTTTATAATTCTCTTTATTTTTTTACCGGGTTATTTCAATCTCATAATCTGGATCATGAGTTTAACAAAATATCACAGGTTGACTCAACTTTGATTACTAAAGTTACAAGTTTATCATGTTAACTCAGTTTAATTAAAACCAGTTTTTTATGTTTTTTTTTTACCCCACTTTGTTCTTTTATATTTAATGGGTTATAAATTAATGAGATACATCTTTTGTTTAATATTGTAAAAAATACTTTTTCCTGATGTTATTATAATTATTTTTTTATGAAAATTTGATTTATCTACTATCATTTTTTTTCTATCTAATTAAATTAAAATCACCATACTTGACTCAGTCCGGTTTATAATATGAATCTCGCATACAGGCGCGCATGCGCATGGGCATACACACACACACTTGCAACAAACAACGGAACATCATTTTAATTACAAAGAGAAGGGGAGGAGGGAGGGAGACTTATGTCCAAACACCTCAAGGAACTGTTAGCTGACCAGTGTGTCCCAAAGACTTCCATGATGATTCAAGCCGCAACAAGTGCAATTTCTCAACAAATGCTTCTAGGACTTTCGCCTCTTCTTCTGGAGCAAATGCCATGCAAATGCTAAGCTCTTGCACTGCCTGACCATATTTCCTGCAATCGCAACCAATTAATTCAACCACACCATAGTGAAATGCGTTGCAGTTTTTGTCAAGGCATGAAGATCCCAAATTTATACCTGTTATAGTACAGCATCATGCCATGGTCTCTCCTCAAAGCCCAATTATGCGGTTGCAGAATCAACAATCTTTCCGAAGCCATGACAGCCAGCCTGTGAAGAATTCTGTGATTCAGTTTGGTATGCATGAAAGGAAGTTTATCTTCCAGAGCTAATATAACAATTGCAATGCTAGATAGTTTATCTTCCAATTTAGAATGAATGCTCAGATGCAAGCTCAGCTCTAAGTTGAACTCCAAATTTACATGCACCCTTATGCATTTCATTAAGAAAAGAAAAGAGAGGGCCAATTTCACCTTGTATGGAAACATTTTACAGCCTGACCATAGCTGATAGACATAAACTTGAAGTCATTGCCACTGCCATTTGCCAATTAGATTGACATGACAAAACAGTACAAAAGCAACTTCCGAAAAAAGAGTGACTGTTGCAGCCATGCAACCTCAGAATATAATGTAGTAAATATCATAAAGTTTAAATGCATAAACCACCCTTACCAATCACAGTTCAGTTTATGGGTTACAATAACCATGGATCTCAAACAACAAATTATTTTCCAGACTCTTAATGTAATAAAACAAATCAAAACAAGCAGATGCTTGTCACATCCTTAAAATATACCCTCTAATCCTCTGAGAATGAGTAGATGACATGCAAGCAGATTTAATTTAGATGTCATCTCATGATCCTACAGAAATAAAATATCACTATCCCAAAAGAGAGTAATTCCCCAGAAAATTAAAGGCAGGAATATGTTAAAGAAGCCAAGTAAAATTTGTGCTCAAGTAGAATGCATTTCCTATTCTAGAAAGAATTAGCCTGAACCAAAGGTTGAAACACAGTTTCTAATCTTGCTTCTTTAGTTCCATGAACAAGTAAAATGGACAAACCTTGAAAGTGCTATTCATGAAATCAAGTATTTCTTCATAGTACAAGGGCATCTGCAGATTATAAGCAAGAGGCTTCGAATAATACAAAAAGGTAACATGTTTAAAGACCAGGTCATCATGCCATCTATGTTTTTATTTTTCGGGTGAATGAGATCAAATTTATTAATTGACGATTAAGAGATTAGAAAAGACAGTCTGAGCAGTAAAAAGGCAATTTAGCAAATAAGTAAATGACTAAATGAGACCCGGCAAACAATAAAGCAAGAAATCAGCCACACACAAAAAAAAAAAAAAAAACTAGCCTAACAACCATGCAAAAGCAAAAAAGACTCCTGTCACCTGCAGCCACAAAGCCAACTGGAAAGACTACCAAAAGGAAGCAGAAGAAACCCCAAAGAATACAAAGAAAACTGCCAAGACCAAGACAACAACTAGACCAGTCACCAAGACCCACATCTGACACAAAAACAAAACCAGCAGATGTCCTAAAGAAGACAGGATAGAGAACGAGCACAGCACAGCAAAGCATGCCAGGAGGAACCAACACTGGAGAAGATAACACGATACCAAACAGGGCAATCAAGGCCACTTGAAAAGCCACCTCAAGAGGACTTACTGGGAAATGGGCAGCAGAGACTCTAAAACAACACCTGGAACTAACAAATCAAAATCCACAGAAGAAAGTCTTTCGATTTACACAACCACACAATAATAAGGCATCCTCGAAAGAAAAGGTGGACATGAAAATGGCAAACTGACACAAGATCCATAACAAGTTTACAGATAAGAACAATGCAGCATCACATCTTTTAAGAGAGGGGGAAAAGAGCAGAAGCAGAACCAGCAGTGCCAAATAGATACGTGGAGACGAAAACTAAAAAGCATCAAGACTTCAAAAAAACTTTCCAAAGCCCTTTCTTCTGCTCGAGTGACAAAGATTCCTCACCAGAAGGAAAAAAGGAAACACTGACACTGGCTCAATAATCTCAGAGACTATATGGGCAGAAACAATAGCACCAAAAAACCAGCTAAAACCCCATCCATCTTGATGGCATAAAATGCTTCAACCAAGGTACTGTTTATGTCACAACACTTGCGAAAACCCTGGGAATGGTCCATGGGAAAGAAAGCAATTACAATTTGGCACTACGAAGATGTAGCGCACAAGTTAATTAGGTACGATCCAGACACACAGTATGATGCTTTCTTCTATTATTATTTTTACATTTGCTGCATAACTGATGCATGTATCAAGATTATAAGAATCAACAATTCAACCTGTTGTCCTGTTATTGTTCCCATGTCACATGCTTAACTGTTTTATGATAATCTGAAAATAAACAGCTTGAAGATAAGGGCTACGTGGCCCACTGAAACATTGAAGAAAATGAAGATAACAGACACATCCATATAGATACATAAGAAAACTACCTAAGATCTTGAGGCCGAAGCAAAGGAATACTTGAACTATGGACCTTGATAAGTTTTTCATCAGTATTATGAGCATGCCTAAGTGGAGAAGCCAGCATCAATCCAGGATTTGATCTTGAAGCACGTTTCCAGTGAAGCCTCTGCCACAATTTAAGATTTAGTTTATCCCAAGTGGGCATAAGGAAGCATATTTAGAGAATAAATAAGTCTTAATGATGGAAGAATTAAAAAGGGACTAAATGAGTGCATTGGTTATCTTGGTAAATGTAAAAGACAGGAAAGTATTTGATGAAATTCCACAAATCAGAACTCACAATCAAATTGGCCAGAGCAATCCCTATAATGTCTCGTTTTGTAGCTATCTCAAGTCCCAAAAGAGAGTTTCCAGTTAAATCCGATGCCTTTGATCTAGGGTCCTCAACACACCTTCCGTTGACAATTGCAAACAAGCTGTGCCCTGAAGTTACCTTGAAGAGCTCCTACAGAAAGGAGAAGCAAAATGAGAAAAATCTGGTTTGAAGTTTGTCCAAAAATAAGGTTTTACAACAGGATGTCATCCACAGATTGTAAAGAAATGCTTCGATGACACATTAGAAAGGAATAAATTTAGTAAGAACAATGAGCTGCCAAGCTAAATTTTGAAGATGAGCATGAACAATTTAAGCACCTCTGGGTTCCCCATTTGGGGCCATATCAAAAAATCTTCCCCAACTCGAGATCCCACAATGGTCAGATCAAGTCGTCTACAGACTTCAATGTAAATTATACTAAGCAAAATTGCTGTCAAGAAGGAAAATATATGATCAGATTGTGGCGAATACCCACAGAATGAAAGAACACAGCAATAAAGCATATATCACAGATAAGAAAGTTATTCAAGAGCCCCAATGTACGAAGTGAACCAGAACAATGCAATAAAACAACTAGCTACAAATGCATTAAATAAAAAGGATGAAGTTTTACCACTGCCACATCTGGTGCTTAATACTGTGTGCAAGTATGAATACTTTGAATCTACAACAACAGGTGATCTTTTGAAGCCTCTCAACTCAAAAAGGACTAGATTCACTGAATCCAAAAGTTCAACCAAATGGCAACCTATGTCTCTTGAAACTAGCTCTGCTTCGACCTCCTTGGTGATGTTGTCCAATTCACTAACCCACTCACTTATTGTCTTTCCAGCCAAAGGCATCTGCTCCACACAATCCCACTCCTGGGCATTCGATGCAACCGAAACATCTCTCCTCTCATTCAGGAGTGAGCAAGCATCCATCTCTTGATTGAGAGCGATAAATGCCTCATCTTCTGATGCAATGTACAGCAAAGCCTAGACCAGCCAGCAGAAAACACACTGGAATTCAGAATCTCCCAACAAAGAAACTTTCAATCAATTTAATTCCAAGAAATAACAAGATTTTGATATGTAAAGATATATAATAACACAACAACTTGCACGCAATTTGCAACAAGTAGCTTGGTTAAGGTACACACAAGAGAGAAAATTAGGAAAGAAAAGGGAACGGATCACCAGATATCAAGTTATGATCACAATAATAATGAAGAAGGACCTTAGCAAGAGAAATGTCTTTGTCCTTGGATTGGAAGGAGAATTCCTGGGTGAACTTTTCCCTTGAGGACTTGACAACCTGGTAGCAATTGTTTCAAGATGAAAAATAAGTAGCAAGATTAGAAAAAGTGAAGAACGACATTAATGCAACCAAAAAACATAGCATAACATATCTTCACAACAAATTAGTAGGATGACGACGACGACGACGACGACGACGACGACGAGATAGGATGTTAAAATGGTATACAAATCAACCTCCTGATAAGTTTTGAGACGACGGGAAGATGAGTCCATGGTCGTCTGATTGATTGAAAGAGGGGTAGCTGAAGCTGAAACAATAACATTCCCATTTCTTCTCCTCCAACGCCGGTGTTGATCATGATCATACCTGATATGATATGATCATTGTGTAAAGAATAAAGGGACATTTGGGGTTTTGCATACCACAAAAATTCCTTCTTCCTCACCTCTCTAATAATTCAAGTACATAGATACATACATGAAAACTAAATATTTATTCATATTTATGAAGATGGGGCACAAATTTAAGCATGAAATCATAAATCAAGCAGCCAAGAATAGGCTTAAGTGAAAAATTAAAGAAACCATTGTCAATGTTAATCATTACCTGATGGGCAAAACATGAGATGAAGGTGCTGGTGGCGGCGGCGGCATGGTTGTTGCAGTAGCAACAGTGATGAGTGAATCACGCAGCATTTTCTTGCCTGCTTCCTCCTATACTACTACTGGATTGGAGAGAGAAATTGGTTCCAAGAAACAAATGTGTAAGAAGAAAGAAAACCCAAGAAAGTACACACAAGAAGAAGAAGAAGAAGAAATGTAATATTAATTACAAAAATATCAGAGCATTATGGGTAGCAGTGATTGTTATGGCACAGAACAGAAAATAAACGCAGAAGGGTGATGATGATGACAACGACGCCGACGCCATGGCGGTGGTGTCTGTGATTGTGATCAATTTACTTCCAGAAGACAACAGGTGGGAATTACAGAGAGGTGAAGAAGAAAAGGAAGCAGAAGAAGAAGAAGAAGAAGAGTGGGTTTGAATGCAAAAATCCATGATCTAATTGATGATGATGATGGTGTGATCTATCTATCTATCTATCTATCCAGAGAAGAGAAGAAAAGGAAGAAGGCAGGAAGTGAAAGGCAGTGAGTCTGAGCTTGCTGCTCCCTCCCTAATATGGTAACCCTGGGGTGGGTGGGTCATGGGCGCCTCATCATTATTTTAACAATATTTCAAACAGTATTTGAAAGAATGATAAAAATTGTTTTTAAAATTGTTTTAGTTTGAAAATATATCTTAAAATAATATTTTTTATTTAAAAAAAATTATTATAACATCAATACATCAAAATAATTTAAAAATACAAAAAATAATTAATTTAAAATAAAATAATACAAACTTTTTAAAAATACAGGCCCTAAACAACAAAAGAAATAAGGATTTATCACTTAGATTTATTCATTATTTACTTTTTTTTCCCATCCCAGCACAATTTTTTATTTCTTTTTTATAAAACAAAATTGATAGTGAATTTAAGTTAATTTGTTAGGAAAAAGTAACATTACAGAGGAGGAGAAAATGGATGGTTTTTTCTAACTTTGAGCAAAATGTTTATTTTAGAAGTTATAAATATTGGATCCTTCGGTTTTTAAAATTTCAGGAAAAAAAATTAATTTTATTCCAAAACTTGTTTTCATTTGTTAGTTCATATTTTGAGAAAGGAATGAGAAAATAGTTAAATTCTAGTGATAAAAAGAAAAAATTATTGTTGATACTGATTACAACCGTTAAAATATTTAATTTTAGTGTTAATAGATTTTATTTGTTAAAAGAAGTTCAACTCACATGTTTTTTACCTTTAAGTTGCTTAAAAAATATATTTGAGCCAAGAAATTTTATTTTTTAGATTGATTTTAGGGTTTTGTATGGTTTTTTAAGTTCATTGATAAGTTATCAAGATGTGATAAATAGACCAAGTGTATATTAATAAATATAATAAATATAAAGGATAAAAATAATATTTTTCCCAAAAAAGTGTAAGGAAAAAAAGGAAAAATTACAAAATAATAAAGATAAATAAAATAATAGTGTAAATAGGAAAAATATAAAGTGATAAATATGCCAAGTGTAAAGAATAAAAAATAAAAATTTGTTTTTCAACAAAAAGTGTGAAGAAAAAAAAAAGAAAACTTACAAAAGAATAAAGATAATAAAAAAATATTGATAAATAGACCAAGTATAA
>Ga0325404_1004181_pt1 | contig 15377 bp, 14 predicted proteins | sample PopdelMetagenome_18_FD_205664 | JGI IMG/M metagenome (GOLD analysis project Ga0325404, IMG submission 205664) | Populus deltoides microbial communities from Bellville, Georgia, United States - Xylem-Control-R1 | ecosystem: Host-associated > Plants > Phyllosphere > Stem > Wood/Secondary xylem... | reverse complement strand
ATAACATTTCCAAACATTTTCTAACTCACAAAGCATAAGTTGTCGATAATAAACATTTTGGGAATGTGAAGCAACCATCATTTTAATATCATTATGAAGTAGGTAATGTAAAGTACGGTAATGTTTGTAGCAGTAATTTATTTTTAAAATATTTTTTTATTTAAAAATATATTAAAATAATATTTTTTTTATTTTTTAAAATTTATTTTTAACATTATTATACCAAAACAATTTTAAAATATTAAAAAAATAATTTTAAATAAAAAAATTAATATTTTAACAATAAACGCCAATCATGTTAACAAATGCTACTATAATATTTGATACTGTAGTAATAATTATTTTAAAAATATGTTTTGTTTAAAAATATATTGAAATAATTTTATTTTTATTTTTTTAAAATTTATTTCAATATTAATATATTAAAACTATTTAAAAATATATATATAAAAAAATCAAATTCTCTAAATGGCACAAAGACAAACAACAGGCTATAAGCCGGTAGCCTTGCCCTGTCCGAGAACAGTTACTTAACGTACTTTGTAATTTCTTGGGCTTTGGCCCTAATCATAAAAAAAAAAAGTACTATCATTTAAACCAAACATAACCTTAACGTGACGTCGCAATTTCATTACCACGCAAATGTGCAATTAACTCGCGCATCTAACCCGAGTATTGATCCCTGACCTAGTTTCCAAAATCTAAGGGTCTTTTTCTCGGACCCAAACAAACCCTGGGCTTAGCCTTCCTCTCCCCCTCGCAATTTCCTTTACTTTCCCGGTTGCTCCCCGGTTCAACCTCCGATCAGGTAAACCCTAACGTTCTCTCTCCACTAACTATCTATATACTCATGTAAACTACACAAGCAACAACAATCGAGGAGACAATGCAGGTCGCTTGGTTCTTATTCCCCGCGTTCCTTTTAGTTTCAATAACCAGTGCTAATTCTAGGGTTTTATTGGCGAGTTAAACTGTGAAATTTGTTATTCTAGGTTTTCTTTTGACAAATTATTGGTTTACAATTAGAGAAAGATGGATCACCACGAAGATGAGAGCCGTGGTGGAAGTGTAACTCCTAGAAAGCAAGACGATGAGGTGCGATTGCTGTTTTTGTTTCTGTCAGTTTTAGTATTTTAATCTGTGTGCTTTTATAATTTCTGAATCATGTTAGTTTTTGTTTAACAACAAATATTAGTTTATGATGTTCAAGTTGAATTTTTCATTAGTTTTTGGCTACAACGAAACTAATGAGAATATGCAGTAGTTGTTGCAATTGTTATCATTTTCTTTTTTGTTGTATTTTTTCAAGCAATGTTGTTAAGAAGACTTGTTTTGTTTGTCAGGAAGCGGTTGCTCGACTCGAGGAAATGAAGAAATCTATCGAGGCAAAAGTTGCTCTTCGTCAAAGCAATTTGAATCCTGAAAGGCCTGGTTGGTTATGTTACGAGAATTTTTCAGGGCTGTTTAACTGTTTAGTTGTTACTGAAACGGATAAGCTCACCTGGCAGTGTCTGGTTTTGCTGAATTTTTTTTGAAACTTTTTTTTTTTTGGTGATTGAAAAGAATAAAGGCTTGTTAGTTGTTTCATTGTTTTAGCCTGATAGATATGAACAAAAGGCATTAGGCTGATAATGCTGATGATAATAAAAGAGTCTGGAACACACATTTCTGGGGCTGTGGTCCATTCATCACTTCCTCCTTATTAGATAATTGAATACGGGACTTTACCTTCATTGTGTGTTGAGTAATCTTTTGTAAGTGCAGATGACTCTATTTGTTCTGTTGATTTATTATTTTTACTGATTTTTATCTTATTTAATGGGAAGAAATTCCTTGGCGCATTGCCTCTTTACTATTGATGTTGTGTTATTTTGGCTATCCAAAAATGAATGTTTGACCTTGTCAAATTTGGTAGGTTTTTTACAGTCTCTGATTGAATCCGCGTTGGTTATGCTCTGATGTTTTTCCCCTTAGCTCCACTACTGTTTATTAGGATCCAGAGAGGATGATGTTTTTATTCAGAATGTGCTGCATGACGTTGCCACAATAGGATGTAGTAGCAGAGAGTGGGCATGCTCACGCAGGTAGAGATTGGTTGGTGCTTCTCGTATAGGGCTACATTCACAAGATGGTTATAGAAAAAACCATCTAGAAATCAAGGAATGGTGGTAGCATTTTGGTGATGGCGTGAAAAGGGTAAGGAACTAAGGAGAGTGAGAGGTGATCATATTTGTGACAGAATATTTCAATGGCGGTAATGATATTCAATGTGATGCAAAGGATGGTTAGTAGTGGTGATAGGTTTTGACATCATGCTTTTGGTAGTAAGTCATGAAATGCAACCTTCTTTTAGTATCAATTGGATTTTTAATAAGTCCAGTAACAGCATTGCTGTTGTGCTAGCTGCTGTGGTGGCATTACAAGACGTAAGAAATGATGGCAAAGGTGGCTGACAATTTTGTACCGTTGGAAATTAAAAAATGACAGCAGCATAGACTGAATTTAATTAAAGACTTGGGAAATATTCTTTAGCTTTCTAGTTTAATCCACAATGTCTAAAAATCTTCCTCTTTTCACTCCAGAAATGGATATTCTTGAACTCATGAATCCTTTTTTAAGGTGAATCATGCTTTAAATTCTTTCATAGACGTGCAATCTTAGTGGAGAGAGTTCTCTTGTGGTTGGGTTTTCTAAAACTTGCTAGAGAGACTTCGACAGATACACTCTGTTCTTCATACCTGACTAATACCCCCTAGATATTTTAAAGATGACTCGTCTTTAATTCGAATATAGCTGCCATGTTTTTTTTATATAAAAAAATCTGATGCCTTTTGATTCCAACTAGATTCACAATCTTTCATCCTTTTGAAAGTGATTTGAGTCATTTACTGTATGCTGCTACGTTTCAAACAAAAAGATACCTTCTGTATTAATTCTAGAATGCAGGAGAGGTTGATACAATTTACCACTGTTGCCAGATTCAGGATTTCTCAGGACACTGGATTCCAGCATTAAGCGCAATACTGCTGTTATCAAAAAATTAAAGCAGATAAATGAAGAACAGAAGGAAGGACTGATGGAAGAGTTGAGAAATGTGAACCTTAGCAAATTTGTCAGTGAAGCTGTGACATCCATTTGTGATGCAAAACTTAGATCTTCTGACATACAAGCAGCTGTTCAGGTAGCTTTTAAAATTGCAAGCAGATTTTTTTTTTGGGCTTGTCCGTTTGTGGATATGATTCACTAGCTGTGGAACATGTTTTTCGCAAATCAGCGACATGTCTTTAGGGATCACCTTTTTAGTGGCTGGATAATGGTAATTATATTAAATTGTATTCAAGCTATTGGTTATTCATTCAATTTGGGACTATGAACTGGGTTATTGCATGCCTAAGATCATGAAAATATCTGAAGTGGTATGTTATAAAACAGTCGAATGCTTACAGTAAGTTTTTGAGAAGTGTACTGTAAAATTATATATTGCACTATCACCAAGTAGCACTTTGGCAACCTTGTCATTGTCCAACATGCACTTATTTGCTTGGCTTAATTGTCCTGTTTTTCTTTGTTTTGAATCTGCTTTAGGTTTTTACTGTGTTTTGCAAATTTCTTTGATTGTTTCAAGTTTCTGGATTAGTTAATTAATGCCTTGCTTGTAGTGCTTTCTTCTCATGTTCATATACCTTTAAATTTTGACGGGTCAAGTCTGCGATAATTCTCAGCTAGCAGGGACTTTGCAAAACTCTCAAGGGACAATAACTAGTTATCTGTAGCATTATACCGTAACTTGCAAGTTTTTTCTGTTCATTGAAAACTGCATTTTACTTTGAACTTTTTGCATGAAGTCCACATGGTATGTTTATCATTTTGTCTGCCCTTCTGAACTAATTTAACACTTGCTTTTCTTGGAAAGATCTGTTCATTGCTTCATCAACGGTACAAAGACTTCTCGCCAAGCCTGGTACAAGGGCTCTTAAAGGTCTTTTTTCCTGGAAAATCAGGGGAAGACTTGGACGTGGACAAGAACTCAAAGGCTATGAAGAAGCGAAGCACCTTAAAACTGCTTTTGGAACTTTACTTTGTTGGAGTTACAGAAGACAGCAGTATTTTCATCAATATTATTAAGGATCTTACTAGTATAGAAAACTTGAAGGACAGAGATACTACTCAGACAAATTTGACTCTCCTTGCTAGTTTTGCTCGACAAGGAAGAGTTTTTCTGGGGCTTCCCCTATCTGGACAAGAAACCCAGGAAGAGGTGCTGCTTCTTTTTTTTATTCTTTCCCTTTCAATCCTCTCTAAGCACCTTTTTTGGTGGTAATTTCTATCTCATTTACTTTTACAGTTCACATGTTTTTTTGTTTTCCGGTCCTTTAATTTACATTCCAATCTCATTCTAGTTTGCATTTATCTTAGTCCTGATTAGCACCTTTCTTTTATTTGTGATAATATCTATCTCATTTACATGTACTATTCACATTATTTGTTGTCTTTAGATCTTTTAAGATTACTTTGTCAATCATGTTTTAGTTTGCCTTACATTCTGACATTTCTCTGCAGTTTCTCAAGGGCCTTAGCATCACCACTGATCAAAAGAAAATCTTCAGGAAAGCCTTTCATACATATTATGATGTTGTCGCCGAACTACTTCAGTCAGAGCATGCTGTAAGATTTGTACTGCCCTTAGCTATTGATTTTAGTCCAACTTTGCAATCTTAATTTTTCCAGGCTCTTGTCTGAATGAGGAACTTTGTTTCTTTCCATTCATCTCTTTTTATACTTCTATTTTCTAAGATGCCAGTAAATGATAGATTTTTATCTCTAAACAGTCACTTCGTCAAATGGAGCATGAAAATGCAAAGATGCTGAATGCTAAAGGAGAGCTGAGTGATGATAATGTTTCATCATATGAAAAGCTGCGAAAATCTTATGACCAATTGTACCGTAATGTGTCATCGTAAGTTTGCTTGTCAATGTCATTTTCTTTTTGTATTTATTCTGTGGTGACTAGATAAGTAGACTCCATTCAAGCAGCAGGACGTACATTGTAACAATTAAAGCATGCCATATTTTCAAGTGAATTTTCTCTCTCCTGCTGCTTCCTTTACATCTGCCTTTCTGAATCCTTAACCTTTCTACCTTATTACTTGATATCACAACCATTATTATTGTACTTGTTCTTAATTTCATGAATGATGATTTTGTATAAAGGTTGTTTATGTGAAATTTAATTCTGATTAAAAAAGATATGCCACTCCGGACATATCAAAAGATTATCTCTTTAACTAGACTGCAAATGGAAGTTTGTCAAACCAATGTGCTGTGGTCATTTGTTGGATGAAGTTTCTGGGGCTGAAGATGAGAAAAGCCATTGCTTGGAGGCATAAAACTTGCTGAAACCAGTGTGCAGAGTAGACTTTTTGATTTTTCTGTTGTCAATTGTTTAACTTGCATAGCTAAGCAAAACATATCATTCCATGTTTCTCATTTATAAATGTTTACCTGAAAGTTCTTTGTTGCTTGCTGGCTTTGGTTCATAGCCTCGATTTTCACTTCAATCTCAACTTGCAAGAAAGCTTGTAAGCTAATTAACAACTTGTCAAGAATTTTTTAGAAACTTTTAAGTAGAGGATTTCCGATGCTGAGAATTGTGTAATTGCTGGCGTTCCTATTATGGGCCTTAGAATTGAATATAGGATCTTGATAAAAACAAATTATGACATGTGTAGTGTTGGTGAATTTGTAGCTGCAATTATGTGCTCTGCCCTCCTATTTCTTGCTTGAGTTAATGCTTTGGTTGATTCTTCCTGGTTGCACATAGTGGTACTTGTATTTTAGGAGGCTATAAAGTAATCCCCTTCAGCTTGCATCATCTGTATTATGTGCTGATGGCTTTTCCCTTGACATATAATTTCTTCATATCAGTTTAGCAGAAGCACTTGATATGCAACCTCCAGTGATGCCAGAAGATGGTCATACAACTAGGGTTACTAGTGGGGAGGACGCTTCATCACCTGCAGCAGGGAAAGATGCTTCTCTCCTTGAAGCTTTGTGGGATGATGAAGATACTAGAGCCTTCTATGAATGCTTACCAGATCTCAGGTTTGTTGTGGCTAGAAAATCTTCAAATCAAGTTAAAAGAATGGTGTCAGTCTTTACAAATACATTTTATATTAAACTTAATTCTGGTTACCTTATATACAAAATTTGCCAGCTTGAAACCTAAGGTGGATTTTTATATGTTCCTTTTAGAGCATTTGTTCCAGCAGTATTATTGGGAGAGGCAGAGCCAAAAGCAAATGAGCATTCTGCGAAGACTCAAGATCAACCAATTGTAAGGGATTAAAACTCATTAATTTTATAACAGCTTTGGTTATTCCTGACTTAACCATGGTATATGGCAACAATTGGTGAAGAACAAGTGAATATGATGACTTTTGGTGTGAATTTTTATAGTAGCTTGTGAATTATGGTAATCGTTTTGCACGACTCATTAAAACTTGCGTACTTTGCAGTTAAATGGGTTGAAGTAGGGTTTATACTAGTTAGCGGCCTTTTGTGGGCCCTTCTATCTCCCTTCTCTTCTCTGAAGTGAGCTTCTTGTTGCTTCTAAACTTACATGTATTCCAGGCCTTTTGAGGTGTATTTGTTCTGTTCTAGGTTGCTTTGATGGTTCTTCTGTGAAAATGTTACTTCTACACTCACACAAAAGAAGTTTATATCTTATTCTATGCATTGATGTCTTCATTTATTTTAAGGAGCTGGCACCTGAATCAGATCAAGGCCAACCCACCCAAGATATGGCAGAGGTTTCTGCAGAGTCTGGCCCTTTGCAGGAGGGAAAAAGTACAGAGAAGGGGAAGGATAAGGAAGAAAAAGATAAAGAAAAGGTAAAAGATCCTGAAAAGGAGAAAGGAAAAGAAAAAGATGCGGAGAGAAAAGGAGAAAATGAGAAGGAGAAACTCAAAAGTCTTGAAGGGACTAATTTGGATGCTCTGTTACAGAGGCTTCCTGGTTGCGTCAGCCGTGACCTAATCGATCAATTGACTGTAATCACACTGCTTTTTTTTTTTTTTCCTGAATTGGTGCTTCACATATTTTTCAGGAACTATGAACCTTTATACTTAAGATCTCGTTGTTTTTTTTTTTTAACATGCTGTTTCAGGTAGATTTTTGTTATCTAAATTCAAAGTCAAGTCGGAAGAAGCTTGCAAGGGCATTATTTAATGTACCCAGGACATCTCTAGAACTGCTTCCATACTACTCACGCATGGTTGCCACACTCTCAACATGCATGAAGGATGTCTCTTCCATGCTCTTACAAATGTTAGAGGAGGAGTTCAATTTCTTAATAAATAAAAAGGTCTGCTTTTGATGTGTTTCATTGAAGCAAGAATGGCTTGGCTTGTTATTCTTGTCAGTGTTTTGTTACTGGCATTCATTTTCAGCCTGTAAATATTATGATTGGAGTTTCAAATTGTAAATTTTCTGCAGGATCAAATGAATATTGAGACAAAGATCAGGAATATTAGATTTATTGGAGAGCTCTGCAAGTTCAGAATTGCACCAGCAAGCACCGTTTTTAGTTGCTTGAAGGTCTGTGTAGTGGCTTATTCATTTATAGTTTTGCTTTTAATTGTTGTCTACTCTATTGCCTATTTGAACCTTGGTTGTAACTAAATGGAATGACTCTGAATCTTCTTGCATAAAGATGCACTTTCTGTCGATCCCAGGAAATTAATCCATGCTGTCAGTCTTCTTCTTTCCTTGGAAACAATACCATTTGCCATTTCTCCAAGTGAATTCATATGCGTAGATGAGTCTTCCCTTTTTACTTGTGTACCTTGTTGGTATTCCTGTGAAAAAATCCATGTGCTTTTGATCCTGTTTGGTTTAGAAAGACAGGTGGAACTATGGACATGATATATAATGGAGCTGATTTTTTATGTTACATTAAATGCAGATAATTTTTTAACTCCATTTTTGTTTACCATTTGTATTTTTTTCTTAATGTCATTATCAGTATTTTATTTTTAACGGAAGATGAATTTGAAATTAATATATGGCCTGTTGAGATCTGAGATGGTACTTTCATCATGTTTCATTTTATTGGACTGTGCTTATACCTAGATGCTTCTGTTTCCTACAGGCTTGTTTAGATGATTTCACTCACCATAACATTGATGTTGCTTGCAATCTTCTCGAGACATGTGGCCGTTTTCTGTATCGTTCTCCTGAAACTACTGTGCGCATGGCTAATATGTTGGAGATACTTATGCGCTTGAAAAATGTCAAGAATTTGGATCCTCGGCATAGCACCCTTGTAGAAAATGCTTACTATCTGTGCAAACCACCTGAAAGGTCTGCACGAGTGTCTAAAGTCCGTCCTCCCTTGTATCAGGTGTGAATCATTTTATAGCGCCATCTTTTCAATGTTTTTGACTTTAGATATATTTAATCGATGATTTCTCTGTGCAGTATATCAGAAAATTACTATTCTCCGATCTAGACAAGTCTTCCATTGAGCATGTGCTCCGGCAACTTCGTAAATTACCATGGAGTGAATGTGAGGCATATCTTTTAAAGTGTTTTATGAAGGTCCATAAAGGGAAGTATGGGCAAATTCACTTGATTGCTTCTCTGACTGCTGGCTTAAGCCGTTATCATGATGAATTTGCAGTGGCAGTTGTTGATGAGGTTTGTTTCTTTCATTTCGGAAATTTAAGTTGTTCGTATTTCATATTGTTCCTTGAAAAGATAATATCATAATATCATTCTTTTCTTTTCTCCCTTTTTTGCATGATAGCCAAGTTGTCTTTTTATGTTTTTCTAATGGCATTTTGATAATGGAAGTTGAGGATTTGCAAGCTACACCATTCAGATGTTTTATTGGGGAAAATATTCTAGTATGAGGAACTTGTTGCCATTAAACATTTTTCCCTCCATATGGCTTCTTTTCAGGAATAACAAACAAAGATTTAAATTCTATTGTTGTAGTTTTGAGAATTTGATACCAATAAATATGGAATAATGGGAGTAGTTTTGAATATGGATGGTCGTAGAAGAAAGTGGAACTTTTATCAGAAATAATTTTGCTTGGTGAAGTGAGAGTGTTTCTCTTCTCATGTAGGCAGTCTTGATATCTGAGATTTAGTTAGTCATGGATAACTTGCATAATGGTTTTAGGGATGTCTTTAATAAAGCGATAGTCATACTTCATAGCACGGCTGATAGATGGTGGTGGGTGTTCTAGTAGATGCTTATGTCCTCATTTTCTCACAATCTAAAAGAGACCGATGCTGACACTTCTAACTGTAGAGTGTTACACTTGTCCCATTATCAACAGGAGCGTGGCTTTTGGAAGACACCTTAAATATGTTTTTCCATAACCTTCCCCTTCAAAACTAACCTTACTTCCCTATTTCTTTCTTATGATTACTTCTTGGCTATTAGCTATTCATGCCACCATTACTTTAGCCTATCTGAAACAAAAAATAGTCTTTGAAACTAAAACGATTTCTTCTACAATCCACTTTCTTGAATAAATTGCAGACAGCTGTGCAAATCTGTCTTGTATGGCAGTGATGTTTTTAAGATGTGGAATGTTCTGAATCCTCATTTGCTAGCATCTTTGGTCATGGGTATATTGTCATAGACTCCAACGCATTAAGTTTGCTTGTGAGTACATGAATGTGTACAGTTGTTTTTTAATCCATAACAATTTACTTTTGGTGTACAGGTTTTAGAGGAGATTAGGCTTGGGCTGGAACTAAATGACTATGGGATGCAGCAGAGGCGCATAGCCCACATGCGATTCTTGGGGGAACTATACAATTATGAACACGTGGATTCATCTGTGATTTTTGAGACACTGTACTGGATCCTTCTGTTTGGTCATGACACTCCAGAGGTGTGGGCTATAACAAATTCATTGTTTTTATATAATTAAAGATTTTAGGAGAAGACAAATGATCAATATAAACCAGTTTTATGCATATGATAAATTTATATAGGTTGATCTTTGATGAAGACATGATTCTATTGTCTGACAACTGATCATCTGACCAGTTTTTTATTAGGAGTCATTTGAAATGCAAATGAAGTTACACATGTATCTACTCCACTATGGTTATTAATTACATCATACACTCAAATATGGACTGCTTACTCAGAAAAGTAGGAAATTAACAGCATTTATTCCTGAAGCATGTGATGCTTCCATTTTTAGCACTAATAATACATGTTCCAGGTGCTAATATATTGCTTTTTCTTTAATTACTTTTTGTGGTGAACTTTATGATCTAGTTTTTGCTGCTTATATTACACTTTGCTTGCTTTATGATATGCTTTTGATTATTCATGTTACTAGCAAGACGTGCTAGATCCACCAGAGGATTGTTTCCGCATCAGGATGGTTATCACTCTTCTGGACACTTGCGGACACTATTTTGACCGAGGCTCTTCTAAGAGGAAACTTAATCGGTTTTTAATGCACTTTCAGAGGTATATTCTCAGCAAAGGTTTGCTACCTCTTGATGTTGAATTTGATTTGCAGGTCAGTTGTGCATCTCTTTATACTCTCTCTTATCATCTTGTTTAACTGTAAGGTTCTTCTAATATAAGAGGATTGGAACTCAGAGTAACAATTTTTTTATGTTCAACAACATTGCTATATTGTGGAATGACAAAATTATGCCTTTGGTTTAAGTAGATATTGCTTTTTAAATAATACAAGAATATTCTTCCGTGGGTGCAGATAGGGAATGGACATGCTCTGTGCAATATACTTTGATTTGATGCAAGATAGGAAAGCCATTATGATTTATTTGGTTGGCTCATAATAAGATATAATGAAATGCAAGAATGTTGTGATTTTGTGTTGAATACAAGTGATACAAACTCAAAAACTATTTTATCACTGAAATGCACAACTCGCATGTTCTTCAGTAGACTTTGCACTTGAGAGTTGTTTGGCTTTAGGACTAATTGCATCCTATATTTTGATATTTATTTTCAACTTTTCTATCATTGACATGCCTGGTTATGTCTTCTCTCAACAAAATACAGTGAACAATAGAAATAATTGACACATGACCAAGTAATTTTCTTGCTTCAGCCCTAATTGAAACGAAAGGGAACAAAAGAATGGAAGGCATTCTGCTTTGAATGCACTATCTGTGAAATGAAACGATAAGTTGGAAATTAATCAGGCAAGGCTATTTGTTATATTAAGCTGCACTTGGTTGGGACATTTACTATCATCTCCAAATTGTAGAGGCAACTCCATCATGCAACTATAAGAATTTTAATTGGATTTTTTAAGGAGCTTCAGCTTGAGTTATGGAAAGAGAATTGCCTTTTTATTCCATTTCATTTGGTTTTTAGTCAGATTGCAGCACTTTTTGTGGCAAGTCTCGTGCTTATGAAACTGATCTTTCTCTTTTTTTGTTGTGTTATTTCTGTTTGTTTATGGAGCTAATTTAAATAGCTTCATCTTTCATGTTAGTTTGCGATGTGCTCATACATTGAAGGCATTTGCAGGACTTATTTGCTGAATTACGACCAAATATGATACGGTATTCATCAATTGAAGAAGTCAATGCTGCTCTTATAGAACTCGAGGAGAATGAACGAACTGTCTCAACTGACAAGTTCAATAGTGAAAAGCACTCTGACACTGACAAACCGTTATGTAGGACTACTTCCAGTACCATCGCTGCCAATGGACAAAGCATTTTGAATGGGAATGAGGAAAATGGATTGCATGAGGACATTGGTGGCAGTGACACTGATTCAGGCAGTGGCACCATTGACCAGGATGGACATGATGAAGAAGAGTTAGATGAAGAGAATCATGATGGTGGGGTTGACACAGAGGATGAGGATGATGATGGGGATGGACCTGCTTCTGAGGAGGAGGATGAAGTACACGTCAGACAAAAGGTTGCAGAGGTGGACCCTCTTGAAGTAGCCAGTTTTGAGCAGGAACTGAGAGCTGTAATGCAGGCAAGATTCAGATTATTGTTTTTTTTGCTCACAATTGCATGTGCCTCCCTGTCAATAGTGAATACAATATACACGTGCACACATGTGAATGCCCCTACAGTGCACTGTGTGTATATGAAAACATTTTTTGTGGTTTGAAAAGACTCTTTAAACTCTGGGTAAATAGTCATGATGTTGCCTGTCTACATTTTGATGAGGACAATTACATAATGTTTCGAGACTGATATTTGAAAACTTTGAGATGCCGAGGAAATTGTGATTGCTGCCATTTGCAAATAATTGATTCTGGAATCGAACTTCTATAATTGCTGAAGAATTTAATGGGAAACCTTGTAACTCCTGTTATTTCAATTGTGGGTGCAGGAGAGCATGGAGCAGCGCAGGCAGGAACTTCGTGGTCGACCGGCATTAAATATGGTGATACCCATGAACTTGTTTGAGGGGTCTGCTAAGGATCATCATGGAAGGGTGGTTGGAGGGGAAAGTGGTGACGAGGATGAGGAGGCTGGAGGAAACAAGGATGTTCAGGTGAAAGTGCTTGTGAAGCGTGGGAATAAGCAACAAACAAAGCAGCTGTACATTCCTAGGGATTGCTCTCTTGTGCAGAGCACAAAACAGAAAGAAGCAGCTGAGTTTGAAGAGAAGCAAGACATCAAGAGGCTGGTGTTGGAGTATAATGATAGAGAGGAGGAGGAGAATAATGGATTGGGGACTCAGACTTTGAATTGGATGCCAGGTGGTACCAGCAGAGTTACCGGCCGTGGCAGCACATGGGAAGGAAGTAGTGGAAGAGGCACTGGGTCACGTTACCGGCATCATCATCATTCAGGTAGTGGACTCCATGGCAGAAGAAGGTGATGTTGGAGAGGAGGGAGTGATTTGTTTGACTTGTTGGAACTTCTATGAGACAAGGTAGTGGGGAGTCGACTGCAGACGGAAGAAGGATCTTTAAAACAAAAGAAATTGATTGAAATTTTTTTTTTACTCGGATATATAGATTAACACCGGTTCTCCCTCGGTGTCGAATAGTGTGCATTATGCCTTGAGGTCAGTGCTGAAGGATAATTGCAATCACATCCTCAATTCGGTGGTGGAGAAGCTGTCGCTTATAGCAGGAAGAATTATGTTCCCCTCTATCGACAATTTTGCAAGGTTGATATCTGGGGTTTGTTGTTGGGAGTTGAGAGTGTTTGTTGATTTGCAGAGCTAAGTTATACAGAGGATTGCTATGTATGGGGTTGCAGTGTGGACGTTCCGAAACATGCATGCGGGGTGTAGTTGTAATTAAAGCCATGTGCATATTCCTAACTGGGCATGTCTGTTTCTTCCACTGTATAGATGTGAAAGTCTGCCTTGTATGTCTTGTTCAGTGTTTAAGGCCGTATTACTGATTCGTGGTTTGTGTGATGCCGCCCCAGTCAAGGATAAAGTATGCCATGCCCTAGTTTTACTGGTCTCTTTAGTCATGAAAAACTATTCTCTTTTCTTTTTCCTTTTTTTTTTTTTTAATTTTATCGTCCAATACTCTCAAGTCTCAATATTGATTTCTCTTTCCTCGAATAGTAAGGGACTGGATATGCAATTTAACCAGAGTATGGCCAGCCTGCTAACTATTATGGGCTCTATCACCCAGCCCATTGATACAATTATTGATTGAGCCTCAGCGCATGCTTTTTTGGACTGGAATTTTGGCTTTTAAAGTGATTTTTACATGAAAAAATATCAAAGTTAATATTTTAAAATTAACTTTGATATGTTATATTAAAAATTAAAAAAAAATATTTTCATACAGAAAATTATCTTACCACTATAATTACCTTGTGTTATCCATGTAACTCACGTTGACACGCACATATCCCAACCCAACAAAACCAAGAGGCTCAGGTCAGTTAATATTTTTTTTTTTAAGAAGGGGAATATTAATATGATTTTTTTTTTCTCAAAGGTTGGTGTGGCTGCTCCTGGTCATATAATATTATTACAAGCATGTTGCTGGCTATTCGAGGCAAAACCTGCAAGATTATCTATATTGTTTTTATTTGTGATTTGAGATTCTAGATCAGGTTCTCGCCAATACCGCAGACAGTGCGGCAGATACGAGGAGATATTATCATGGTTAATGAAATGACCTTGGAGTTTGTAATGGAAATGTGATGCTAATAGCGCAACAGTAAAGAAACTGCTGGACAAACATTAAAAAATAAAAACAAAAACCAAAACGTAAGAGTAGCCTAGCATCGAATTCACCCACTTTACCCCACATTTTTATTCGTTTCTTCCTTTCAAGCAGGATCTGAGGCAACGACGATCAGATACCAAAACTCATCTTCGCTCTTTACTTTCTGATAAAAAAAAAATATATATATTACATATAGATATCTCGTACCCTTTAAGTTCTCATTCTCAAAGATGGAAAAGAGTGGGTTTTCGTAGACCCTCAAGTTCTACTCCCTAGGAGCGTAATATGGTATCTACGATGTAGCTGCATGCTAGGAGCAAGCAAGACTGATGCCTGACTGAAAAGCAATGTGAACTAGTAGAATACTCTGGAAACTGAAAACTTGGGAGGAACAAACCCTATTCTTAAAAAGAGATGTACATCTCCAAGTAACCTTTTCAAAGGCTACAACGTTTCTTTCTTGTAAGAAAATGTATAAATTATCCAGTTACTGATCTAGTTGATGAGTAAAATATTCCCAGTGGAACATCCCGGATTAAAATATTTCCTTAAATGGTACTTTCCTAGAGACTTGTCCAAGGTGGTTATTGCACAAAGTGGAACAGAGGGTTTTCCTTTAAAAAGTGAAAAGCAAAGCAGTAAGAGCTTTCTTGTTAGGAATTTGGTTCTCTGACAATATAGTCACTATAAACATTATCAAAATACATCATTGGACCGCGTTAATCTTGTTTGATGATTGCGTGCCTCTTCTTCAACAGTAAATGTGGGAGCCCCTCTACGGCTCTTATTTATTTTCAGCAGATTTATGGGACGGCTCAACTTGCAAGTCCCATCTCAGACCATTTACTAATGTTGGAGGTGCTTGTAGGAGTATTAAATGTTTTTTATTTGAAATGTATTAAAATAATTTTTTAATTTTTTGTAAATGTTATTTTTGGTATTAATATATTAAAAAATAAAAAAAAATTAAATTTTATCAATAATATTTTTAAAATACAAAAACTAATGAAGCTTTTTTTTTTCCCGGTGCATCACACGGTAAAATGTCAATTTGATGCCTTCCTGCAGTAAACGGAAAAACTAAATCCAATCGAGCCTTCAGCCTTCTATTTTGTTTATTTTTTTTAACATTTTCAAAAGTATCGGTAATCTATATCGTGAACTCTGCTGATGATTGGAAACTTCTTGCCAT
>Ga0325404_1004177_pt1 | contig 15384 bp, 10 predicted proteins | sample PopdelMetagenome_18_FD_205664 | JGI IMG/M metagenome (GOLD analysis project Ga0325404, IMG submission 205664) | Populus deltoides microbial communities from Bellville, Georgia, United States - Xylem-Control-R1 | ecosystem: Host-associated > Plants > Phyllosphere > Stem > Wood/Secondary xylem... | reverse complement strand
GGTGGCAAAGAGATAATACTATTTCAAATAAATAATAAAAGACCCATCTATCATCTCAATGGATAGATTGGGATCTCCTCGTGTTCCATGATTAATTAATACTTATCTACAAGAATTTATGACTCGAAGTTTAATTTTGACCTTTTCTTTTTCTTTTTCCTTTTCTTTTTCTTTTTCATTTTATAACAGTACTGTATTTCATTACAATTACAAAATATACTAAAATGTCTACTTAAAATAGCATAGCAACTCATGATAGCTATTTGTTTTTTTTTTTTTGGTTCTTAAATTTTTTTTTTCAACTGCAACAATCTATGTTTAAATTAATGATTAAATTATTCAAAAAATAAAAATACTAACAAAAAAATTATCAACATGTTAAATAAAGATAAATCATATAAAAAATCTTAAATTTGCTATATAAAATTCTGTTTAGTCCATCTATTTTTTTTCCTTACTACTACATGATAACATTGTTCGATCTGGATTTGAATACAAGTGGGCCTGCTGTTCTTTTAGATTTTTACGAAACTAATTTTGTTTTAAAAATTTCTTTTCTTGACATTTTAATTTTTAATTTTAAGACATAAGAGAGAAAGTTGCAATGGGATTTTTAGGGAGAGATTGTTCTCAGTTATTATTTCATATTTAGTTTATAAAAATATTTTTCTTTATAGTGTTTTTATTTTTTTTCATTTTAGTTTAGGAAATCAAATATTGATACTAGTAATTTATTTTTTTCTAATTTGTTTATGATTTTTATTGCTCTCCCTTAAATTTCAAATTTTCTATTTAGTTTAGGTTGGTTTTTGATAATATTTAAGGAACTGTAAACCTTTTAAAGAAGCATATTATATCATAGTTATTTATTTAATAGTAAAAATACGAATTGTAATTCTGTGTGATAACCTTATTTTGCTTCAATTTTATCTTTTTAGCTTGTTATTTTTTGTTGTGTTATTTATTTCTATGCCAGTTGATATTAAAAACTAATGATCCTAGTGGTAATTTGTTTATTATATGTTTGAACAATTGTGATTGAAAGAGGCGAAAGAACATGACTTGGTTGTATATGAAGAATGAGGAGGTTCCCATTTTAGAAAAGACTATCATGAACTTGTGATGAAAGACAAGGAGAGACAAGTTGCATAATTGAAGATATATGTTGAGAAATTGGTGATATAAGACATGTTGTGAAAATAATTTCTCAATTGACGGAGATATAGAGCCTAAAGATTGTGAGAAGAGTGACCATTGATCCATAGATAATTTTGAGAACTCGTTTTAGAAACATGAAGTGAAAAAGCAACTTCTTAGTCGAGATGGATATGATGTTAAAAATAAAAGTTTTAATAATTATAATTTCTTTATGGATTTGAATGAACCATTAAAATTTGATGAGAATTATAAAGATGATGTTGAAGAAGGAGTTTTAGATCTAAAATTCTTGGTTTGTGATGTTCATGATAAGAAAAGAAAATTAGATATTGCTACAGAGGTGATTTTTTACAAAGCATGTTGTGAAGGATGTGTCTCACACGTGATTAAAAGAATTTTAGAATTGACAGGGTCAAAGTTGATGTCGATATTATTGTACTTTATATAAAAATTATTTTTTTCTATTTAATTTATAAAATCAAATATTGATGTTAGTAATTTTATTTTTCTTAATCTATTTAGTACTTTTATTGCATTTTTTTTATTTTTCAAGTTTTCTAGCAGGATGATTTTTTAGCTTATTTAAGTAGTTGCAAGCCTTTTAGATAAGCTTACTACATCAAAATTATTTATTCATTGATAAAAACATGAATCATGGTTATGAGTGACAACCTATTAAGCTATAATTTTATATCTCTAGCTTCTTGTTTTTTAGTGTGTTATTTGTGTCAGAATAAGAGAAAATTGTTGAATAATCATTTTTCAACGATGAAACTCTATGTTCTTGGTGTCAATGAGATTTGTTTTATGAGAAAAGTTTGACAATAATGATTGTTTTTACAAATTTGTTTGAAAAAAATAGATCAAATTTCATCTAGATTTGTTGATTTAATTGATTTTTTTTTGTTTTTTTAGTGATTCTATAGTATTTTAAGGATGGTTGATGGTTTATAGAGGTTTTTATTGAATTTTTTTTTTTTTAGTGATTTTATAGTATTTTAAGGGTGGTTGATGGTTTATAGAGGTTTTTATGATATTTTACGGATGGTTGGTGGTTAAAATTGGTTGATAAATGGATTTTCAAATAAAAACCCATCTTGATTTTCAGCCTTCATAATGGTCGCGGAATTTCAAGCAGCAAACATTAAGATGACAAGTCGTTTGTCACTGCAAGAAACCTATTGCCTATTTAATAATAAAAAAACAGACGATTGTTTTAAGAGTCTAATTGTCAGACATATATATATTTTAAAAATTCCATTTAAAATTTAATCCAACACCCTTACTTACCTTAAACCCTGGTTAAGAAACTAAGTTGCTAGTGGATTCAAGAACACAGGAGGGGCTAATTAATTATCTTCTCAAACCATGAAGGTTAATTAATCATCGTTTTAAACTACAGAAACTAAATTATACCTCGTCGTAATTGGTCTCGTGCAATGCCAGGTTGGTGGGAGAAGCGTGGGCTGGTGACTGGTGAACATACATGAACTGTGCGGAACCTGCTGTGAACGTGCTTTGGAGGTAGGAAATATATCTTCTTTCAGGCTATTTAGAAGGACACGTGCAAGGGTAGTTTTATCTCGTCTTTAAAACATTAAGGGTAAAATTAACACAGTCAAAAAAGTTCAGGATTCAATAAAAATAAAGGCATACATTTGGAGCAAATTTGAGTTGTTATAATTTTTTCAAGCCTTTTAATTTCTATAATCCTTGATGTTTAAAAATATAGTAAAAGTTACGGTTTAAAATAATTTTTACTTGAAAATATATGAAAATATTTTTTTTATTTTTTAAAAATTATTTTTGACATCAGCACATTAAAACAATCTAAAAATTTTAAATAAAAAAATTAAATTTTTAAAAAATATAATTTCAACCATGTATATTGTTTTATTTATGTAGGTGATTAAAAAAAAATGGTAAAGAGCATCTTGTATTGGTATAATTTATGTTTTTTTCTCATTTACAGGGAAAAATTGTTTAATTTCAAAATAATTTATGTGTTTTTACTGAATCACATATATAATTGCGTTTTATATTTTAGGTTTGTAAAAAATAAAATAATTTATTTTTCATTTATATAAACTTGTTTTTTTTTTATTTATTTTATATATAAAATCCATCCCACAATATTTTTAACAAAACATATATTTTTAAAATTTATTTTTTAAAAAATTAAAATTAAAAATATTTTTTTAAAATTTATTTTTCTTATAAACCACAATTACAAAAATTAACACAGTGCCAAATATATAGATATATGAATTACTAGTGTTGGATAGTTTTGGACGAAGGATCAATACGGAACTTGGGTTGTGCTGTCGGCGGGTAAAGATATTAATAAGATAACGTTCAGAGGCTGAGCTAATCATGGGTCCTTTTTGGCACCCTGCATTCTGGAAGCCTCCTGTTAGCATGAAGTTTGTTCCAAATTGGAATATCCTCCTGCAACTGATATTTTTTTTAACTTGATATTAGAAAATAATATAAATTATATTTTAAAATTTTATTTAAAAATTTAAGTTATTGAATTAAGATAATTATTTGATGAGATATCAGAGCTTTGATAATTAAGTGATTATGAGTTTGAATCTCATCATCTCTATTTATTTGATAAAAAATAAGCATATGATAAAGTCAGCCCGTGCAATTTTCAAATTCAAAAGACTTTCACACTTAAAGAGGTGTGTTAGAAAATAATATAAATCATATCTTAAAACCTCGCCTAAAAACTTAAGCTATTGGGCTAAAATGATTTTTTGACATGTTTTCGTGATTTCTTTTTTGCCGGTAACTAAATGAATGAGACTTGTAGTGGATCCACTAGAAAATCCTATTTTAATTTATTAAGAAACCGTTTGGGAACGCGGTGCAAACCATGTTTTTAAAAAATTCAATTTTTATTTTTTTGCTAAAATTTAATATGTTTTTGTATGTTTTGGATCGCTTTGATGTGCTGATGTCAAAAATAATTTTTAAAAAATGAAAAAAAAATCATTGACATGCATTTCAGTACAAAAAATTATTTGAAAAGTAGCCGCAACCACACTGCAAACTTCTCCTAAATTTCTATATAAAAAAAATTAATTTCTGCAAATATTTTACATGGAAAAACTAAACAAATGAACCGTGCCTCAAATTAATAAATCATAAAACCTATATTATGGAGATCTTTTTTTTTTTTCAATTCTCCCATAAAAAATGTTTTAATCACATGGTTTAAATTCATTAGGCTATGCTACTTAATGACAACTAAATTGTCACGATGAGAATTTTAAGGTTATAAAATACGCAATTCATGATTACAAAACATTTTTTATATTCATGATGAAAACAATAACGTTTAACTATAAACTCGTTGCAGGTGATGTGCTATGTTCGACTGTCTTCTTTCATTAAATTTAATCAGAGTTTAACAAATTGAAAAATTCCTCTAAATGCTTGGACTCTGGTTCTTGTCTATCAAGTAAAAGTAGGGATATGGCGAAGATGCTGGTCTAGTTTACTTGGGGTCCTTTCTTGTCAAACACTTGATCTTGGCTGTCTCTGGAACTGCAAATTCAATCGTTGATCCTTTGATTGCTTTCTCCCAATCGCACTGACTGCTGATCAGGTATGAATATTAAATTAAATTCGGAATTATGTAAAACGAGCAAGTATTATGTCGTGCTGGGCTAGAAAAATGTTTTCCTGTTAGCTACAAAGGATCTAATATAAAAGATTTCTTGTAAGTTGTCACCAAGTCAAAAATTTTTTTTACTAGAAAGTATTTTTTTGTTGACAGGAAAATATTTTCCATTAACCAAATTTTCAAATAATAAATAAACACAAAAAATTTAAAAAGTAATTTTTTAAAAATCACTTTTCAAGAAACAAACACACATCCTAAAAAAACAAACACAACCTAAAATGTACAGAGCAAACTCATTTGCCATCCAAGCTAATCCGCTACATTTACTTTTTGTTTCAATGAACTATATTTGATCTCATGTTCTCACAACCAAAACAAGTTGAAAGAAAATAAAATTTAATGCCTCTGGATAGTAAAAACAACTAAAAACGAAAAGAAAGAAAGAACGAACAGTATGGATTGGGTTTGGACTCAGAGCTTTAACAAAGAGCTATGGACAACTTGCAACTGGGCCTCTTTCAAGCCTTCTTTATCATATACTTTATACATATTGGGGTATCTCGGTAATTTCCAGAGACGAAAAACCCTAGCAGCTCTTGTAGTCTGCCACTATATAACGATTGACATATTTCACTTAGCTTCTTCGATTCTTGTTCTCTGCTTTTTTTATGCGTGTTCTTAAATTTTGTTTTTGTCAAGGTAAGTAGTTGATGCCTTTTGAAAGAAACCTTGAATACAATGAAGATTGTTTTCGGGTTTCATGAACATATATTTTGTTTGCAAGAGAGAGTCTAAGCGGAAATTGAGTCGCTGCGTCTTTGTACTCCACAGGCGCAGTGAATTTTAGCCTGCCAAATCTTCTTGTCTTCTTTCTTGCCGTGATAGTCTGTGTGTTTTTTTATTATGGGGTTACTAATTACTTCTGTTATTCTTTATTTTGCATTGGTGTGAATGACACGGGGATCCTATGATGGCATGAAATCTTTGAGACCTGATTGTATTCATCTGATGACAACTATAAGCATTATTGCTGAGGACCCATTTGTCAATCTTTTTTTTTTTATTGTTGTTGTTTCTCATTGATGGGGTTTTCTTGTTGTGTGGTGATTTTGTTTCACTTAATGATGTGGAGATGATGAATATGCACTGGGCTCTGAGCAAGCTGTTTATCAGCTGCTTAATTGATGCATAATTGCTGCCTAGAAAGCTATGTCTGATCTATTTTAACTTCAAATTGTTTGTTTGTTTCTTTTTTGATTTTTGGTGTCCATGGAATGTAATGTAATGTAACAAATCTAAGTTAAATAGATTTTTCCTGCTACTACAACGATTACAGAAAACTTTAAGAGGCAGAGCCTCTTCCGAATGAACTGTTGGATGATTCAAGAGCTTGCAATGGAGAAAAATGCAACCTCAGGAATTGGTCATATAAATTTAAGATAGCAATACGAAAGAGAGACCGAATAAAAAACGAAGGGGAGGAGGAATCAAATTCACGTAACAATTTCACGAGGCAAAAGTAGGAATTAACAATTTCAGGATTTTAAATTTTAAATTTACGTTGTGAAAGACGATATTTCATGCATCCTTTTTTATTTTAGCATTTTTAAAAATATTTTAAAAAACATTTAATTTTTTTATTAATTCAAGTTAATATTTTTTATTTTTTTCGAAATAATAATGCAAATAATAATATTTAAAAAATAAAAAAAATATTATTTTAATATATTTTCAAATAAAAAACATTTAACCGCTAAACAATGGAACACAAGGGGGAACTCGGGGGGGATGGTAAAAACGATGAACAAGTGAGAGAAGCTGTAATCTAATCATATTGTGCTTTAAACTACAAAAGGATTAGTCAATTTCTTTTCAACATTATACTTGTCGGTATAGGGCTTTACCCCACCCACCCACCCACCCACAGTAAAACATCAGTGCCTTCAAAAATTGAGAACAGTTCATCGGTTGGGATCGTATCATCAACGGACAGGATTAGAAAAGAAAATGACGACAAAATACACAAAGAACCCAGCAAGAAGTATCCCTCCATAGATATAAGTCTGTGAAGAATGCACAGGATATTTGTATTCAATGTCACAGCATCTCATTTTCTCTCTCTCAGAGATCAAAACATATTCAACATACCTGCATCGTGGACCCAAAACTTAATCAACTGAAATAGTCAAATTAAAGCATAATGACAGTTTGGAGGAGAATAAACAAAGACAAATCATCATCGTGCAGGATTTAATAGGTCAAAGTTAACTTACTGATGGGTGAAAAGAGCACTTTGAAGAATTTCGGAACTGTTCAAATGTGCTTCTTGTAACCGGTGATCATATAACAAAGAAGACAGATCTACAAGCTGTTCCTCAAGGCTCTGTTATTTAAACAGGAAATAAAATCAACACAGCAATTTTGCAAGTGTAAATCCCGAGGCGCTATTCTGGTCATGGGTGACTTACGTCTATGTACTTCTCCCACCGTTCAACTAATTCATGTGGAAAAGGTTCTGGCAAGTTCGTTGTCTTTTTGTAGAACTTCTCCAACCACAATTCGGTTGTTGTCTTTTTCTTCTTGCCTTTGACAGGTTCACCAAGAGGGGTTTTTAGATACTCCGCAGCAAAAGTTTGGACATCCTGACAAAGCAGAAAGATTCCACAAGCATCAAATTATGCGAATAATTCTCATTTGAATACTTAGTAATGAAATGGGACCGAAATACCTCTGACATCTCACGAATTCTATGCAGTGCAGAATCCACACGAGCATAAATTGTGTTCCTCTGCCAAGAAAATAGAGTGAAACAGTTTCAGATACATATTAAACGTTACAAATTCAATTTTAACAAAACAAAGATAAAAGCAACACGAAATGTCAGAGGAAAAACAAGCACTTTTAATATTAATAGATCAATCTATCTAGTTCTCCAGTATTAAGTTCTGTAAGTAAAGCCATTCACAAAATCATAAGTTTTGACAATGAAATGACCTTACCAAGGCTACATCCTGTAGCATTTTACTGACTTTAGAAGTATTAGAGAATGGTCCAAATGGGTGGCAACCAGTCGCCCAGAGCCAATTTACAATTGGCCTTTCATGCACATGAGATGCCTTTTCATAAGGTGCGCTCAACCCGCCCACAGTAGAAGCAAGTCCTGCCAATATGTGGCGCTGTGCGAGTGATGGAAAGGCATGCCTTCTCTCTATCTCCGAAACATAACTGCCCAGCATGGAATCACAAATGAATTGAATTATACAAGGGAAAATATGAAGAAAAAAAAAGAGGAACGAAAAAAAGAAATGAACCTTTCCTTCTTTCTAAGAGATCCTACATAAATACCACAGTGAAATGCTAATTGTGACCACAGTAAACAGTGTCATCCTTATGTTACAAACACATCATGAGAGGATACCACAGGACAAGTTCAGGCACATGTGCAAGGACAAAAGAAAAACCCAAATTCATTATTCAACTCCAAAGATAATCAGCAATAGAGTATATATAGTGTAGCCAGAAATTTTTTTCATTGGGGTCCACTTAATAGCCATCACTTCCAAAACTATTATACTTCAAATAAAGTAATTATTGTAACAAAAATACATATATAAATAAAATCATGCGCAAAAACAGTGTATTTGATTCAGCAGGTTGAAAAAAAACTTACATAGCGTGGAGGAATTGTTTTAGCAAAAACAGGATTTTTTTGGCAGAAAAAATAATCTTTTTGGTTAAATTGTTAGAAAACTATTCATACTAAGGAAAGCCTTGCTTGTGGTTGTTTTTTTATACAAAGACAAACTGCCTTGAAAAAACAGTTTGAGAAACAAAGAAGCTAAATGGTTATTAGGTACCAAAATCCATGTGGTAATAGAAAAGAGAGGTGGTTAAACTTTTGAGGCAAAAGTATTGAGATGATCACATTCATTCAAGTATCTCATTATTTTGAGAGGAGTCAACATGCAATAAGCAATATAACTCCTACTGTCAAGTGACTGTAGAAATTCAAGTCAGAATTTAGCTGGGCAGATGCAAGTCAGAGAAAAAACCGTACATGCAACATGAGAAATTAGCTCAGTAAAGAAAGAGCAACTAACATCAGTTAGATTCATCTTTTAGTTTCTGTTAAATACAGCTACTGTGGCACTAGAAACTTTTAAACTAGCGCTACTCACCTCAGAGGTATCTTTTCATTTAGATGCTGGAGAACAATCACAACATCTTTGCTTGTCCAAACAAGGCTTTCGTCCTCCATCATAAGATTTGGATCCACATCAGCCAGCGATAGCACAAAGCTGCAAAATAATACCATAAAACATTTAAAAAATGTAAAACGAATTCACAGCAGAGCAGGAGAGATTGGAAAGAAACACAGCTACACGAGCAAATTTATTGACTGATGCTACATTGATACTCTGAGCAAGTGAGCATCACTAGTTACAAGACAGGAAATCCCAGAAACTGACCTTATATTTATCAAATTCTTTGATCTAGGAGATGAACTTGAAGTGGAATTATTAAAATATATAGTACATTTGGATGCAATATAGTTTAACCAGTGCCATGAACACCAAGCTTCTGTGTCCGTCAAGACAAAGGAAGAAATGCTTAACGAAGTTTCAAAAGATATTACTATCTAGGTTGAAAAAGTTAAACTACTATAAATAAATTATTAACCACCATACGATGCCAATTGTCTGTACTAACAAATGAAAGGCCAAGACAATGCTCACACAGGAATAACTCTTGTCCCATAAGTCCGTTGCAGATCTCCTTGTTTCTTTTGCAATTGCTTTCTCTTCTTCTTGACACTATTAGAGGTTTGACTGGCCCAAAGAGGTTTATGCTTAAGAATTGAATCACTTGAACCGTTAGATTCGTCCATCCAGTTCTGGGGGATACAGAATTCAATTTCATTTTAGCTGAGTACAGACAACAGGATCTAGAAAGAAAAAAAAATGTGTATATATATATATATATATATATATCCTATGTACAGTAAATTCCCAAAAGCCAGCAATAATGTATTAGCATAATGATTGTAAGAAGACCTGTCGACGGAAAAATTTGCTTGAAAGAGCTGGGTCGGCAATCTCAACTAAACCTGCAGCAAGCACATCGCCAGACCGTTCCATCTCCTGCAATAAGCGATGGATACTTAGGATCTTCCAACAAGACATTAGCAAGCACAAGAAACCAAGAACAAGGTAGCAAGCTAAGATAGAATTATAGCTCAAGAGAGATGAGAACTCATCAGATTTTGCAAGATGCACCGGCTGTTCACCGGGCATCATCAAGATAGCAAGAAAATAGAATCAGCTCCTTGAGCAATTAAGATGATTTGGCTGATGCACCACACCAGGGAGTGGGCTTGCCAATGCCTCTTGAAGACCATTAATGAAGATTGGAAAACCAAATGTACCTTACCATTTCACAGCCAACTTTCCAAATGATTAATGAGTAAACTATAAACATGCAGCTATTTTTATCAACAGATAAATGAATTATTTGCCTTGTAATATTAGGTAATTCAATAAGTACAAGATAATACAAGAAACAAAGAATGATGAGCCTGTGCCATCCAGAAATGTTTTGGTATGAACAAGGGAAACCAAGCGTGTCTTTATCTTATCACAGTAGACTACCAAATGGTTAAAGACTAAACTGCAAACACACGGATACTTTTTACCAACAGATAAAATGAATCATCTGCCATGCAATACTAGGTAAGTCAACAAGTACAAGATAATACAATAAACAAAGAAAGACAAACCCACTTCTTTAAGTACAGCTCCATCCAGAAATGTCTTGGTGTGGACATGGAAACGTCCATCCTTTTTAGTTTCTTGCAAGGAATGACCCCGCATTGCTTTTGATACAGCGATAGCCAACTTCTCATGACTATGTAAAGCATACGAACCACCAACAATCACAACTTCTTGTCCATCATGAACCATCTTCTTCACCTGAAATGGAAAGAGAACAGATGGCATAAATTGTCAGTCTTTCTAGTTTTATCAGAGATGCCTACATGATATCAGATAAAACATTAAAAAGTAGTTCTATCATGCAATCTTAAGGTTATAGATGCAAAAGTCACATGGCTAATTAATCAATTGAGATCAGCTCATGCTAGTAAATTGACATAATAGATCTACTTGAAAAAAGGGAATATCTTATAACCAAAAAGGGAATTTATTTCATATTTAACTAACTACACAGTCAATTCATTGAGCGAAGTGTAAAAATTACCCTGTCCAAATACATTTTGTACTTATAAAGCAAATTTTTCGATAATTCAAAAAAAAGCACCGAGCAAAAGGGTTCCCTTCGCCCAACTAATTTGGATTAAGAGAAACTTGTGCAAGTGAGGCCATAGATCCATAAAGTTATACAATGATTTTTAATTGTGATGGAGGGAGTAAGGATGTATTAAGTTACAGACTGGGGGTAACACTCTTTATATAGACAGGAAAAGTTTCTTTTGCAAACTGAACTTGGATGCCCTCCCAGTCCCAGTTCTTTTCTGGTATAGTAACTGATGAGAACAATGATTGGGATACTCAGATCCCTTTTCTGAGATGAAACAAAGTCTGGTCTACAAACTTACAAATAATATCTTGGTTTTCTCAGCGATCTCCACATGAGTATATAAACTCCCTTTAAGCATATTAAACATTCAAACTCCACATTCTTAAGTTTAGATTCTTGGATGGAGAGAAAAACAAGGCAATTGAATGCATAAATCATTTTATCAACTACTTTAGGTTGGAGTTCTTCAGAAAATTCTGTTCTTGCTTTTATTAATTGTTATCCTACAAACAAAGTACAATGAACAGGAAAGTTACTTGGCACTACACCAATTTTAGAATTCAAATCAGCAAAAGTTTCATATAGAGAATAACTCACCTCTGATTCAATTTCTTCAACATTGATGCTGTAATTATGACCGTTCTCAATAACATTATATCTGTTATGATTATGTAGAACAATGATTGGTATGAGCAATCTTGTTGTCAGATCAACAGTCTCAAACCTAAATCCAAAGAGGAAATGCAAGTAATCAGATTCTGCAGAAACCAGGAAAAATATAGCGAGCATCAGATCTGCTACATGGTTGACACTCAAACCATGATTTGTTTAATTGTCCAAATAGTGTCGGTGTTAGGGATAATATAGGAAAATAATGATGTCACATCCCCTGATCAATGAACAAAAGACTTCATACATGTACCTAACATCTGGAGCCACAACATGCTCTACCGTGGTTGATATTAAAGCAGCAAGTTGTCCAACAAAAGTATCACGAGTAGAATGATCACCAGCAGCACCTACACCTCCTGGAAACATCATGTTCCGTATGCGCGGCAGTGTTCTGGAACTGACACTTCCCTCTTCAGTTTCAATCTTTCCATATGTGCAAGGGCCCGCTGACAGGTCGATCACGACAAATCTGAATAGTATGGGCACGATATTAAACTCGGTAAAAGACAGAGAACTGAAGAGAGCATTTTCTGAAATCAGGGCACTGAAATTAATGAGCCAAGTACACAATGCACTATAACATGAACATCTATTTCTAACATCATGAAAACTTGCCACAACATTGCAATTGTCCTCAGATTCACAACCATCAAAGTAATTTACCTACTGCAGTTTATGTCAAGTCCAACTTGATAGAAACTAGAAATCCACAGCTCAAATAAAATATTGTGAGTAGTTGGTAATAAACTTTCACATGATTTTCAATGGAGTTTCATATGCCAGAAATAGGTTTTACGATTTCATAGATTACTATTTCAAGGTAACTGTATTCTGAAGCTGAACCAAGGATCATAGCTTAAAGATTTCATGAAAAAGAAGAAGAAGAAGAAACGTATTTTCTAGTTGCATCACCTCATACATGCTTGGTAGAAGTTCATGTGATATTGAGCAACAAACACACCATAGAAGCAACATTTGCCTATTAAGTACGGATTTTTTATTCAATCTAAGTACTTAACCACAGAATATATTCAGAATGTTATATTTGCATTTTTATACGATCCAAAGTTAAACTCAAGGAAACTTCAGGCACTTTTTTCGACCAATACTTCAGGCACAACCAATACTGCTCCACAAATGATTCTCTCTTACTTCAACACATGATACCAAGTTGACCGCATTAAGTACCTGTCCGAACTCAGCCAAACTTGAGTTGCTCCTCCTCCGTTATACCGATACCGATAAATGTAATCTCCCTCTTGTTTCCTCAAATCTTCATCAGACAACTCCTTAAGTTTTCCATACATCAAATTGTCTAGGTCAATTTCCCTGTTTCTAGGATCCATTCTCACCTGCAAGGGAGGGTCAAACCAAGGCACACATGATCGCAAGAAAGTAAAATCATACACCATTATGCAAAATACCAATATAAAACTGAAACCAATAACAATATAGTCTGGAAAAAACATTATAAGCATTTGACTTCAAACTCAAAATGGTTATCTCATATGCAAATTAGAAAACAAAATGAACTGATTTTCTCAGAAAAGAGAACTGAAATTGAAAACCATACCTTATCAAAATTTACAAGAAAGATTGCATTAGGAGCAGGTCTGTCATTATCTTTGGCAGAGTACTCTGAATTATCCATATCAAATATGTAGGAATATAGTTTGTGAAATACTGGTTCCACGGTCGCTGCTTCTACCTCAAACAATGGCACCTCCCTTCCAAAATCAGTCTAAACAAAAGGAAAGACAGAAAATTCAGAACTTAACTTAGAAACGCACTCCACCTAACAACCCCCCCAAAAAATGAACATATTATATTTACAGCATCACTCACTTCTCTTGCATTCCCAGCAGGAACCATAGTCTCTTTCAATGCCTTCTCAAGCGCAATCAGTTCCGGCTGCCCAGCCTATTGTCAAAGCAACACAAAAGGCACAGCTCATGTCATTCCTATCATTTAACAAAAAAAAAAAACGATAAAACAAAAAACTACTAATACTCAGTAAATTCTCCAATTCTCCCATTGTAATGCATCTCCTGTCTATGGGTCCCTTCATGCGAGACCCAGATGCGACCCACAAACACTGAAATATTTGCTAAAAATGTATCGGGACATTGGTAGCAAAGATGATTTTCCACTAGAACATTACAAATACAACCTTTTGACTTAAAGCTTGCAAAATACAATTACTTAACAATACTAACTTTAGGGAGAGCTTACCGGAAACACGTTAAAAACGACATGATGTTCAATATCAAGAGGCTCGCCAGTCTCCATACATGAAGGCCTGTGAGTTTGGAAGCCGATCTTCAAAAACTCTTCTAATTTATGCGAATCTACACCAAACCTATACCCTCCATCACCATTAAAACCTACGAGCACTACATTCACCTCCAACGGAACCTGAAATGGAACCTACACGATAACACATAAAATCAAGCATCTCATAAACACAAAATAAAGAAATTCAAAGTTATCAGAAATGCAGAAATCCGTAGTTGAGCTTAAAAGGACGTAAAATTTAACCAAAACAAAACAATAGATAATCAAAGCTGGAATTACGGACTATTTGGCAGCTGAAAATAAAAGGACGCAGTTCAGTGGAATTACATTTACTACATAGTTCAAAACGAGGTCAAAATTATTGCGAGTCTAAATTGTTATTTTAACCTAATTGTAGCCAGATACCTCGGCGCGAGAGTGGAGCATGCGGCTGACGTCGGATCGGACACTGTCACGGACATCTTGAAAAGCGCTATGATGCCACTGAGGGTGGCCGGGGTCACGACGGAAGGCTTGTGGTGCTGAGTCGGAGTGAGGCAAGATGAAACCCAACGTTAAGTTTAATAATAATAATAATAATCCGCTTGAGATGGATTCCATAGCCATGGATTGAAGAAGAGGAATTAGGGATTTGATGGATTGCGAAGAAAGAAATAACTGCAACTGCGGATTCTGATTTCTGCTATACGTCAGGTCAAGCTCACTCACACCGGGAAAGACCACCTATACAGCACTACACTGGAAAATGGAATTGAATTTTGTTGATTTTGATAAAAATGCCCTCATGTTTCTTTGTTGATTACGATATACTCCCCGAGAGACCAAGGCATGGTTGACATGTCGTTCAAGTTAAACAAACCTCCCCCCTCTTTTTTTCCACATTATTATTATGCTCACCTCTCCAGTCCTCTCACCCATCCATTGCACTGAGGCTTGGGGATTCATTAATATCTTGCTTTGAATCGTGACAGGAAAAAAAAAATACCTCTTGCAGTCAAGTCTCTTAAATTATAATTAAGATAAGTTTAATATTGTAATATATTTTTAAGCAACAGATATTTTTAAATATTATTTTAATATATTTTTAAATAAAAAATATGCAAAAAAAAAAAAAAACTAACATTTCAACATCAAACAAACACTAAACATATACATGTAATTTGAATGTGATGGTTGTCAGCGTAATATCAATACTAGAATATGGGTTTTGTAGCAACCCTCACACCTTGTATGATGTGAGATGTCTTGAGAACCATCGACGGAGCTGCAGGATGCCCTGTCTACATCCAATCAGCGTATTTGCCTAAACA
>Ga0325404_1004174_pt1 | contig 15385 bp, 12 predicted proteins | sample PopdelMetagenome_18_FD_205664 | JGI IMG/M metagenome (GOLD analysis project Ga0325404, IMG submission 205664) | Populus deltoides microbial communities from Bellville, Georgia, United States - Xylem-Control-R1 | ecosystem: Host-associated > Plants > Phyllosphere > Stem > Wood/Secondary xylem... | reverse complement strand
CATAAAATATTACTATTTAATAAAATTAATCTAATATTTTTATATAAAAAACCTCTAACACTGCCATCTTTTAAATCCAAATGGTGTAATTACTCGGGTAATAACTAATTAGAGGTACGTAGATAATCATGGCCAAACAATGGATAATCAGTGACCTCGTTCGATGGGCTAATTTATTTAAGTTATCAAAATTCGAGCAAGGGTCCGCTGTCGAAGGGTTGGGTTACTTCCATTTGCAAACCTTCCTTGCTTTGCTTTTGAATATTTGTGGAAGACAAGAGGAAAAATGAGTCAGAGGGTCTTAAAATTCTCCACTAGTAACGGTGATGCACGTGAGTCTGGATTTGGTCACCGAGATCCAACCAGCAAGCCACGTGTGGACTTGATAAATAATAATTACAATCAATATAATATTTTTCAGATGAATATTTAATTACTTCCCTGCGTTTTTTAGTAATAGTCAGTCCCATCCCTTCGATGATTGCTAGCTAGGGCTCTCACCCTTGGCCTCTTTCGAGCCATCTCCCATCGAATTGTGGTGGTTGCCTGAAAATAATACTATCGCTATAACAAACAAAAGGAGGCATCCAAGGCCAGTAGCATAAAGACACACCACGTGGTGCCAAGTGATGACCAGCCCACGTCCAGTAGGCAGTAAGTGATCGCGTTAGGATCAAGTTTAATTTTTAATTAACCTGAAAAAAAAATTAATTAAAAAATTTATAAAAATAACTCTAGTTAATTTATTAAACTTTTAACTCGGGTTATAAAACTAAAATAATCTCATAAAAAATTAAAATAAATTAAAAAATTAAATTCGCAATCAGTCATATGATGAAAGATGAGACTAAAAAAAATTAATTAAAAAAAAAGCAAGTCAATTCGTCAAATTCATGATCTGAGTTATGAGACCGGGATAACTTTATAGAAAAAAACAAAAAAAACAACTTGATTTAATTTTGATTAACTTGTCAAATCCACAACTCTAGTCGGGAGATCAAGATAACCCTACGAGTAGCAAATCAAAACAAATTATGAAGCTTAATTCTCAATTAATTATGCTGATCTTATGTTGTGAAGGATGGAATTTATAAAAATCTTAATTCAAAGATTGACACAAAAATACTATTAATTGCCAGAGTACATCCCCCACTTGTTTTAGTATATTGTTAATGTTAATAATTAATAATAACGTTAACAAGATAACTGTTTTTCCCCCCTCGTCATGGCATTTAGCCATTTAACATTATGATAAATTGTGAGTGTTGCTCTCGGAGAAGCTCTCGAAATGTGTACAGAGCCATAATGAATCCACCCAGCTGGCATCGGGAGACAAGAGACAACGCGTAGACCAAACCGGGAGGAGGATGATAACCAAAACCATGTGATGAAGAAATAAGCCTTTGTTTATTATAGTGATAATTGAGAAGGCTATCGTATTATGCCCAAATGGGCCAGGGTAGGGCTGACCGGAGGGCATGGAATGATGACTGATGAGCGATGACAGTGGCCAATCCTATCGGTCTATAAGAATGTGCTTGCTTCTACCTATCCTATCCCCACTGGTAAAGCAATGAAAAAGCCTGCGAAACACGAAATGGTTCCCCTCCGATAGTCCTACATCACGGGCCAGGTTGTGACGGCGAAATGATAGGTGCTGCCAAAAGTTTATTTTTCGAGAGTATTTCGCAGTAGTATTACGACGGTGATTGATTTTTAAATAATTTTTTATATTTAAATATATGTTAATAACTTTTTTTATTTTTTAAAAATTATTTTTAATATCAACAAATTAAAAAGATTTAAAATATACAAACCATATTAAATTTTAACAAAAAAAACTAAAATTTTTGCATATTCCATTATACGTTTCTGGCTATTTATGTTTTAAAAATATTTCCATTTAAAAATATAATAAAATAAATTTTTAATATATTCCACTCGAGATGCACCACAAATAATAAGATTTACAAATTAATAATAAATAAGGGTAGTTGTGAGAATATAATACCTAAAAAGACATTAGAGAAGCTTCACCTGAAAACTGAGAGCACTTAATTATAAGTTTTGCAGGCTAATTTGGTTGAATAACGACATCAAAGTTATTGTGGGTTAGCGTTGTTCCATTTTGTTTTCTATAAATAAGATATATTTTGATAATATTTGATATAATATTGTATTTATGAATATATATCATCTATTATTGCGGTGGCCATGAAAATATGGCAGAATGTTTTACATGACAAACGACATAATACATTTGTCCTTGGTATAAAAGGAAAACATTTAATACCAGGGCACATGAGATAAACGGTGATTGTTGAAAGCAATGCTAAAAATATGTTGTTTCTACTGAAATTATGGAAAAGAAAAATAAGGAGATGAAAGAAAATGAGAAGGACGAGAAGGTGGAGACTAAATAATGTGAGTAAAGGTACAATATGTAAACATCTCGTTGACTCGAGGATAATTTTCTCCAGCACAGGAAGACTGATGCTGGAGAATTTTTAGAAAAATTATATTTCTTAGTTGTTTTTATTTTCTATTTAGTTTTGAAAAAAAAATTTATAATGATTTTATATTTTCTTATTTAGTTTACAAAATTAAGTACTGATAGTGATAATTTTATTTTCTTAATTTATTTAAGATTTTCATTACTTTTGTTTTATTTTTAGATTTACTAGTTTGTGTAGGATGATTTTCAGACTTGTCTAAAGAGTAAAGGTTTTTTTTAACAATAAAACTTCCAATTAAATTTCTTGTGTTCTATTATATTTCGATCAAGAAATATCCTATTATTTCTATTTATCTAAAGAGCAAAGGTTTTTTTTTTCTTTTGCTATTATCCTATTATTGCTTGTGCTTCTACGTATGTCACCTCCTCGTGTACAAATTTATAACTACATTCCCACGGCAACAAGAACCCGACAAGTTTCCGAGCAGACACAAACCATTCAACTCTACTGTTGTGGTTTTGATTTGTTTGTTCACACTGGAATGTCTCTCTCTCTCGCCTTTTCATTTTAAGTCTTCATTCACCACCATGTCCTTGCATTTTCACGACACTTCTTTTTTTCTTTTTCCTTTAGATTGCTCGGACCATTTTTGCCAGCTATCCTTGTGGTCTGGGGACACTCTATTTTAAAGTTAATTCAAATTTGCATTTTTCGAATAAAAAATTAGACTCCTTTTCATGTAGGAAACAGTCAGTCATTATATAAAGATAGCAAAAGAGACAGAGACTCAAGGGGTGTGGACGGTGGAGGCAGAAGGCTACAGTACTTAAATGGTGGATAGCGTTAGTAGAGTAGCAGATCAGAGAAGCCTCATATCATAAGCTTATGTTTTATATCTCTGTTTCTGCACACATTTTCTCTTATTTTTTTTCAAACTTTCCCTCCACAAAAGGAAATGGGAACTAGTTCAGTTTCCAAGTTCTTAACTCTCTTCTTGATGGTCTTGATTGTTGGTTCTAAGCTGATCCACTGCACTGTGACCTATGACAAGAAAGCTATTATCATCGATGGACAAAGGAGAATCCTTATCTCTGGCTCCATTCACTATCCAAGAAGCACCCCTGATGTATACACTTTTCTTTCCCATTTTCTTGGTTTTGTGTATATCTTATCACATTTTGTCTGTTGTGTGAAAATGGGGTTTGTTTTGTTTCTGTAGATGTGGGAAGATCTTGTACAGAAGGCAAAAGATGGAGGCTTGGATGTTATCGACACTTATGTTTTTTGGAATGTTCATGAGCCTTCTCCTGGCAATGTACTCTCTCTTGGATCTCCACTCTACCTTTTGGCACTTGAAGTTTTATAATCCATGTCTTTCTGAGCTTATGTGGTTACTCAAAAAGGAAACTTTTTGGTTTTTGTAGTATAATTTTGAAGGTAGATTTGATCTGGTACGGTTCATTAAGACAGTGCAGAAAGGGGGGCTATATGTTCATCTCCGCATTGGACCTTATGTCTGTGCAGAATGGAATTTTGGGTACTTGGAATTTTTGCTCTTTTATATTCTTGTTCTTTTAACTTCTGTTCCATCCATTCATGATTATATCCCTTCTTCCTCTTGGTTTTGCTTTCTTATTCTTCTGTGGTTGGGGTAGTATTTGCTTATTAACCTGGTAAAAATGAATGCTTTAGTTTGACTTGATTCTCTCTCTCTTGTAAATGCATAGGGGATTTCCTGTTTGGTTGAAGTATGTTCCTGGTATCAGCTTCAGAACAAACAACGGGCCTTTCAAGGTTTTTCCTATTTTACCTGCTCTGCGTTTTTTAAACCCTTTCCTCAAGAAAAAGAAAGAGAATTAAAACAAATAACTGGAAAAGTTAGGTGGTTAATGTGGCTTGACTTTCTTTCCCTTTGGTTTTGAAGGCTGCAATGCAAGGATTCACCCAGAAGATTGTGCAGATGATGAAAGATGAAAGGCTATTTCAATCACAAGGAGGCCCCATTATTTTCTCTCAAGTATGTGATCCTATCGGTGAATTTTGTCATTTTATGTATTGTTTCTAAACCAGTAAAAGTGATGCTTCAGCTGTGAAGTAATTTGCTTTACTTTTATATATATACATATGTTTTATTCTTTTCATATCCATTTGTGTAGATTGAGAATGAGTACGGACCAGAGAGTAGGGCTTTTGGGGCTGCTGGTCATTCATATATTAATTGGGCTGCACAAATGGCTGTTGGATTGAATACTGGAGTTCCTTGGGTGATGTGCAAGGAAGATGATGCCCCAGACCCGGTGGTGAGCTATCTTAATCTTTCCACTTCCCAAGCCTAGTTACCTCAACTGTCCCATAATTAATTTGCGAGCTGCATTTACTATTTTTGTTATCTGCAGTTTCCAATTTAAAACCTTTCTTGAATGGTGAATTTGACTTTGTTATGTTTGAATCCTGGCAATAGATAAATGCATGTAATGGTTTTTACTGTGATGCTTTTTCTCCCAACAAACCTTACAAGCCAACGATGTGGACTGAGGCTTGGAGTGGCTGGTAAATGTTAATGCAAGCAGTAGAGTTGAAGTTGACTTTCTCAGTGCAAATTTAGCCCTCTGATCCCCCCCTTTTTTTTCTGAACTGAATTAAAAGGTTTACAGAGTTTGGCGGCGCATTTCACCACAGACCAGTTCAAGATTTAGCATTTGCAGTTGCTCGATTCATTCAAAAGGGTGGCTCATTTGTTAACTACTACATGGTAGGGTACCTCGAATGACTCAGCTCACAATTTAATAAAAAACTTGTCGTTCCAAGCTTATGGCCTATGCATTGTGTATTGTTACAGTACCATGGAGGAACAAATTTTGGACGCTCTGCTGGAGGTCCATTCATTACAACTAGTTATGACTATGATGCACCAATAGATGAATATGGTAAGTTCTGTGGATTTGTTCTTGTCCTAACAAAAAATATCTCGACTCTTTAAGTGAAAAACTACAATTTAGCCATGCCTAGCCACAACTTTTAAATGGCAATTCACTAATAATTGAAGAATTATTCATGAAATAGGCTAGTTAAGTTCTAGAATTTCTTGAAATAATTTTCGACTCCTAACATGAATATTATTTCCGAAACTCAAACTCAGTACTGACTTTTCTTCCACTTTTCACAAGAATTTTAAGGAATGTGTTGCGTTTTGTTATATCATTCTATGCGTTTCAAAATTAAAGATCCGCAGCTAACCATTTATTGGTTTAGGTTTGATCAGGGAACCTAAATATGGTCATCTAAAGGAGCTTCACAGAGCTATTAAGCTATGCGAGCATGAATTAGTCTCTTCAGATCCCACAATTACTTTGTTAGGAACCTATCAGCAGGTCTGCCTTCTGACCAAATTTGTCTCTTTCCCCTAGTTGGACAGTTATTACGTTAAGCTTTTTATTGAAAATTCATGATAATGGTCGTTTTGCAGGCTCATGTATTCTCTTCAGGGAAGAGGAGCTGTTCAGCTTTTCTTGCCAACTACCACACACAGTCTGCTGCTAGAGTGATGTTCAATAACATGCACTATGTCTTGCCTCCTTGGTCCATTAGCATCCTTCCTGATTGCAGGAATGTTGTGTTTAACACTGCCAAGGTAAGCAAAGTTTAGGTTCTAGTTGCAATCTCGTTCAAGTATGAAATAACTTCCTTCAGTGATCCTGAAGTTATTTTCTTCAATACCAAGTTTCTGATCTCTAGTTGTCCTGTCATGGTCTAGGTTGGAGTTCAAACTTCGCATGTCCAAATGCTGCCAACTGGTTCTAGGTTTTTTTCTTGGGAGACTTATGACGAAGATATTTCTTCACTAGGGGCTAGTTCAAGGATGACAGCTCTTGGACTCATGGAGCAGATAAATGTCACTAGAGACACCACTGACTATCTGTGGTACATCACAAGGTGAGCCAGGTTCAATAGTATCTATTTATATTTTGAATCCCTATAACCATATAACAACTTCATGGAAACCTAAGCACTTTATTTTTCTCACGCATGTTTCTTCAGTTCATTACATGTGTTTGAAATATCTGAGAGCTCCATTTTAAAACTCCCCTGTGGCTTTCAGTGTCAATATCAATCCATCAGAATCATTTCTTCGAGGTGGACAATGGCCTACTCTAACTGTGGAGTCAGCAGGGCATGCTCTTCATGTCTTCATCAATGGGCAGTTTTCAGGTATGCTTTTCAAGATTACTTTCATAGTAGTTACTAATATGAATTTCATTATCTGGTTGATGAGTGCTTTGCCTGTTACAATTACAGGATCAGCGTTTGGGACCAGAGAGAACAGGGAATTCACCTTTACAGGACCAGTCAATCTACGTGCTGGAACAAATAGAATTGCACTACTCAGCATAGCTGTTGGATTACCTGTTAGTTCTATTCTACTTCTCTAACTTACTGCAAGTATAGATGCTAATTAATTTGATCTGATTGTGGCTACTAAAATTTTAAAACTTGTAATATGAAAAAGGAAAAAAATCCATTATCTTATTCCACTTACTGACTACAAAACTTTTGCATTGTTTAAGAATGTCGGGGTGCATTATGAGACATGGAAAACAGGAATACTTGGTCCAGTTATGCTCCATGGCCTTAACCAGGGAAATAAAGACTTGACATGGCAGCAATGGTCTTACCAGGTATGAAATGTGCCTGTTCGTATCTATTTAATTGTCTTATAGTTGGCAGAAGTGTAAGCTTGAAGGTGTTGGGTCAAAACAGGTTGGTCTAAAAGGAGAGGCAATGAATTTGGTCTCTCCAAACAGAGCCTCATCTGTTGATTGGACACAGGGGTCTCTAGCTACCAGGCAGCAACCTTTGAAGTGGTACAAGGTAATTATAAGTGGAAAAATGTTGAATGTGGTTAGCAATTTTACTTAAGAGGCTGATTGTCATGCTGGGACGTTCAGGCTTATTTTGATGCCCCCGGAGGAAATGAGCCATTGGCTTTGGACATGCGCAGCATGGGAAAGGGTCAGGTGTGGATAAATGGGCAGAGCATAGGAAGATATTGGTTATCTTATGCAAAGGGTGACTGCAGTAGCTGTGGTTACCCTGGAACGTTCAGGCCTCCAAAGTGCCAACTTGGATGTGGCCAGCCAACTCAGCGATGGTATCTTTTCTTGAGTGCTTATTTTTTTATGATTGCAGCTTAATCTTCAGAACTGAGCTGTAGAGTGTAGTTACTGCATCTCACAGCTAACTGAACTTATATGCTTCTCAGGTATCATGTTCCAAGGTCCTGGTTAAAGCCAAAGCAAAATTTATTGGTAATATTTGAAGAACTTGGAGGTGATGCATCAAAGATATCCCTTGTTAAGAGATCAACGACAAGTGTTTGTGCTGATGCATTTGAGCACCACCCAACAATTGAGAATTACAATACCGAGAGCAATGGTGAATCAGAAAGAAATCTTCACCAAGCCAAGGTTCACCTCCGGTGTGCACCAGGGCAGTCTATATCAGCTATAAAATTTGCGAGTTTTGGCACTCCTACTGGAACCTGTGGAAGTTTTCAGGAGGGAACTTGCCATGCACCAAACTCACACTCGGTTGTAGAGAAGGTAGGTTTCCTTAGTAGAATCCTTTTGTCATTTTATACATCTTCATATCTTATTTCATTTTCCTTTTGTTTTATCATAATTTCACTACCTGTTACTAATAAAAATACCTTTTCTACTGACTTAATGCTTGTGCCATTGAACTCTGCAGAAATGCATAGGAAGGGAGAGTTGTATGGTCGCCATATCCAACAGTAACTTCGGTGCTGACCCATGTCCAAGTAAGTTGAAGAAATTATCAGTTGAAGCAGTTTGTTCAACAGTGAGTGACACTACTCAACCCAATACAAGGAGGTAACCGCTCAAGCAAATTTTCAGATCTAATTATAATTATTTGCTCACGTTGGCAAGCTATGAAGGAAGAACAATAAGGTATGGAGCCAGAGATCCTAATGTCAGCTGTCATCTCTACATATTCTACAACGTATAGCTAGGTGTATTGCAATTTACAATGCGTAGTTGTGGGAGTTGATATTCCCATTAGCTTTCGGATGGACAATGTGCTTATGCAAAGCACATGTGTTGCCTTGGCATATGCTCTAAATTCCCATTCCATGGCCTTTTTATCCAGAGATGGGCTTGGAAAATAATTTTTGCACAGAAAAGTATAAAAGATTATTGTCTGATAGAATGAGAAAGAATTGTTGAGGTGAAGAATATCGGTGAGTATGGGCACTATAATGTCTGATTCTTATGTAAGAACACGGATTATAAATTCGAAGTCTACAATTTATCTAAGTGCTCTTGTTTGCACCTTCTGTGGATGATCCGTGATGGTCAACATCAACATATCGGCATTCGGCATGTCCTTTGCTATCATTTAGGGAATTGAAACCTGGATATAAAGAATGCAATCAACAATCGGCAGTTTCAGTTGCATACTTTTGCTTTGAAATAATATATTTATTTATTTTTTAAAAAATTATTTTTAACGAGTACATCATTAAAAAAAATTAAAAAAATTTCAAAAATATTTTTTAAATGTAAAATCAAATACTCTGTTTTTTTTTTACAAAAATTCTTTCACTATTTTTCAAAATCTTTCTCCTGCTTGTCTTGAGAACCTTATCAGATCTGTTAGTGGTTGGGCTACATATGGGACTATGGGTATGAGTCCCTTAGCATCTTTGTCGACGCTGTTTGCTTTCTTCTTCCAAAATCATTATCAGCAGTGTCATGTATATGCTCCTTCCTTTCGGCAAACTTGGTACATCATGCGAACCCCAGTTTAGCTTTATGCTTATCGGCTCTACCTGGCTGAGTACTAGCCATCATAGGAACATAATTTTCCAGCAAAATGCATCGGCTTAAACATGATTTTTGAAAGTAAACGAGAGTCCATGGCAAAGACTGCCAGTGATATTGCTGCTATATATCAAGAACCAGGATATTTGGTTAGAATTTCTTCTTTGATCAGTTGGTTTACTCCAGCTACTTAAAATACTAGCAGGTTCGACAATATACTGGATGGTAGACAATATTCAAGAAGGTGAGTGAACTCATATTAACCACCAAACATGTCTGATCAACAAAGAGAAACAATTCAGGTAAACACACCAGAGACACATATAATATCCATCAACAAAGAAACTGGAAAGTCCAGAAGAACTGCAATCAACAGGAAGTACTAGAAAGACACCAATATTCATGTACCATCCATGCATCATGCAGTCTCAATAGCAAGCTTTTTCTACAGTTGACTGCAGTTTCATTTTATTGACACCAGTAAATTTCTCCACAATTTCCCCATCTTTCAGGAAAATAAAGGTCGGCATTGCTTGCACATCCCACTCCTGAGCAACAGACTGCAAAAGGCATGCAGATATCTATTAGAAAACTACATCGTAGGTTTAACAATAAAGTAAAACACAGAAGTAGGTAATGATGTGGATTCTTTTTACCTTCAATTCATCCACGTCGACTTTCAGGAATGTGACATTGAGCAGCTTCCAGGCTAACTCTTCCACAATATCTGGGCAACAAGTTTACACGGTCCACACCACGTAAATCCACCACAATCTATCAAAATATGTATCTTGATCAGTAAACTGGAAAATTATTTTTATACTCCCGTCATTTGAGCACAGTAACTCTTAGTAATTTTAAAATATTCACTTTACACGTTGGATGAACACATTCAAATTTTGGTGAAAACAGTAAAATATCCCTGATTTTTTTGACCTTTTCCACTTTCGATTTACCTGTCTCTCCCCCCTTCTCCTTCTGCTTCTTTCTCTTTTCCCATTCCCCTCTCTTCTCTCTTTTTATAACAATCATCCCTTTTCTCTCTTCATCCCCTCTCCCTTCAAAACAAGATCTGACAATCCAAAAATATTGTTGTCTTAATTTATAACGACAACCATGCATGATAGTGAGTATGGTTAAAAGGTGATTTGAATTAATGGTGATTTTAGTTAGAATTGAAGAGGGAAATAAGTGGGTCGGGTCTTGTGATGATTTGAGAGGAAATGGTAGCAAATTTAGTATACGGTGGTTGAAAATTGATGACTTCGTGCTTGTGATTATGATGGTGGTTTTGCAATGGCTGACTATGGTGATTTAATGTGTCTTTAAAAGTGTCGTGGTAGTTATTTTTTAAAATATTTTTATTTAAAAATATATTAAAATATTTTTTATATTTTTTTAAAATTATTTTTGATATCAGTATATCAAAACAATCTGAAAAATATAAAAAATTTAAATTTAAACTAATTTTTTTAATATATTTTTAAATAAAAAATATATTTTTAAAAATTACTCCTAATCATATTCCCATACAAACAAAAACAAAAAGCGTGTCCTCTAATGAATCTAATGAAAAACATCAACGTATCAAATTAGCCATGTGAGTCCTATAGACATTTTGCGAAGAAATCTTATTCTATAGAAAGATAATTAAAAACGCAAAAAAATTTAGGACTAAAGAGCCTCAAATATTCTTAGACATAATGCTAAGGCAGTTAAGAACCAACCAAAAAGAATTAACAAATTAGTTAAAATTATGAAAATATATTGTCGAGAGAGAGAGAGAGAAAAACCGTATTCATGGAGATTAATCATAGAAAAAACCACACAACAAAAACCCAAATATAAAGAACCAAACACAAAACATGAGAAGACACAAAAAGAATTAAATACGATACTTGCTTGTTAGACCCTTTTCCCTTCTTAAGCTGCTGGTTCCAAGACTTCTCGGGGTGTGGCTGACAGATTTAAATAAAATGAATCAAACCCTCACAAACAGGCCCAAAAAACTTGTATGGGCTCATCAGCACACTTGGAGCCCAACTCTTACTACATTTTTTTTTTAAAACTCCACATAGATTTCTCGATATTTTATACTGACTCAATACATATTATTTTGAATAGAATAAACTCAAAATATCACAAAGATAAAATTACAATTCAGCCCCTCATCTCCATAAAATGACAAGATTCATGGGTTATAACTTATAAATACATATTGATTCCTTTAAGCCAAAGGTTTACAATCTCTGTATATATATTTTCAGAGTCTATCTCTCTAAAATATCATTGCACTTTCTCTCTTAATAAAGTTATTGACTTTACCATCGGAGAGTTCCACGTCCATTAAAGAGGACTTTTTGCAGGTACTAACTACCGGTCATCTGGCTTACCAGACACCACCTACTACTATTACAATTATCGATCACCTGCTTTACCACGCATTACATGCTACTACTAGAGTTACTGGTCACATAACTTACTAGACATCTCTTGCTACTACCACAGCTACTGGTCACCTGGCTTACCAGGCATTGCCTGCTACTATCACAGTTATTGGTCACCTGGCTTAACAGAAATCACCTGCTACCAGTTGCCAACCCTCTAGGATTTTCATATTAAGTCATTAGATATTTTGACTATGAAGAATGAATCAAATTATTTAAACTAAGAGATCAACCAATTATCCAACACACCAATCTCATTCTAAGCATCTTGGATTTTAGGACTCATCAATTGGCATCGTCTATGGGAAACTAATAAAAAGTCCTTCGATTTCTAAAACTTGTTTTTGATATTTTCAGGTCATTCTATGGCTCACAACCAAGACATTCCTAGGTCAGGACGCAAGACAAATCTAGAGGTGATTATTTTCGGTTTGGTTTTTACCTAAAAAAATAACCAAACTGAATTTGAAAAAAAACAGACAATCATTAGGGGTTGATCTCGAATTCTTCACTCTCTAATATAGTCTTAAACTGATATATTTTCCAGATGATGCCAAAAGACCTCTTATAAATTTGTTAGGGGTTGATGTTTAATCCCCCACTCTATAGTATAGTCTTGGAATGATACATTCTTCAAGTGATGCCTAAGAACCTTTCACCAATTCATCAAGGGTTGACCTGAGATCTCCCATTCTCAAGATGATGTTTATAGGCCTTTCACCATTTCGCTAAGGTTAATCTAGGATTCCTCATTCTTTAGGAGACGTCTAAGGGCCTCTCACTAATTTGTCGGGGGTTGATCTGAGATCCCCTATTCTTCAGGTGGTACCTAAAATCCTCTCACCAATTCGTTAGTGGTTGATCTTAGATCTTACGCCTCTCTAGTGCAGTCTCGGACTGACATCACTCTTCAGTGGAGGGCTCTCAAGCCACCATGCCATCACTAGGGAGGCTACCAACCTCGCAGGGGATCCCAAGCCCCCAAATCATCCTAAAAAGTTACATACCTCACATACTCCAGCGCAGTGTCACGACCCGAATCCCAGGTCCATGACTGGCAACGCAGGAGCGGTGTCGGAAAGACACCCTACCTACGCTAAGCCTCAGAAGAGACATACCAAAAGAACAATTTATTCAAAAATACGGAGCATTTCATAATCTTCAGAAATATTATATTATTCAAAACTGATGAAACCAAAAGATAGTTTAAAACTCCTCATCAGTAATTAAAACAAAAACAATAATCCATAATACTCATTACATTGTCAAAATCCAAACTTAATTAAAACAAGGTAATAGTGGAGCGTCTAAGTCATCGAATCAAAACTAAAAGGAAAGCCTCGCAAAACAAGCAAAGCATACAGACCAAAACTGAAGAAGCAGGAACACTCTACAAGTCCAACTGTTATCAGAAACTAAGAACCTGAAATAATATTAAGAATGAGGGGTGAGTTCAACCAACTCAGTGAGGGAATAATATTTAATATACATTTTAGATATTTTTGATATTAATAGTTTGCAAGATGATTTATCTTGATATACATATACATATACATACTAAACATATTATCATAACGTAGTGGAATACATGTCAGAGATTAGATAACACCCGAAGGTGACCACTGTGGGATAATCAGTCGCCACAGGCTGATGCCTCTCTCACCAGCTAGGTATACAGAATACTATGTGCACATAGGCTAACTACTCTCTGTTAGCATGGAGTTAGTGACAAGTCCTATATCAAGGCATAATAGATATTCATAGAATCATCAAAGAAACGTATATCATATCAAATAAAATTTAGTTCGACAGATTGCGAGTGCAAATTCAAGAATAAATTAGTACTCGAAAAATAAAGCAAAATATATAAATATTCAAGAAATTTTGTATTCATCGTATAATCAATATACATATTTATTTATATTATATGCAAATTAAAGATTATCTCACTCACCCGAAAAATATAGAACTAAAAGGAATATCAGATAAAAGACCCGAAAACTTATTGAGGATCGTTAGGAGAACCTACAATAAATATGCGAAATATACTCAAAAGCAACTCAAAGCAACACAAATAAAATATTCCAATGCATAAAAGAAAACCAGGTTTAGTCTCCTAGGTTTAGGGACTAAAACAAAAATTATCCAAAACAGGGACCAAAACGTAATTTTACCAAAACTGGACCAAACTGTAAATACATAACCATACTGAAATTTCACCCATAAACCATCCTTAATTCTGCCTAGAATGAACCAGGTACATAACTGTAATTTTTATAAAGTTTAGGGACTAAAATGTAAAATCCCAAAATTGAGGGACCAAACTGAAAATATTCCAAATCAATTATCAAAATGAGATTCATCATCCTAAACCTCATATTAACACTTTCCATAATCTCAAAATACATTTAAGGGTCACATTGTAATTTTTTCAAAGTTTAGGGACTAAACTAAAATTTTCATAAATCAACGACCAAAATAAAATTTGGTCATCTTCAACCTCAAGATCATTCTGTCCAGATTCTCCAGCAAGGTTAAAATGAATTTCTTAACCCATAAAAGTTAATTTAAACAAATCAACTCATAAATCTTTATTTTCAACAACATACTAATTAATCACCTAACATTAAACCCTTAATAATTATAAATCAATCTTAACAATATAAACCTCCAATCCTTATAAACCTTGATCTCTTATTTAATAATTCCATAAACAAACTATAATCGAAAGTAATATGAAAGAGAATCACTTACTTGCTACTTCCACTTTTCTTGAACCAAAAACTCAAGATCAAAAACTAAACTCTTTGGTTTGAGGAGGGGAGGGTCACGACAGCTACAAGAATTAGAAGAGAGGAAAGAAATTCTCTTGCAACTCTTCCTTAAGTACCTAGGTTAACTTAGGTTGGGTTTGGGTTGACTTGGGCTTAGGTTTGGCCTAAAAGTCTGGGTCTTACACGCAACCACTCTTCAAAAGATGGACTTGGTTTTTCGGGTGTAATAGAACCACTCTCAATGGATTCATCCCCTCCGCCCTTTAGATTTTTTTTTATAAGTATAGCCGTTGACATAGGTTCACTCCCCTTCGCCTTTTAGAAGTTTTTCTAAACATAGGTGTCGTCATTGACAACCCTCTTTGGGTTCATCTCGGTCTTATATAATATTTTCTAAGTATAGACTCATCCTTCATAGGTTTCTACCAGCCACTTATAAATTTTTCTAAGAGTTTTTTCTCTATAAGTTTCTCCTTGCCTTCTAGAAAAAATTTCTAAATATGAAGTCTTTCATATCTCACATCACTCTCTTAACAATCTTTCTAATTATGGGTTATTTCACGGTTCTTCTCTACATGCTTGGAAGTTTTTCAAACATGGTGCACACCCTTACACACGAGCTCTCCGTATGAAGAACATTTGATGAACACGCCATGGTAACAAGGCATTTTTACAAGTTTTTGTAGATTAATACGACAAAACTTGTGGGCTATTGATGAATCCAAATAAAATAAACACTTAAATAAGCCCAAGAAACCCCTATGGGCTCGGGCACGCTCTTCAATCCCAACACCCCCATGAGCTCGGGCACGTGTTCTGAACCCAACACTCAGTAATGAATTTTTTTAGACCCCACGCAGGTCCCT
>Ga0325404_1004173_pt1 | contig 15385 bp, 6 predicted proteins | sample PopdelMetagenome_18_FD_205664 | JGI IMG/M metagenome (GOLD analysis project Ga0325404, IMG submission 205664) | Populus deltoides microbial communities from Bellville, Georgia, United States - Xylem-Control-R1 | ecosystem: Host-associated > Plants > Phyllosphere > Stem > Wood/Secondary xylem... | reverse complement strand
AGCTTCCATTTCTATTCCCCCCCCCCCCTCTTTCTCAATCAAAAACCTAATTAACCTAAGCAAACTCTAGACCACCCTTATTTATTTCCTCAAGAAAAAGGACCTCTAAACCAAACAGATTATGAGAGAGGCGAAAGATATAAAGAGTTAAGGGGGGAGAGAAAGAGAGAGATGGGTCTGTATGATCATGGTGAATGAGAAACGAGCAAGGAAAACAAGGAGATTAAAAGGGCAGGAAGAGAGATGAAAAGGTGAAAAGGACAAAGAAAGCAATAAAAGCAGCAGACCCACTGACCCTACAAATGGGTCTCGGGCGCCAGAGAAATGACCACGACCCCTATCTCTAACTCACCCCATCTCTCTTCCTTTCATCACTCTCATCAATCTCATCGTTCTCTACCATGCAATGCAGTGTGTGTGTGTGTGTGTGTGTGTGTGTGTAGATTTTAGCCCCCTCCTTTTGCTCTCTTTCTCTCTTTACGCGGTATCAAATTAATTAAATCCCATGTGTGCCGCGATATATCATCATGACCTAATCACACCATCATATTTTTATGCTTAAAATAAATTATCAAGTACTATCTCTGTTTTGCTAACAATAACATCTTTATTATACCCTTTATATATATATATATATATATAAAGTGATACAGTGTATCAAAACTTTTATGTCTAACCCTAGCTATACTTCCCATTGGCATTAATCAAGATTTTTGTTGCCTATTCATGATCACCATGTGCATTGTGTGTGTTCTTAATTATTATACCATATATTTTCTTTCTTCGATCCATTTCCATCAACTAATTAACTAGGATAAATTCATATTCTATTTTGTGTTTTTCTCAACAAACTAATATGATATTATCCAGGCCAAGTTTCACATATATAATATAGATTAAATTCATATTTGATTTTTTTTTAACCATTATGGTATTTTTGAATCAGTTTTTATACAACGTCCATGCTAATTTATATATAATTTTCGTTACACTTGAAATATTTTCATACCAAATTGTCATATTAAATTAGTATATGATGAAATTGATCATATCTATAGCATGAACTCACTTGCCCACCTAAACCAAATCCCTCAAGAGTTTGATCGACATTGAATGAGGCGTCCGTAGATATGATAACGTGATGATGCTTTGACGATAATATAAGACAATAAACACGTAAGAAAGAAGATGAGTCAGAGGATTAGTTGAGCTAATTCACCGTCCCTAGCTATATAGTTTAGTACTTTAGTCCTATGATTTATGGGTACCTATCAATTTTGCAAGTGTTACCATATTTCGGTACAATGTTAATTTGGGTAAACTAAAAAAAACAAACAAACGTGAAAAAGGGTAGCCTCGTTCACCGCAAAAAAAATATCACTGCTTTTTTCTAAGCTTGCGGGGGATTCGAGATGACGACAGACACAGAGAAAGAGAGAGAGAGAGAGTCACAGACAGTCGTAAGAGGTTACTGGTCAGCTTACTGCTTCGCATTCAGCTGCTCTCATCTCCACCATAACACATGGTCCTCACCATTCAGATTCATTTACATGCTTCAGGGCCCACACGTGTTAAGGGCACAAACCCTCTTTTAACTTCTTTCTTTTTCCTTTTTAAATTTTATTGGAAAAGAAAAACTATACAAACACTTGAAAAAATATAGGAAGAACGACACTACATAACAAGGATGGAAGAAAGGGTAAAATCGCCAGCACAATTTTGTGGCATTTGCAATTGTTAAAAAGAAAAAAGAAAGATAATGTGATTCGTGGGAGAAACTTGATTGTTGTAGATATAATTAGAGTATCAAGATTTCTTGATATTCTTGTATATACAGCAAATTAAGTTTTTTTTTTCTTAAAAAACCAAAAGCACTGCTACTGAGGAGAAATTAACGAGATGGAAGAAGTGTTTGGATGATTAAATCAAAGTGAAATTAAGGTGCAATAAATATTTCACCAGAGAATTTGATTCCTTCAAGGGAAAGATAACCAGTCTTGCAAAAATGGAAAAAGATGTTGGGATTTATTATGGTGCTAGCAATGGAATGTGACCTCTCAGCGCATGTTAAAAGCAAAATCTCAATAAATATAAGCACATGTCTACGAGGCTGTTCAAAGGCTTTGCTTAGGTCACCAAGAATTTGAATATTGTCGAGATCGTTTGAGCTATAATTTGACTTCGCCTGTTGCTTTGTTATGGTAGTAAAAGGCTTTGGAACTAGCTAGTATATATATTGCCTTTTAAAGAAACTATATATGTACTAAAGCTATTAATTTAGAAAATAAAATCTGGAATCAAATATTTGAAATCTTATGTTGAATGTTGGGCGTAAACAAGTGTATATATATAAAGGACTGAAAGGATACAGAATATTTCGAATTCAATGTGCTCAAATTGATTAAGAAGGTTAAGTACTGGGTAAAGTTCCTCTCCCAATCCTTCTCTCATCTATCTATGGTGGATGGAATTTAATCTTAATTCTCTATAAATCACATCAATTGACTTCCTCTATGGAATGACATCATCAAATGACTTTACTAGTAATTAAAAGGACACAATAATTGACTTTCACATGATCTGTGTATGCTTCTTCTGTACACTACTTTTTTTCCCTTCTCTTTTGTTATTTACTCAAAAAAATAAAAAAAAAATATTTCCTTCTCTCTGTTTGGTATAGATAGATAGCAAATGCTATTACATGATTACATTGGATTTTTTTTTTTGAGAGAGAGAGAGAGATTCGATCAACAAATCAATTAAATCCGTGAAAGCAATCAATTAAATCTGTGATAGCAAGTCATTGCTGCTCAATCTGAACTGATCTTGTTGGTATTTACATTGGATGCTTTTATAATTAGAATGATAAAGATTTTATGTGTAGATGATTTGTTCACTAATCACCAAAATTTCTTTTCTTTGATAACTGACAACCAAATTTCTCTTGGTATGATGCGTTGCAATCTTCTTGTTTTTTTTTTTTCCTTGAGCAAAATTTTTCCCAACATACGTCGCCATCATCCCGGCAAAGTCAAAATTCCATGTCTTAATCATGTGCATTGCCGGAGCTAATAAAGTTCACCCTTTGAACTTCTTGCTTCTGTTCTGGTTTCCCTTCACAGTCAAGTAGTTTGGGGATGGAAACTAACACTTGCAAGATTTCAATCATGTAAAATCATAATTTTTTTGTGTGCTGCCCTAAGAGACTCGGATTTTGGATCTATTCTTAAAAGAAAAGTAGGGGTGCCACTAATTACATGATCAAAGTAATTAGCCTTTGTTATCTAGCTACCTTAATATATATAAAGTTTCTCCTTGACATAAGAATTGGATACTTGAAGATCAGAGTCCAGCAAATGTGCAAGCAACATTGACTACTTGCACCACAACCTCATAAAAAAATAAAATCATTTCATTTTTTTCTCTTCTGGAAGTCCTAATTTCATGGTGATTGATCTAACCCCTCCTCTAGCAGACACCTAACTTTACCTAGATCTTTGTTCTTTCCCAATTCCCATCGAAAGCATTGTCTCCACTCTCCTCTTTTTCTACTAAACAAATATTTGTAAAATAAATCCACAGCAACAAATTAATAGATTACAGCTCTTGTGCCGCAGTCGTCCCTCTTGCCATCCTTGATGATCAATAAGATTTAATGGATTCCAACTGTCATCCATCGTTTTGAATCTGAGCATGGATCACGTATGCTAGCTTGATCATTGTTTTTTACAGTAAGCAATTCCATTAGCAATTGTTTAATCTGAACCATGCATGTATTACATGTAATCGTTACATACTTAAGACCACGCATTAGTTCAGCAGCGCGTGTAGAGCAATGTTGGAAAGTAGTGTGCTCTAATGATCTTGTTTTTAAGTAGCAGATTAATAATAATCAAACCCTAAATCCACTATCGAAAACAGGAAAAAAAAAAAAAGGTTGTGCTACACAAATAACCTTAAGAAAATGTGCGAGAGTGGTTGGAAAGTGGAAAGGCAAGCACTCTTTTCATGCAAAGAAAGCTTTTTGGCCAACCCAACCTCAAGTCTGCCTTGATTGAGAAAAGAAGATTCTCTGCAAACAAAACAACGTAGAAAGTAGAACCAAAGCTTACGTGGGGTGAGTGAGAGTTTTCTTTGGTTTTTGAAACTTCAAATAACTCAAACATAAATGCCACGACACATTGATTTCGTTTCTTTTCATTAAACAAGAACACTTTGATCAGCAGTTGTTGGAGACTGTTACGAGCTATTTAAGGTACCATATCAAAGCTGGAAACCAAAATAAAATATATTGTACTATTAACGCTTGGACACAAGCTGACAAGACATTATATTTTTTTCAGTTTTGAGTGTCATGCCAGCAACCAGCTACTTGAAAATCATCCATCCATTCAAATCATTCAAAATATATCCGGAGTTCAAATTTCAAATGCTGTGCTCGATCCTCAGCTAGTTTTTTTTTTTTTAATTCACGTGGTTCACATTGATCTGATCAATTAACAACTCTCCAAATATCACATGAAAGTGAAAGAAATGAATAATATATACAACGCATCAGAGCACTTACATCTAATCAGGGACATATTACTAATTTACTACTAGTTAATCAAGGAAAAATGCTAGTCTTAATAGCACTTTCGGACCTAATTAATTTGCTGTGTATGCATATTAAACATGTATGTATTAATTACTCAACAATTGGTTACATATCACACCGATTGAAGTTCATTGAAACATTGGTTTTATCGAAACTCTAGATGCAAACGTACGAGAGCAAGCTCACTATGATTCTTCGCAATTTTATTATCTCAAGTTATATTACCATGATTCTATGTATTGAATTTTTTTTTCACTTTCTATACATTTACATATACAAAGTGTCCACGAATATTTAGAGATTATATTAAAGTTTGATATTATAAAATAAAATTTCAGATTATAGTGAAAAGAACCGAAAGAAAAAAAAAATTAACAAAAAAAAATCATTTTATTAAATTTTGCCATTCAAAAAGCACAAAAACCTTCGGTTTGATCCTCAAAGTTTTAATTTATATATATTTTATCGTTGTTGTGTTGTAGTCGGGCTTGAGATAACAAGTAATTTTGAGCAGTCACGAGTAGATTTGTTATAACTAGATGATGATATACCCCAGACAGATTACGTGGATGACATAACAAATGCATTTATAAACTAGCGGGACAAGTCTAAATTCAGGAGGAGTTCTCGTCACGTTACACCAGAATAACAGCTCAAATAAGCTATAATTTTTTATCCGGTCGTTGGATCAGGCTAAGAGTTTTACAAGAATTTCTAGAGGCCATTTTTCTTATAGCAACTATTATGTTATTGCGCAAACTATTGGATCTTGAGATATCAAGAATCTTGCCAAGGCCCCCGGTTTTAGCGATTTTGTTATTTTTCTTGTTATTTTTTTATTTTATAGTTGTTTCCTTGTTATTTTTATATTTTAGTTTTTTTTTTCTAATTAAGGTAGGGTTTCTAGTATATTCAAACCTTTGTAAACCTCATAAGGAGGCAAAATTTATCATTATTTTTTTAGAGAATAAAATTATGAATCTGGGGTTCATATATATTTGTAGTCATTCTCGCTCATAATTTTTTTTGTGTTTTGTGTGTGTTTGTTGTTTTTAGCTTTCGCTTGCATAATGTTGTTTTAAAATTTTCATGTTTCTATTCAAACTTTATTTTTCTCACGTTTTAGTCTCTAAATGTTAATAGAGGAGGAAAATCGCTGAGAAAAGTTAAGAGAAAAAAATATATGGTCAGCGACATTCTAGCCACATAAAGGTCAATCTTAGTGTGAATGATTTAATTTAAAATAAGAGTGTTCACTATGTCAAATAATCATATCAATCCAAAAGTTTAACCTATTATGTGAGGTCCCAAGATATGATTTATATTATTCTCTAATACACCCTCTCAAGTAAAAATCTTTGAGTTTGAAACTTGCATAAATTCACACTATCTTGTACTATGAATTAATTTTAATTAAAAAAGAGAATGATAGTGATAAAATTCAAATTTATGACCATTTAATCATCAAATTATAAAATTTGAAATCTCAAAAACTCAAATTTTACTTGTTTTAAGTTTTGAGATTTCAAAATTCAAACCCTTAACCTTTCAATTATTAGAGATGGCCAAAAATTGAACAAAAAAAGATTGATTGTCTATCAAGATGGACAACGCATCATTCATTAAATTATAAAATTTATATAGATAAATCTCATTGAAAAGAAAAAGTCGAGCAAGTAGCCCTAGCCTTCCAAACCCATTAGCGCCTAATGTTTTTCTTTTGAGCGAATTGTGCCAAACCTTTTTATTAAAATACCCTTTAACCTTTTTTATTTATTTTATTTTTCAAATAAAATTATCTTTAAATAAATTTACTAAAATAATATTTAAAAAATCAACCAATTATTTTGTAGTTTATAGGAAGATTATAATTTTTTAATGATTTTGACCTAATATTTAGAATTTCTAAAAAAAATCTCATTGGTTTTCAATAAGAATATAATATATTATTGTTTTTATTTTAAATGTTTTTCTTAGATTTATTATCCTGAACTTTATTTATATAGATGCGTAAAAATAATCAATTCATAAATTTTTTCTTTCACAATCATAATAAAATTTTATTTAAAAAACAATATTTCTAATAAAAAACATGTTTTCATAAAAAAATACATGAATAATAAATTGATTTTTTATTAGAATCTTAATAAATATATTTTTTTAATTATCAATTTTTTTATTGAGAAAATCAAGTTGTTAATAAAAAAAAAACTTGTTATTTTTAAAATAAAAAAATACATGAATGAGAAAATATAATTTGCACTGAAATGGTACATTTTCCCTCTAAAATTATAATTAAATTTTTTTATGAATATTTATTTAAATTATCAGATAATAAAATAAAAAATAAATTTTAAAAATTACTGGGAAAACACGCGGTCACTATGCTAGTTTACTAGCTAAACCAACACGAGGGTATTGACATTAATAGATGATACTGAAAGCTATGGATGTCAGATGTGGGCTTTACAACCAGGCTTTTGTTGGCTGCTTTTCAGCTATGATTGACAACAAGCAACTTTGGGCTTGGCACTGATGAAAATTCTAAAACCTTTTTTTATCATCAGCCCAGACTTCAAACTTGCTGATCCTGTTGATCTGACTTTTCTACTGCCCAAGGTCTTCCAGATTGGGTCTTGATCTCCTTCTGATGCTTGCTAGCGCCGCCGAACTGCTAGACTTCGTCTCTCCAAATCTCTTGTAATGATGGGGTCAAGCAACTACTCCCTGCCATTCTATACACTGAGTTTAACAAGGACACAGATTCTTACGCCCTGATCAAATTACCAAGAGTCAAGAACAAGGACTCGATATGATCAATTCTTTCAAGATTCTCAAAAAAATAAATTTTCTTATAGTCTTTTTGGTAATGCATCATGAGAACTGAATTTATCAGCGGTATCCCTTTAAAAAAAAAAACAAAACAAGAACGGTGCTATTAGATGCTTTTGGAGCTTTCTAGAGAGTAAATAGAAAGAGTTACTAACATGCTTTCAACAGCAGCATGATATCTGGTCAGGAGAAAATATATATCTGGACGGTGGAGCAGCACGAGTTGGAGGTGACAGACAGAATTGAAGGGTGAACAACGAATCTGGAAGAATCAGATATGATGTCGTTAGTACTAGGGGATCGGTCATGCACAATATTTCAACACGAAGCTAACATATTTCCTATTTATGCACTCTCTCGTGTCCAAAAATCCAAATAATTGATTGATGATGATAAAACCCACAACTTATTAGTGGCCACGTTAATACGGCAACTTTCCAAAAGAAAAAGGATCATGCTGTGGAGGGCCCCTTCTTTTGATCCCTCCTGCTGTGTTGCTAAACCATTGGTTCTTGATGGACACAAGGACAGCTTTAGAGTAAACTTTGTCTTCCGGCAATTGATCCAAAGTTGCCATTTTTTTCAAAAGAAAAATGGCTTTTGTATCAACGTGGCAACCTAAGACTCTAAAACCCATGATGTTTTTTCCACGAAAAATGGACCTTCCTTGTCCCTGTAAATTTGAAGACTATAATAAAAGGATGATGATCTTAAGGCTCATGATCATAGAGCCGTTGAAGAGGGTGTTCAGAATCACATATATGGTAGATCAAGGGTGGTGTCTAGGACACATCGCCTTGTCAGCTTGAATGAAAGGAGTACAGAAATGTCGTCACCGCCACTAGCACAAAAATAGAGTAACAAGATGCTCTTCTTCAAAGAGTACACGTACTATCGTAGCAGGCCCACCTTCTGTGATGCATGTATAGACATGATCAGTTGCCTGACCATTTATTAGTTCACTAACCTTTTGCAAACAAAGGCTCACCAAAGCAATGTTAACAGAGAGATGAGACATCCCCAACAACAGCAATAGTAAAGTTATCAGGTAATGGATCCAGGCACGCACCCTTTATCAAGCATTCAAAAGAATGCATACAAGAGAAGGTTTACTGATGAACAAATCAAGTTCCTGGAATTCATGTTCGAGTCAGAATCAAGACCGGAGTCTCGGGTTAAACAGCAGCTGGCTAGTGAGCTTGGGCTAGAGCCTCGACAGGTTGCTATATGGTTTCAGAACAGGAGAGCTAGACTGAAGACTAAACAGATTGAGAAAGAGTACAGTATACTGAAAGCAAGTTATGATGTTCTAGCCTCTAGCTTTGAGTCCTTGAAAAGAGAGAAGCAGTCATTGATAATCCAGGTATATATCTTTCTTTCGTTGGACTATAGGCAGTTTTTTAAGTGTAAGGGTACCCTTGTGACTGAGCTTAAAATGTCTGGGATGCATTCTGACTCTAACAAGAGCTTTAATTTTCAACAGCTGCAGAAACTGAAAAACAGGCATGTAAAGCAACATGGGAGCAGAAATTGTGGGAACCAACTCAGAAGCAGCCGTGATGGCAGATTTGAGAACAAGGATAGTGGCTCAGAATCAAAAGAGAAACCCAGCTCTCCATTGGACGGTAATGAAAATGAAGAAAACAGGCCTTCGAGTGATAATAACAGCAGAAATACAGTGAACACGAGGGAGGAAATTGACATTTTGAACCACACCGAACAAACAGACAACTCATCACAGTGGTGGGAGTTCTGGTCATGATCACTAGAAGCACACTACCTCAAATGAATGAAGTATGAATAAGCACACGAGCATGTTTAGCATCTACATCGCGTAGCAAAAGTCCACTCGTATCCGATACTACCAGTTGTCTCTTAATCCAATCTTGATAAATTTTGTAATTCCAGGAGGAAGTTTGGTCAAGCGTCAAATGTATCCACTTTCTTAGTGTAATCAAATTGAGGACATGTACTCTTCGTAGGTACTAATGGGAAAAACAAATGAAGAAATACTTGAAGCAGAATCAAGTGCTTGTTAAAAAGAATTTATGTTATTACCTAGAGATAAATAAATATTTTTTTATCTTAATTGTATAGTGAAAATACCTAAATATACTTGATATTAAAAAAAACTTAAACCTGACATCTTTTCAAATGGTTTTTTTTTTTTTGTTATTATGATATGATATGATATGATGTAAACTAAAAAATAATTTGGTATTTACTTAAATATAAAAAATAATAAAAAATTATAATGTAAAGTGAAATAACAAAAATAACCTTGAAAAAAAAAGACTCAAGGACAAGGGATGTTTTAGGTTTTTTACAACGTTTTTTTTTTTTTTGGTAATTATCATATCAGCAATTTTGTATTTAGTTAAATAAAAAAAATAAACATGCATTTAGGACACCCGTAGAGCATGGGAAGCAACTTCCAGCATCCAAAAAACTCTTTCCACCATATTATTGGAAGTGACGGAAGCGACGTTGTGTTCCCAGCCTTGGTGCGACATGCGTTATTGGTGGTGGTCCGATATATCTTTTTTTTCTTCTTCTTTTTTTATCTTTTTCTTTCCTCAAAACTTTTATTTGTTGGCATTTCAAACTTTAGTTTTTAGTTTTTATTCTTTTTATTTTTATTTTTTTGACTTGTTTTTTTTATAGAAATTTTATTTATTTATAATTTCATCCTTCAATCTTAATTTACCAAATATTATATTTTTCAATATAAACCTTATTCTTTGAATTGGTAATATATTTTCTAATTTGATCCTCATTGTTTTTATTTTTAATTTTTTTCTTAATTTTTTTGTAAAAATTATTATTCTTTTCAATCTCAACTTTAATTATAATACTGTTTTTATTTTTATATTAATTTTCATCCTCACTCTTCTTAATTTTTTATCCTCTGTGTTTTTTTATTTTTTATCCCATTTCAGCATTTAAACATCATTTTTTACACACATGACAAAGCTCGGACATCGAAGCTAATTAACTCTATATATCATGACAATCTACAAATCAAAGCATGGATTCGCATTTGATAGCATATGTCAGACGTCAAAAATAGATCATAAATAGTCACATTCTTACATTTAAGTAAAATGGGCTAATACAACGTAATTTTGCATAGGCTGCCTCCTAATGTTACATGGTAAAGTCAAGTTGGTCCAAAACAAAGAGTTTGATTCACAGTCGTGTGGCCCCTTAAAGCTCAGCTTTAACCTTCACGTCTCCATTGGGTAATGAGCTTTGTGCTTGAGCAAGCCGTTTTGCTTCCTGCAAGATGTTAAGCTAAGTTCATATACTTTTCTTGGGGACAAAAACAAAAGAAAACGAAAAGTTGCATTGTTTTTGTTATCTTTTGAGCACCAAATTGTTTCTCCAACTGGTTAGGGTTTCTGGAACCAAATCAACATCCAAATTACAAATGTTTAAATTTACAGGCTTAAAATGTGTTGTTTTAAGATTTTAATGCCAATGTAAGCTACACATTCATGTTGTTGAAGAAACTTCTCCATTCATTGGTCGATTAACACAAACTTGAGTGGGAGTCAACAAAATTGTCAAAGCTGCACCAGGATGCGGCGACCATATCGAATATGGTGAGGATAGCAAGTTCAAAACCACTGGCATGGCATAAGCTTCAGCTGCTGATAGGTTAATAAACACTAGCAGGTTCAATAATCTCACTGTTCATCATAACTGAAAACATTACGGTTCTCTGTTACCCACCATAAAACATCTCATGCTTATGAATTTCTATTATCGAGCATCATTACTTGTCAGCAATCTAACCTTAAGAAACAAATTCAATGGAGATCTTTGCATGACAAATTTTAGTCTAGGCAGTCCCTTCTAACAAGAGAATATGGCTTTTGTTTCACATTAGAAGCAGAAAAATGGCAAATTCAACTGAGAAATCCATCCAACATGCAGTAAATATAACTCACAGCAGCAGACATTGCACGTATCTCCCTGTATGATTCGACTTCATCTGGAAAAGTCTGCTCAAGTTCCTCCAGAAGATGCTTGCGTAAACTCTGCAAAATCAATGGTTATATAATGAAGGCATAAATATCGAGTGGAATACATATTGCATGAATACGTCCAGAGAAAACAACATATCATAATGGGAACCAAAGAAATACCTTGAAGGCATCAGTTTTGCCTTTAGTGACTTGATTTTTTGCAATGCAGCTGTTTATAACATCCCTTGTGAATTCATCTGGATTCTTTCCATCATCAATCAAACTAAGCACAAAGCAATAAACTTGCTATCAGTTTGCAAAAGAGGATAAGCTGAATTTGGCTCATCTCAAATAACAAATTACAAAGTTACACTCACTTCAGGACCTCCATAGGAACCTGAATGTTGCACTTTTCAGACAATTTAACCATATTGTCCAGCTCAGTAACAAGAACATTGCTGCAAAATCACATCTTTATATCATAAACCCTCTATCCACCAAAACACGATGCTATCAAATAACAACCTAAAACAAACAAATTGATAGAAAAGTACAGTCGTTGGAGAAGAGGAAGCTGTGAAGCAGTGTTGAATGAAGAGACCGTGAGGTAAAGCTGGTGAAGTAAACCAAGAGTCTTCTGGATGGAATTAATAACTTCGTTCAAATTCTGCTTTGGATCATCTACTGCCGTCGCTGCTGCTGTGTCATTCACTGGAGCAGCCAACATTCCATTTCCTCCACTCCCTCCAGTCCCCGGAGCAGTATTCTGCGACAAATCCATCTCAAAGGACGCTCCTGTCCAAACAAAAACAAGAAATGGACCATAAAAACTACAGTCAAGAAATTAACAGAATTAAGCAAACAAATGATCAAACATGGCCTGTACAAAATATAGGGTCACCTCAATTTTGTTCAAAGCTTGAGAATTTCTCAGACAACCTTAATTAAAGTTCCAAACTTTACAAAAGAAACAAATCAATGAAAACAAAGGTGTGTGTTTAGAACATTGAACAACACAAAAGTTCCCTTAATTCGATGTTTCAAATGCACCCAAAATCCAAACTAAACAACCCTCCAGCAAAAAGAAAAAAACTAATAATCTAGCTCCCTAATTAACTTATTATATTAGAATTAACCCAGATCATAATTTTTTAAAAAATAAACAATATAGTAAAAATTAAATAATTCCAAGCGAACCCAGTTTGTGAAAGAAAACAGATAACCAAAAATTAACTTTAAAAAACAAATATTAAACTAAGATTGCTTTACCCGTTGAAATTGGTAATGGGTCTCTGTCGCTTTTGGGTTTCTGCAGAGAGAGCGCGTTCTGCCGAGAAGGAAACAAGAGTTGGTTTTAATTTACTTACATGTAGTTTATATGCCTGAATTACACCTGTCTTTAATGAACGACACGTTGCTCATATGACTAGGTTTTCTACTTTTCTTTATGATGTATGTTTGGGCCTAAATTATAATGAGCCTATATGGGATCCTAAATGGACTTAGGAGATAGCCCTATACAAAATATAGCAATTACATTGATCTATAATCGTGCTATTTTCCAAAAAACTTTTGTACAAATTGACTTTACTTATATTTTCTTAAGTGTTTTTTTATTTAAAAAAATTTTAAAATACTTTTTATATAATTTTAATATACTAATATTAAAAAATATATAATTTTATTTTATTTTTAATTAAAAAACTTTTAAAAAATATCACTCATCACAATAATAAACACCATAAATACCATAGTTTTAAGAAGTGGCCCGGTCCAAGACCCGGGTTCCGGGTTTTGACCGGATTAATTCTTTTTTTATTATCAAAATAACATCATTTTAGTAAAAAAAAATCAACAGGTTGTAACCGGATATTTGACCGGTTCACACCAGGTTTTTTCTTTTCTTATTTTTTCTTTGACTCGGCCCGGTTCCAGCTTCATGTCGCCTGTCGGATTGGGCCGGTTTCAAAACTATGCTAAATATTAAGTATTGGGTGAGTAAAATTACCTTGATTGGTTGTGATAATTTCTCATGTTTGATGTTTACATTGGACGGGACAAATTATAGTTTTTTCTTTCATTTCATAACTCGATTTATTTGCTCTTTCATAATCATATCTCAACCATTTCATTTTCATTTTATTATATAGACTTTTATTGGTTCGATGATAAAAATATTCTTATTAATGCATTTATTTATTTATGATAAGAATTAAAATAAATTTTTTTCAAATTTTGAAAAATTTAAAATAAGTAGGGAAAAAATGCATGTATCACTTTAATTTAAACTACACTTTCTTATTAATGCATTTATTTATTTATTTTAACAAAAATATTTTTTATTATAAACATTATTTTTTAATTAAAAAATTTATCGTAATCTGAAAAGAAAGTTGTATGAAACCAATATTAAAAATCATGTCTCTATATTTTATATGCAATTGAAGGGAAAAATAATTAATTTTAAAAAAATTTGTTATAAATTTATAATAAAATATAATTTTATTTTTATTAAATACTCATTATCACAATCTGTTTTTTAAAAAATTACATATTGAATTCATATTTAATAATTAATGAAATGATTGATAATATTATAAAACAAATGCTATAATATTATTTTAAAAAGTAAAAATTGAATGATATTAAATATAATAATATTTTCAACACAATTTGAAGTATTTTATTTATAACAAAGTTTAATTAAAATTTAAAAAATCATTTAAAATAAAGGGTTGTAAAAACTAGTCCCACCCCTGGTGTATATAGATGGGTCCACCCACATGGCCCAATACAAAGAAGCCTAGGCATGTGTGTCTAGTCTTTTTGTTTTTTTTAATTGATTGGGCAAATAACACGTTGTTTATTTAATTTAAAAAAATTTAAATAAATGATGTGTCGTTTATAATTGCAAATGACGCGTCATCTATCAGTAAATATTTTGTTATTGAATGTATTAGGAACATTAGGGTTTGAGTTTGTAAACCCTCAAAACCCATTCTTCAATCATTTTTCTTCTAGAAACACTCTAAATATCTAAATAAACCTACTTTCAATATCAAAACACACTTAAATCAATCAAAAACCCAAAACTAAACTAAATCGAGCCTTAAGCAGCTTTTCCTAATAAGATGAAAGTTTAAAAGCACCTCAATGATATTTCTCTCGTTAAGAGGAACCTAATAACATCAAGATGAAATATGGTTAATCGACCATTTTTTTTTATATATAATTTCTCTCTCTCCACTTAAAACTCATGAGAGGAAACGTATAACAAATAAAGTTAAGGATCTAAACATAAAATACAAAATTCAAGGGATAAAAAATAACTAAATGAAAAAGTTTTTGATGAAAGTGAACTTTTTTGTGCAAATATAGAGAAAGAAAAAAGCATGATTAGTTTTCCTTTTCTTTTAATCTTTTTGACACCACAAACTTAAATCTTATTTCATGAAATTGATCTCTAATTCAAATATCAAAATTTACCAAAATTATTGAATTGTTAAGGAAATGCAAGGAAAATAAAATATCGACACATAAAAAAATCATAAACATAATATAAAAGGATGAAAAAAATTAATGACTAAAATAAAAAATATATTATTCAATGAATAACTTCGTTCATGGTGAAATGAAAGACAATGCAAGTAATGTACGGTAAAAATACCGAACTCTTTTAGTATATTAGTATTAATAATGATAATTCTTTTATTATATTATTTTAAATTTAACGAATAATAAAGTTCAGTACGAGAATAAAAACACAATATGACAAGAATGATGTTTTAGCTGGAAACAAGAATAATTTCTTCGTTTAAGAAATGCACACAAAAATATACATCTAAAATATGTTGTCCGCCCTCCTTTCTTTATTGTTTTTTTATTAGACTTGTATGAGAAAAAGACATTTAATAATTCACATGTTAAGAAATCTCTAATGGGAGAGTTAAAGAAAAGCCGAAAGAAAAAAAAACTATTATTTTTA
>Ga0325404_1004171_pt1 | contig 15388 bp, 11 predicted proteins | sample PopdelMetagenome_18_FD_205664 | JGI IMG/M metagenome (GOLD analysis project Ga0325404, IMG submission 205664) | Populus deltoides microbial communities from Bellville, Georgia, United States - Xylem-Control-R1 | ecosystem: Host-associated > Plants > Phyllosphere > Stem > Wood/Secondary xylem... | reverse complement strand
ATATATATATATATATATATATATATATATATATATATATATATATATATATAGATAGATAAAACATCTTAGATGCATCAAATTTATGTTTCTACAGTCATTCAACGAAGGTTGTTTGCTATTCTTGCCAGTTTGGAGATATAAATTACAAGGCTATGTGAGAGTATGGTCTTCAAGCATTTCATTTTTTGTTTGCATGGGGTTGGTAACAACTGCTATTCGATACGGCTTCAAGATGCTTTATTGATTTCAAAAGGTTGTTGATTCCTAGCTGCATAATTTAGAGAAAAGAAAACTTGAATGTTGTAGTGCGGGAACTCCTTACTTTCCCTAGCGTAAAATGACTTGTGATCATACTCTAGGGTGTTTTACTGATTCGACATCATCTGGTTTCCCTAGCGTAGGAACTTGGAGCGATGAAATTTACATAGAACACTTTGAATTACTTTGCTCTACCAGAACTCCTCTAAGATAGCAATTTGAATCTTGTAATGTAACAGGTTCCTCAACAAAGCCCTGCTTGCACCAAACGGCTCAAAGGAAGATGGGAAGGTATGCAGCATCAGTGATGTTGAAGAAGCTAAGGCATTACTTAGGCTTGTTCCAATATGGACTTCATGCTTAGTATTTGCTGTAGTGTTTGCGCAGAGATCAACTCTCTTTACTAAGCAAGCAGTTACGATGGATAGATCGATTTCACACGGTATCGATTTTCCAGCGGCTTCACTTCAATTCTTTATGAACCTCTCCATTGTACTCTTCATTCCAATATATGACCGTGTCTTTGTTCCCTTAGCAAGAGCTTTAACCAGAAAACCCTCTGGCATTACAATGCTTCAGAGAATTGGAACTGGTATTGTTTTATCTGTCATGACTATGGTCATTGCTGCTCTCGTTGAGATGAAGAGGCTCAAAAATGCCCAAGAACATGGACTGGTTGATCTGCCAAATGTGACGATTCCAATGAGTGTTTGGTGGTTAATCCCTCAATATGTCTTGCTTGGCATTGCTGAATCGTTTACCATGGTGGGCTTACAAGAATTTTTCTATGATCAGGTCCCCAGTGACCTGAGGAGTGTTGGTATTTCACTCAACCATAGTATCTTTGGTACTGGAAACTTTCTAAGCAGCTTTCTTGTATCTGTCATTGAGAAAACAACTGGTGGGAATGGCCGATACAGCTGGTTTGATAATAATCTGAATAGAGTTATACTCAATAGTGTAAAACTAGGCGGTAGAGAATTTTACGCCAAAATCCAAATCTGACCTTGCTTGGGTCGTATCGCATGGCTGAACCATATCATTCCCTCCCTCTTTAAGAAAATTCACCCTCGAATCTTGAACATGATTAGCAGCGACTTCATTAGCCTCTTGTTTAAGCCTTCAATTGCTAACACCTTTCTCCAACAACACTGCATGAAAATAGTGACTCACAAGAATTTCAAATAAGCACGTCGTAATAACCACATGCGTACATACTTTTGAATGATAACAACAACGACTCTCCTTCGTCTTTCATTTTTTTAGCATTGTACCTCCTTTTTTCATGAAGCTTGAAGATCGTAGAATAATCTTCTATATTTATCAACTTCTTGTTCTAAAACCCTCAAACCATGACTTAGTTTTTCGCATCCTTGATCTAGAATCCTCTTTCATTCCCACTCCCTTAATGTATACATGACACAAATAGGAAAAATAGAAAAAGATGAAGACACAACAAGAATAGAGTTTACGACAGGAAAAACACTAATTTAAACTCGAAATTACAAATCTGACTTTTGTTTGGACTGGAACTGATCGAAAACAAACAAGTGCAAAAGTGATTAAAATGACTCAAACAACATCCAAATACCCCAAATATGATGATAATATACTGGCAGGAACAAAATCAACAGAAACAAGATAATTTTTGAAAGATGACGCAAAATAGACTCCTTACAGCACTACAAAACTCAATTTTCGAACCTAAAGTAAACGCTATCTAAATGACCTAGAATTTAATATATTGTATTTAGATACCAATAAAATAACAAATCTCAGTTTATAGGTCGTTCTATTTTGTCTAGGTACCCAAACGGTTGTATGATCAGTTTGTGGCAGAATTAAACCTCCAATTAAAACCTTAAGAAAATGATATCCAAATAAGCCCAAATGTAATATATGGTGCGATCTCACCCCTAATATACAGAATATGAAGTTTAAATTGATTCTAAGGTGGTATGCTTATGTTCACTAAGAGTCGTGTTTTTGCGGCATAATTGAACCTTGAATTAAAATCTCAAGCAAACTATATCAAAATAAGCCCAACTTTTATATATGTTGTGATATCACCTCAATAGAAAGTATATGAAGTTGCAATTGATTTTGAGTTGATTTGCTTATAGTTCATTAAGAATTGTGTATCTACAACATAATTGCACCTCAAATTATAACCTTATGAAAACGATATTAGAATAAGCCCAAATTTGAAATATGATGCTACATCACCCACAATAGATAGAATATGAAGTTTCAATAGATTCTGAGGTGGGTTGCTAATGTTTTACTAAGAGTTGTATTTCTGTAGCAAAATTGAATCATCCTTCAAATTTCATTTTATCTCTCTCTGTTTTATTTTATGTGTGTGTGTGTGTGTGTTACTAATATGATTAGAGACAGTAACAAGATCAAATATAACCTTTTTTTTTTTTTTTGCTTAGAGACACTGATACAAAGAACAAGAAGATGAACGATGCAAACACTGAAAAACTTAAAGGAACATTAAAAAAAAATAACATAAGGATATGACATTGTTTCGGAGTCTAGCTCAAATACCAACTGATGCGAACCTCATGATCACATGGTCACGCAACCTACAATCAAGATTGAGATATGATCTTGGAAAGCTGAAATAGATCTGATAGGAGTGTGACACAATGGAAACCTGCCCCAAGGCACTAAAACTATTGGAATGAAGTAAAATGATGCATCGAAGCCAGTTAATCTTTGATAAGTCAGATTCAGTTCGTTCAAGAACTGAAGAATGCAAGAATCACTCTTACATGTTAAAACTGAAAAATTCAAAAGTAATATTCATCAATGACTGCCAAAAATTTAGGTTACATGTGTTTAAATAGTTCTTAAAACTTAATCCTAATGGATCTACCCTAGTGGGCTGAACTAACCCACATATAAAACTGACCCAAAAACCCTAAACTGAAAAGCTTATAACTTGATCCAAACAAGCCTTGGATCCTAGCTCAAAACAAAGTTTTAAATAAGCCCAAACATGAAAGAAAATAATAAAAAATAATTAATCTATCATTAAATAGCACCAGCCCTTCTTTCTTTGTGTAGCTAGGATGAATAAAGAATCTTTATAATAAAAGAATTATGGAACAATAATGAATCGTTGCCACTCCTGGAAATTATGTTTTAGCTCATTAAAGATTCTTGTAGAACTAGGAAAAATACCTCTGGGATCGTCTGGTAAAGTTTCAGCTCCAGCCAATGGGTGGATTTGGAGTTATGTTCAATAGAATAAAACTGGACAATAGAAACTTTTACGCCAAAATCCGAATCTGACCTTGTTTGGGTCGTATCACAAGGGTAAATCGTATCAATCACCTTCTTTCATCCTAATTTGATGGTACCCATTCTTTAGTCAATTTTAGAGAAAATACATGATCCATGTAACTCATCTAGCATGTCATCAAGTCTAGGAATAGGGGTCGATACTTTACCGTTATGTTGTTGACGACACGACAGTCAACACACATCCTCTATATTCCATCCTTTTTAGGCACAAGGAACACTGGCATGGCACAAGGGCTCATACTCTCAAGAATGTATCCCTTCATCATCAACTCATCTACTTGCGTTTGAAGCTCCTTCGTCTCCTCGGGGTCACTTCTATAGGCGGGACGGTTAGGAATTGAAGCTCCGGGTACAAGGTCAATCTGATGTTCAGTTCCTTTTAATGGTGGTAATCCACTAGGGATGTCTTCAAAGAATATATCATCAAACATTGCAACAAAGAAACAGCCATACTAGGAATAGCAGAATCAAGATCGTTAGTTAAAAGAAGCCTTATTATACACAAGTAAGATAATCGCTTGTTAGTGAAAAACGCAAATCTGATTTGAGCTCCTTTTGAATAAAAATTAGGTTGTTTCTTTAATTTTTTTTTCACACTATTATCATCACACAAGCTCGCTTTCTTCACTCCACGTGTTTTACCTCCACTCTCAACTGATTTAATTAATGATTTAGGTTTAGCCGAATCTGATGGTCTTCTCTCATCATTGTCCTTATGTGAATTTTCACTTTTCCCATCCTTAGATTTCCCTTTTAATTTCATTTGATTAGCATACACTTGTTTTGGAGAAAAAGGTATAAGAGTGATGGTTTTACTATCATTTACAATAGTGAACCTATTTTTAAACCCATCATGAATCGCCTTCCGATCAAACTACCATGGACGCCCCAAAAGTAAGTGACTAACATGCATTGGGACGGTAGGAAATGGGATGGTATTGGAGGAATGTTTTGTAAGGGAAGGTTTCATGAGGAAGCTTGCTGAAGGAGAACTTAATAATTCGGAGACTTAAGATATCTCGATTGTCCTCAAAAAGTAATTTCATCTAAGAGTGCTTATGTCTGATATGCTTAGTTTATATTTGTTTTTCATGAGTATTTTCCTTTGTTTTTGTGTTTTTGCATGTTCACCCTAACTGATAATCACGGCTCAAGATATTAGTTTAGGGGCTTTATATGTGTTTAAGCGACCCTTTTATTTTTAATGAGATCACGTATTTTCTCCCTTCTCTTGCCGTTGCTTAATTTTATTCGCTTAATAAAAACCCTTTTGCTTTCAGTAAATCTAAAAGCAAAGCCTCAATAAACATGCAAACCCAATGTATTAAGAATAATTAACCAAATCTTAATAAAAACATAATTGTTATAGATGAGGAAGAGTTTGAAGAAAAAGACATAACAAAATTCACTAAGATATATGAGCAGTCCGAAAAGGCATTAAAACCAATTCAAGAAAAATTAGAAATGGTGGATGTAGGCACTAAGCATAAGAAAAAGGAATTGAAGATTGGAATAGAGATTGCTGCCTAAGAGAGGGATGATTTAGTAGTTTTGTTAGAAGAGTTATCTGATGTGTTTGCTTGGACATACACCAATATGTCTGGATTAGATACCAATATTATGGTACATAGGTTGCCTCTGATAAATGGGTGCAAACTTTTAAAGCAGAAACTAAGAAGAATGAGGCCATATATCCTCACTAAAGTGAAAGAAGAGGTGAGAAAACAATGAAATAAAATTTTTCTAAATGTGGTCAAATACCTTCAATGAGTATGTGTGGATTTTAAGATACCTGAATAAAGCTAACCCAAAAGATGACTTTAATCTCCTTAACATTAACATGCTTGTAAACAATACCACAATGAAACTTACTCTTTTATGGATGGTTTGTAATAACCCATAAAATTGAAAATATTTGCGACATATTACTCATTTGTAATTGATAGAAGTTGATGAGAATCAGCCAAACACAAAGCTTAATCATGCCACCAACCTATTAGAGGTGTCAATTGGGCCAATTACAAGAGCTAGGGAAAAGAAGCTTAAAGAAACATTGAATGAGCTTGTACAAAATATATGAAGCAAGATGGATCTAGAGGAGCTTGGGAGATCTAAGGAGCATGAATAACAACCTCTAATTCATCTAATTCAGGTCCAAGAAGAGCTCAATTCGTGTGGAACAAAGGGCTGATGGTCTGGCCCCATAACAACCTTGTTATGCTTGTTTTTCCTAATGCTACTAGGATAAAAAGACAACAATTTATTCTCCTAATTAAGTAAGGAAGTCAGCAAACACTTGTTCTTAAAGATGAATTTTTATTTAGTGTTTTTCCTAACCTAGAAAGGAAAGTAATTAAATCAGGAACAAAGGAGGAAATTTGCTTTGTTATTTGTCCTAGTTATATAAGGAAATCCAAGCTAATCAAGGAAAAGAAAGGGGCAGCAACGAGGAAAACAAATCAGATTAATTAGGTTTTATTTTCTCAAGTTATATGCGGCAAAACAATACCAAACTTTATGTTATTTTTATTTCTTTATGTTTTGTGTTATATTTGGGTTTAATTGTAAGTGGGCCTTGTATAAGTTCATATAAGGGGTCCATTAGAGTTTATTTTAGTTTGGAGTTAGTATAAATAAGGGCAGAACCAAACATGTAAGGTTACGCAATTTTCAGATCAATAAACTTCTTCTGCCGCACTAGTTGTGTGTTGGTGGGATAATCTCTCTCTCTTGGTTGTCTAAAGAATTGAAAAACTACTTACCAAAGAAGTTGAAATAAAAACATTATTCATAATATTATTTTCATACACATGTATACGTATACTCGAACACACATAATATTTATATATATGTACATTATTCATATCTTTGTATGGTAACAATGTTATAATAAAACATTCATTCCAACTATATTGAAAATCATCAATGAAAACTAAATCATTACAACATTGAAAATCGTCAATGAAAATTAAGTCATTACGATACTGAAAATCATCAACGAAAACTTAGTTATTATGACACTGAAAATCATCAATAAAAATTGAGTCATTATGACACTTAAAATTGTCAACAAAAACTATGTCATTAAGTTATGTCTTTTCCTAAGTTCATGTATAAAAGGCAATACCAAGTTCTTTTCTTAAAAGATCATTTCATAACTTATTTTATGGACATTGACCACATCACAATTCTTTTCCAAAAGTAAAATCAACATGTAATGTCTCAAATCTATTACAATTTCATCTAATCATCGAATCTTGTTAAAGTGGATCCATTAATTATCATTATATTCACGTAGACCCTTCTTTATTATTTTCTTCCAAGATGGCCGAAACCTATGTCCTTGCTCTACGCATACTTTTGTGTTTTTCAATATAATATCATCAAATTCTCATCTTTTATAAGATGGCATAATGTGTTCTATATATTTCAATTTATGTAATTCTGCTAGATATATTCCAGCATCATGTTTACTTCTATAATTTCATTGAATTTATCACAATGTTGCTAAGTGGCATTCAAACAATTCAAGTATTTACATTTCAAGAATTTTCCTTCCTCATGATGGCCGAAACATAGGTCATTCTTTCCAAGTGTTCATTCCATCATTCACAATCATTTCTATTTCAAATTATTAAACACATAAATTATCATCTCATTATGTATAAACTCAATTTCTACTATTTTGTTTGTTTCTCTAAAGATGTTCATCATACAAGGATGTTTTCTTTCATTCTCTTATCTTGGTCGAACATGTAAATCATCACTTTCAAGTTCATTCATGTAAACCATCACTTTCACTCTAAATATGTCCATGTTAACTTGAAATAATCATATATTGATGCGAACCTCGAGATCACATGGTTACGCAAACCACACGCAAAGACACCAATTCTCGGAAAGCCAAGTAAATCAGGTTTGATAGGAGTATGACACAAAGATAACTTGTACCTAGGCACCAACACTATTGGAAATGAAGACCCCCACCCAATGAATATTGATTCGCGAATGAGAAGTATAAGGATGACGCCACGAAGACAGTTGTTCTTCGATAAGTCATTTTCAGTCCTTTAAAGAACCAAGGAAGGGAGATTATCTCACCAACACACAACAAGTGCGGCAAATAAGTTTATTGATCTGAAAATTACGTAACCTTACATGTTTGGTTATACCGACTCTAGACTTAAAGAAACACTAATGGACCCCCCTTAGGTGGACTTTATATGAAGCCCACTTACAATTGACCCAAATAAGTAATAATAACCCAAAAACTAAGAAGAAAATAATAAAAATCCAGAAATTATCATCCTAAATATGCTAGAATCAGATTTGTCACCCTTAAAAAGTCTTAAATAAACTAGAAAAAATCTAATTTTGAAAATTTGTGTTGTTGCCCCGCTTTGATTTCCTTGATTGGCTTGGATTTCCTTGTTTAACTTGGACAAATAAGAAAACAAATTTCCTACTTTGTTGCTAATTTAATTACTTTCCTTCCTAAGTTAGGAAAAACATTAAATAGTCCTCCTTTCTTTAGGAATAAGATATGGCCAACTTCCTTACTTAATTAGGAGAATAAATTGCTCACTTTTTATCCTTGTAGCATTAGGAAAAAAAAACAAGCCTAACAAGGCTGGTATTGAGCCGGACACATCAACCCTTGTTCCGCACGAATTGGGCTCTTCTTGGACCTGAACTAGATTGATGCGAACCTCGTGATCACGTGGTCATACAACCCACACGCAAAGATATTAATTCCTGGAAAGTCAAGTAAATCAGGTTTGATAGGTGTGTGGCACAAAAATAACTTGTACCTAGGCACCAGCACTATTGAAAACGGAAACCCCCACCTTACGAATATTGATTCGTGAATGAGAAATATAAGGATGACGCCACGAAGCCAGTTGTTCTTCGATAAGTCATTTTGAGTTCTTTAGAGAACCATAGAAGGGAGATTATCTCACCAACACACACACAAAATGCGGCAAAGAAGAAATTTTATTAATCTGAATTATCTGACCTTACATGTCTGGATATGCCCTTATTTATAATGACTCCAAACTAAAATAAACCCTAATGGACCCCTTATGTGGACTTATGTGATGCCCATGTATAATTAAACCCAAATAATATAAATAAACCCTAAACTAAGAAGAAAATAATAACAACAATAATAAATCCGAATTTAATATCCTAAATATAATAGGATCAGATTTGTTGCCCTTTAGAAGTCCCATATAAGCTAGGAGAATCAAATCTGAAGGTAGAATTAATTCTGAAATCTTTTTTTTTTTGTAGCTAGGATGAATAAGGAATCCTTGTAAGAGAAGGATTCTAAAATATTTATGAATCCTTGCCACATTTGGAAACTATGTTGCAGCCCATTAAAGATTTTTGTAGAAATAGAAGATTCCCAAAATAAGCTGCTACATCCTTATGGGAAAAGAATCCTAACCAAATAAGAAGTCCACAAGTCAAAAAGGAAGTAAACAACAAAATTCATACAGCCTATGTTGACCCGTTTTTCGATGCCTTCTCAAACTCCAATTGACCTGACATTATAACCCGAGGTAAGAAAACATGTCAGGAGACTCCATGTAAAATTTCAGCCCAATCCAACGGTCGGATTGAGAACTATGACTATTATCGTAAAACTAGACAATTGCACATTTTATATCAAAATCCAAATTTGACCTTTCCTGGATTGTATCATAGATGAATTAAAAGCTTTCCCTTCATGCTCGTTAAATTTACCAAGCCCCTCTAGGTCCATTTTGTTCCATGTGTTCTGAACAAGCCCATTCAATGTTTTTTTAAGCTTCTTTGCCCTAGCTCTTGTGATTGGCCCAATTGGCACCTCCAATGGGTCGTTGGCATGATTACGCTTGGTGTTGGGCTGATTCGCATCATATATCAATACATATCAATTTTTTTGGTTATAGAATATGAAAACATCCTCTTCTTATCTCAACCTTCTAATCTCTTTTTTTGGTCTTTCACAATCATGACGTATAAGAGTAAAGGTTACCTTATTTGGGGTTTTCCTTCCATATCATCTAATAAATTCAAAACAACAAATGCAAGAGTAAAGGTTATACTTACCACACCAAATTAAATAAAATATGAGGGAGTGTTTTTGTGATTTTCTTCACCTTTTTTTCGGTTTTTCCTTCCTCCGCTGTTGTTCCAGCCGATTTCCTCTCTCTTTTACTAGTTTAATGTTTTTGGATTTTCATCTTACCTCTATTCTTTTCTCATTCAAGTATCTTGTATGGGTGACATGCAAGGAATTTCTTTGGTGAAACTTGTAAGAGAAGGGGCTGGTATGGTTGTTTCAGCCAACCACGAGGGAGAAGAAAAGTTAATTTTTCTCTCTCCCAATGTATTTATAGTCCCTCCTAAATGAGGGTAGGCCATGTTTGGATGCATTTTTTATCCTAGTATTTTTTTAAGTTGTACATTGGTTGGTTACCTTATATTATTTTGGGGTGTGTACCAAGTTAATTTTTTTTTAATAGATGTACTATTATAACTCAATTTAACTTAATTTTTCTGACAAGGTTTACATGGTTTCTTGGGCTATATTCAGATCAAGATGGCCAAAGAAGACAATGAAAAAACTACCTTTGATACCCTATGAAGAACATTATGTTACAAGGTAATGCTTTTCAGTTTGAAAAATGACGAAGCCTCGTGTCAACGAGCGATGGTAAGAGTCATGATATGATGTATAAAGAGATTGAGGTATACATGAATGATATGATAACAAAACCTAGATAAAAGAAGATCATGTGCAAACTTTGAATGATTGAGAAAGTATCAATTAAAGTTGAATTCTACAAAACGCACATTTAGAGTTAAATCTGGGAAGTTATTAGGATTTATGGTAAGCAATAAAAGAATTGAGGTAGATCTAGATAAATTCAAAGCCATACAAGAGATGTGGGCACCTAAGACCGAGAAAGAAGTAGGGCTTCTTAGGAAAACTGAATTATATAGCTCGTTTTATATTCTAGTTGACAACTGCATGCGAACCAATCTTTAAATTGTTAATAAAGAATAACCAAAGAATTTGGAATGAAGATTGTCAAGAGGCTTTTGATAAAATTAAACAATACTTTGTGAACCCACCTCTTGTAGTACTACCAATCCCTAGGAGGCCTTTGATACTAATACTTAACAATTAATGAAGCAGCCATGGATGGGGTGATATGGTAACATGATTGAGGAATTATGTTATGGATTAGCACAAAATGCTAAGAGACTATGCTAGCACATGTTGTACTAAGCTACCTAGCTTATTTGTAAAATAGATCATTTAGCTGACAATGCCATCGAAGAATATGGCCATTTGAGCTTTGACTTCCAATATGAAGATGTCCTGATAATTAAAAAGGAAGAGGGGAATGAATGGTGGACCATCTAATGTGATGGAGCTGTGAACATATATGGTAATGAAGTAGAAGCTATCATAATTTTTCTAGATGATAAACAATACACTATCTTATTCAAACTAAATTTGGTTGCACTAATAATATAGCTGAATATAAATCATGCATTCATGGCCTAGAAACAATTGTGAAAATAAAAATAAAGTTAAATGTATATGGAGATTCAGTTTGATAATTTACCAAGTAAAAGAAGAATGACAAATCAAATATAAAAAGTTAAAGCCATATCATGAATACCTTTCCAAATTAATAGAGGGTTTTGAGGAGATGGACTTACATTTGGAAAAGGACAAAAACCAATTTTTTTGATGCTCTAGCAACTTTAGCTTCCATGACTCAGATTGATTATGAGGATCAAGTAAAATTCGTTTGCATAAGAAATAAAAAATTCCCCTGTTTACTGCTGCTCAATCGGGGAAGAAACAGATGAGAAGCCTTGGTATTACGATATAAAGAAAATTTTCTATTATCGAGAGTATCCCGAGCGGGCATCCAAGTCAGATCGAAAAAAATTTGTGAAGAATAGCCATGAATAATTATGATGAAACCCAATAGCAATGATGGTTTGAATCCCCAAGATCATGCAGACAAGATTTGTTGAGCCTTGACCTGTCACTTAACTAGATGAAAAAAAGAACCAAGACTACAAAGGAATTGAAAACGCCACACAAAGAAACCTGAGAATTCTCTCAAGAATCAAGGTGATAAATTTGGTTGTTTGAACACCATAAGATTAACTTGATAAGTTTAGTGAGTTCTTTTAAGAATGAAAAGGAACATAAGACATCAGAATAATAATAATTTTTCTGAAAACTCATGCCCCAATACATTCATACTGAGAACAACCCTTCAAGAATAGGAAAAGTCATAACTTTTCAGAACTACAGCTTTAAAAACATCAACATAAACAAGCCCCTATGTTATTTTAGGTCTCTTGGACTTCTAGAGACAGCAAAAAATAATTAAATAACTAAATTCAATGTATTTAACATAACTGGCCAAGACCAAGCTCATTCCCCTCTCTAGTATCCTTGAAAGTCAACAAATTCATTCCCTTTATTGGTCAAACCATACCGGTCACTTTTTTGCATGCTTATTAGCCTCTTCAATTGCTTTGATGACATGGACTAAGCCTTAATTATTAATTGAGACCATCTTGGTCTTTTTAGAATCAACCTAATTCTTTTAGATTAGCCCATTTATTGCTTCCTTGAAACGTTTGGCTTTAAGTATTGTAATTAGGCCACTAGGAAGTGACAAAGGGTCTTTGCAAATTCAACTCCATTCGCACGTGTATAATCAGCATATCTAGCTCCTTGGTTTGGATCATTCTCCCCCCTTTGAGAAGGATTTGTCCTTAAATCATCACCTACATTAAAAGGAGACAAATTAGCAATATTAAAGCTTGCACTAATACCATACTCACCTGGTAAGTCAAGCTTGTAGGCATTATCATTGATGTGTTCCACTACTTCAAAAGGCCTGTCACCCCGAGGAAGGAGTTTTTAACGTTGTTTCTCTAAAAAACATTTGTACCTTAAGTGTAACCAAACCCAATCTCCTGGTTCAAACACTACCTTCTTGTGTACCTTGTAGGCCTGATGGACATATTGTGCAGTCCTCTTTTCAATTTTTAGTCATGTCTTTTCATGAATCATCTTTACAAATTTTGCCATCTAAGTTCACACATTCATTCAAAGATAAAGGAGTTAAATCTAAAGGTGACAATGGGTTAAAGTCATAAACAATTTCAAATGGTGAAAACTTAGTTGCAGAATGTATACTTCTATTGTCAGCAAATTCAACTTGTGGCAAACAATCTTCCCATGTTTTCAAGTTCTTTTTAATGATAACACGCAACAAAGAAGAAAAAGTTTTATTCACTACTTCAATTTGACCATCCGTTTGTGGATGACAAGTAATAGAAAACAACAACTTGGTTCCCAACTTTCCCCACAAAGTCTTCTAAAAGTGACTCCAAAACTTTGCATCCCTATAAGAAACAATGGTCCTAGACACGCCATGTAACCTAACAATTTCTTTGAAGAACAAATCAGTTATATGTGATGCATCATCGATTTTATGACATGCAATTAGACAACTATATATGTGTCATGTTGAAAAATCTATCTACCATCACAAAAACTGAATCTCTCATCCTTTTAGTCTTGGGTAAACCTAAAACAAAATCCATAGAAATATCAGTTCAATGTTCACCAGGTATTGGCAAAAGGGTGTACAAACCATAGGGTTTCAACTTAGACTTAGCTTGTTTACATGTAATACACTTCTCACAGATTCTTTCCACATCACGTTTCATATGAGGCAAAAAATAAATGATCATGCAAAATTCCTAAAGTCTTAACTACACCAAAATGACCTATCAAACCACCACCATGAGCTTCTCTCACAAGCAATTCACATAAAGAACACATAGGCACATAATTTATTTTTTTGAAACAAAAATCCATCATGCCTTTAAAACTTACCAAATGCCACTTTTTCACATGCATTGAACACATCACCAAAATCAAAATCTCGTGCATACAAATCCTTAATGTATTCAAAGCCAAGCAATTTTGTATCTAAAATGGAAAGTAACGCATACTTTCAGGACAAGGCATCAACCACCACATTTTCCTTACCTTGCTTGTATCTGATCACATAAAGAAATGTTTCAGTGAATGCCACCCACTTGGTATGGTGTTTGTTCAACCTTTGCTGTCCTTTCAAATGCTTCAAAGATTCATTATCTGTATGAATCATAAATTCCTTTGGCCATAGATAGTGCTGCCAATTTTCCAAAGCCCCTACTAGCATACATCTCCTTATCATAAGTGGGGTAACTTAGGGCTGCCCCACTCAACTTTTCACTAAAATAAGCAATTTGTGAGGCATCACACTCAATTTCAAAATTTTTAGCAAAGTTAGGTAAAACAAGCAAAGGTGCATTAATTAACTTTTCTTTGGTCAAATTAAATGCCTTTCCTTATTCTTTCCCCCACTTAAACGACACATTTTTCTTGATGACGTCAGTAAGAGGGGCGGCTAAGCTACTAAAATCATGCACAACAATTCTGCCAATAAATACAAGACCTCAGAATAATAAAATCTAGCTATGTCGTGGAAACTCCTCACTTTGATGATTGTTGTAGGCGTTGGCCACTCTTGGATTGCCTTCACCTTTTCCTCGTCCACCTCAATTCCTCTCTTACTAACAACAAAACCAAGAAACACAAGCTTATCCGTGCAAAAGGTGCATTCTTGAGGTTAGCAAACAACTTTTCTTTCCTTAGAATTTCTAGAACAGATTTCAAATGCATTAAATGTTCTTCCAAGTTTATGTTATAAATTAAGATATCATCAAAATACACAACTACAAATCTGCCAATAAATACACACAAAACATGGTTAATCAAACACATAAATGTGCTTGGTGCATTAGTTAAACCAAAAAACATGACTTACCACTCATACAAACCATATTGAAAATGCCACACCAAGAAGCTTGAGAATTCTCTAAAGAATCAAGGTGATAAGTTTGGTTGTTTGAACGCCACAAGATTAACTTGATAAGTTTAGTGGGTTCTCTTAAAAACGAAGAGGAACACTCACCTCAGAATAATAATAATTTTTCTGAAAACTCATGCCCCAATAAATTCATACTGGAACAATCCTCAAAGAATAGGAAAAGTCATAACTTTTCATAACTACATCTTTAAAAACATCAGCATCAACAAGTCCCCATGTTAATTTAGGTCTCTTGGACTTTTAGAGATAGCAAAAAATAACTAAATGACTAAGTTCAATGTATTTAACATAAGCAGCTAAGACCAAGCTCATTCCCCTATTTAATATCTTTGAAACTCAACAAATTCATTACCTTTAATGGTCAGACCATGTTGGTCATGTTTTTGTGTGCGAATTAGCCTCTTCAATTGCTTTGATGACATGTACTAAGCCTTGATTATTAACTGAGCCCATCTTCATCTTTTTAGAATCAGCCTAATTCTCTTGGATTAGCTCATTTATTGCTTCCTTGAAATGTTTGGCTCTAAGCCTTGTAATTGGGCCACTAGAAAGTGATGAAGGGTCTTGTGCAAATTCAACTCGATTCCCATGTGTATAATCAGCATGTCCAGCTACTTGGTTTGCATGAATATGGATGGGGAAGTTTTATACATAAGGAAACAAAAATAACATTGCAAGAAATACATGAGAGAGAGTTTATGCTACACTTTTTTTTTTTTTGGTAAGTTGACGTATGTATTAAAAGAAGAAGATACAAACATTATAAGGGGCATACCCCAGATTTACAATGATAACAGAAACATAAAACAACAGATGGCTACAGGCTAGCCACC
>Ga0325404_1004168_pt1 | contig 15393 bp, 12 predicted proteins | sample PopdelMetagenome_18_FD_205664 | JGI IMG/M metagenome (GOLD analysis project Ga0325404, IMG submission 205664) | Populus deltoides microbial communities from Bellville, Georgia, United States - Xylem-Control-R1 | ecosystem: Host-associated > Plants > Phyllosphere > Stem > Wood/Secondary xylem... | reverse complement strand
GGACATGTATCGGAGACTAATACGCAGGATTCAAACAAAAACTCAAATAATAATAATACTAGACAACACTCTTTTACATTTGTGTTTATATTTCTCATTTATGCTACACGCAATGCAGAAATGCAACTAATTAATATCAAATAAATTGAATAAACACGTGCAAAGCAAGTGAGAGGACCAGATGCACTAAAATCAAGAACTCATGCAAGGGCAGAGAGGCATCAAGGAACAAGGATCTTTTGCTTTTCATCTACATGTGCACGTATAAATTGGTTTAACTTTAAAAAGAACTCCATATCAGTAGTTTTAAAATTCTAATCCTACGAAATTGCAGATGCATATATCAGGTCTGAAAACACAGATTGCTGACCCACAGTCAAACGTAACTCGTCAAACTATTCTACAGGGGCATGTTGACTTGATAATTCACAACTGTCACGCTCCATTTTGGTTTCTTCTATAAAAGCTCATTTGACCTGCAAGCAAAACACCAACAGTTTTGACAAGTTCACACACACAGCCATGAAAAATCCCCTCTCTAAGTTGAGAAAATGACCTTTGCAAGATAAAACCAAGGCTAGTTAGCAACAAAATCTACATATCCACTCACGTTTCTTTCTCGGCTCTTATCTTATGATGTTAATTCAGCCATAAGCTGTTCATACTCCGTTCGAACTTGTCCCAGTTCACTTCTTAGCCGTGTAACCTGCATCAATAAGAATGGCAACCCTCATCAGCTCGTAGAATAATTGAAACTCTCTTCATTCCCAAAGCAAGCTTTGTGTCCAAGATTCAGTTTAGATTTGATTTATTACTAGTTGCATCTTTTTGGACACCAAATGGGAATCAAGTTGCATAAACTGTGTGATTACTGAGGCTGTTAGACTTGTAGTGAGAGTTTAGTGTGCCATTCAAAACAAATAAAATGCAGGCAAGAGTTCAGTGATTCTGGAAGTGGAAAAAAAACCACTACCTATTTTATTTATTTATTTTTTTTTTATAAAATAAAAGGAGAAAAGTTTATTAAAACAAAATGGAAATGAATAGTACAAAATTGGAGAATAAGCCATGATGACAAGAAATAACAATCAAGGTTCAAATAACAAAGCACTCCCATCCCATTGTAAATTAGCTAGGAAGCGCCTCCAAGGCCCCTGCAGTTTGACACCATGAAAAAAGCCAAGACTACCACCCCATCCCACAACAACTGTTTTGGAATCAAGTGATTACCTGAAATCCTCCAAAAAATGCATCAAATAATTAAAGTACCAGCACATCTCCATAAAATCTTACAATCTTTATCCCTTCCAAAAACCATCTCAAGATCATCAAAGATCACTCCCAAATGAAAACCCTCTGCCGCATATCCCAAGCTATACGGCAATGAAGAAATAAGTTCCCCTGAGATTCTCCATTTTGGTGACAGGTAACATGTATTAGGAGATAAGCATTGTATGGCCTTCTAATTTGCAAAAAAATCATTAGGGTTAATCTTGCTAAGGAATCCAAATGAAAGTTTCAACTTCAGAAGGTACTTAGCTTTCCAGATTGTTTGAACCAAAGGATCTTCGGATGTGTATGGGTCTCGTGGAAGATAACATAGAAAAATGTTCAAGTTCCAGTCCCATCTAATGTTCAGATTCTAAAATCCAATGTCTCTTAGGATGAAAAATCATAAATGATAAAAGTAACAAGATCAGGAGATCCTGAATTTCAGTGTCATTAGGTTTTTATAGAAAAAGTGGAAATCACAATTACCATTATCCCCCTCCATCTGATAAAATTGGGAGATGGAAGCACTGTAAATTGAAGGGTAATAAAGTCAAGGAAAAGCAATAGAAAAGAGAGTTCCCTCACCCTCACCCATAACCACCCCCCCCCCCCCCCCAAAAAAAAAAAAAAAAAAAAACCAAACACAGCCAGCATTACCCACTTTGAATTTCATGGGCAGAATAAAATGTGGATATACTAGATGTCCAAGGACTTCAATGTCTACAAGTTGTTCCAGCCTTGCCATTCTAACTGTTAGGGGAAGCACAAAGAATGTAATGAATAACCTTGTGCCAAAGAGAATGAACCTCTAAAGGAAAACGCCATAACCATTTATAAACTTGAGCCATATTCTTATGAATCAAGTGGAGAGAACCCATGCCTCCTGCTTTCTTAGTTTTATAACAAACTTCCCAATTTACCAAATGATCCTTATTCCTTTCCTTTGCTCCTGACCAAAGGAAATTTCACATGATTTTCTATACATGTTCAACTGCTAATACCAATATCTGAAACAAGGACAAATTATAAAGGAATGCTTTGATAGACAGGCTTGTATAAGAGCCATCCACCCTCCCAATGAAAAGAAACTCCCTTTTCCAATCATCCAACCTCTTAGAAACTGTTTCTACCACTGAATCCCAAAAAGGATTTAGAACAAGAATGTCCACCAAAAGGAAATCCCAAATACTTCAAAGGCCATTGCATTATACAACAACCAGTCACTTGAGCAAACCTTAACACAGAGGCATGCTCCAAATTCAACCCTGCAGCTCCACTCTTTGGCATCTGGATACTCAAACCTGAAATACTCCAAGAACTTGCACTAATAGCAAAACATTCTCAAAACTAAGCATTATCATCCAGGAAAAGAATGGTATCATCTAACAACTACAAATGTGACACAACAATGTTCTCCGAACCCACTAACAATCCACTGACCATGCCTCTCTCCACTACTTTATTAATAATCCTACTAAGAGCATCTACCACAGTGGTAAAATAAAATGGTGAGAGAGGGGCCTATGGCGAATCAACCCTTGAAACCAAGACTTTGGTTCCCCATTCACAATTGCTGAGGATACCGTAATGGAATAAACACCCTTTGATCCATCTCCCCACCTTATACAGATTTATTTTAGCATTGATCTAAAAAGGACAGATTTGTCTTATCATAGGCCTAATAAAATGACGAATTTACCCTATAGCAGGCCTTTTAAAAACCATTTCTATATGATATCTCTTCCACACTGATTCTGCTCACCATAACTATCCTGCATGCGATTATAAATAAACTAACTGGCCTGAAATCTCAATTTCAAGGAAATATCTTTCCAGGAAATCAATGCAATGAGAGTAGAATAATGCTCCTTGACTCCTTGTTACTACCCAAATCCCTTGACATTCATGAAAAAACTCTCAGGTCATCCTTGATAATATCCCAACACTCTAGATAAAAGATTTAAATTTGATATTTCCTCTATTTAATTACATCCTATTGTATTATTCATAAGCATGTCAACGTAAGCATTTTTTTTATAATCAGAATGATGGGATCAAAATGTAAATTCATGACCTAGTCTCCACTGACCAATATATATACAAGACAAGCATAGACTTGAATTAGGTGCAACTCCCAGGATATCTCCAACAAGATGCTATGGTAAGCATACAAACAAGATGGCCCAACTAAAGAAATAAAAGACATATTTGTAATGGAAAAAAAAAGAGGCAGAAGTAAATAATAGAATGTGCAGGTAACAGTGCAATACTAAGTACCTTCAAATCAAGGTCTTCCGTCCTCTTCTTGTAGTCCAAGCATCTGAAATGTAAAACACAAGTCAATATTTCAAAGACCATGCTTAAAACAATCCTCCAATGTGGGGAAAATGCTTATAGTCATTAGTAAATTCTCCTGTTATTGCATTATGATGTTATACTAGTGTTCACCTGGTGCTAGCCTAATATTAACTTCATGCCACTAAGTTATCCCAGGCATGAAATATCAATACACTCAATCCAATCAATCACAAAAGTAACTCAAGCAAATTCGTAATGAAAGCTGCAATTGACCCTGTAAGACCAATTTTCATGCATACTTACTTTGCACGGAAATTCTTGTTTACTTGAATCAAGTTTACAACATCCTGATCTTCCAGCTTATTTTTAATATCACTGACAACCTACATAAGTTCACAAACCAAATTAGTGGTAGATTTCTTTGAAGAAAATGAGATAGTGCAAACAAATGAATATATCAGAACAAGCAAATGAATTGCAACAATAACATAATGAAGCAGCCTATGTAATGAAAGCAATCCCAAACTAAACAGTGATGGATCCACAATTAAAGGCCAGTTGGAGAGCGGGGCAACTTAGGATAATAGAGATCAACATTTATATTTGTTAAAGAATTTCTTTTCAGGGAGTAAAATGAATAAATTATCTTCTTATGGATCAAATTGAAATGTTTTCAATAACAAACCACGTTTGTCTTTCTTTAAAGGGGAAGGAAGGAAACATTCCATCCTTTGAGGGTTAAATACAATGAGAAAATGTCTTTTGGGTGAAAAATATGAGATTCCTTCTATTTGGCAGGGATCAATTTTTTTTTTTTTTAAAAAATGATTAATGAAAAGGGATTGAATTTATTATATTGCTAAAGGGGTGGATCCATCATCAACACTAAAGAAGCTACCTTCTGTGCTTGTGCGTGTGCATCCATGCAAGTGTGTTTGATTATATTAAGTGTCTTAGATGCTACAATACTAAAGCTTTCTGCTTGGGTATCATATCATTGTTCTCCTACCTTCACTATGGACACTGAAATCAAAATCTAAAGCACAAAGCAAGGAAGAGACAAAATGGGCCTGGCAACATTATTACATGATACAGGGGCAAAGAACAAATAGAATTTGCTAGAGATGATTAAGGTCGAAGCTTTAAGAAAATATGGGAAATGTGCATGAACACAACAGTTCGGCTTTAATAAGATATTCAGATCCATGTTCCCTGCAGACCTCTGTTTCAAAACCGTGCCCTGACAAAAATGCATTGGCCCCAGTCCCTGCCTGCCGTTTTATGCTTTCAAGTTTGTCTAAATCACTATGTTCCTTCCTCTTTGAAGATAATCCTGTCACCAACAAGAGGCATATTTCCAACAAAAGCATAGCAAAGATAACAATCAAGTTTTATTCAAGCACAATGAGAAATGATAATTATCTAGTTTCTATTCAAGGACACAAGTTCTTCAGATTGAAACAGCATAACTTCAGCAGATGCTGCTTTTGCACTAACAAGATAGGGGTAGTTTTGATTCAATGCGAGATTTGTTTTAGCACCATTTGGCATACCATGTTTCAATGTGTCACTACCAGTTGAGATGCCAAGAGGTGAATCTGGTGGAGGCTTGGTTGGTCGAAGTTTTTTTGTGACCTGGTAACCAATTAGCCCGCAATGATAATCCCTGTTGAAATTAAATAATTTGCATCACATAGTTATCATATATATGGACACATGCATAAAACTTATATTAGTAGCTGCCATATATTCAGGTAAGCAGATTTAACAACAAAGGCAGTTTGAGATTGTGCATTAATCATTTTATTGAGTGAGCAGACCTAAAAAAACCTTGGGCAAACCTCAAATATACCCTCCACCAATTGCTCAGGTTCCAGCACCCCCCCAAATTGTGACAGTTTGTTTCCTCTGTAAGAACACTATTAAACTACCGAGTTGAGTTATTTTAACCATGCATCACTTTTTTCCAGCACAACCCACTAGATACACAAACTCAATACCTTTTAGAATAAAAAAGCACTGCCCTAAAGTTTTCCTTTTATAATCCATTTGACCTTCGAAATCCAACTTCACAACAAGATTTTCTCCAAATTGTTTCACCATTTGAACCTTTATAATTAAGTCTCTCCATGGAAGCAAACTTTTAAAGACAATTTTGTTTAACAGAGAAGTTGGATTATAAAGGGTACACTTTAGGGCAATGATTTTTGGGGCTAAATGGAAATGGAATTGTGTATTTGGCAAGTTATGTTGGAGGGAAGCACAACATGTACTTGGCAGATGCAGTTTGCCATGGTAATTGAACAGGTTCCAATAAAGGGAACAAATTGTAACAATTGGGATAGGTGGAAGGTAATTTGGTTGAATTCGTATGGGGATAAAATTGAAACATGATCACTTGATGGAAGGTATACTTGACATTTGCTCTAAAACCTTATAGTTCTAGAGGTCTACGAAATAAATTACAGGGAACAAGTCAAGAGCCCCAAAAGAGAGCAAGAATGAAAATAGCCAAGTTAAGAAAATAGAATTATTTGTGTGGAAATTGAAAAGTTTACCAGTACTCCCATGTCATCTCCTTCAACCGAACTTCAAGCTTCTGAAACAAGGAAGTTCTCTCAAAATCTTGTTTGTCATGAGTGGGCTCAACAAAATTTGCTTCCAGAACACCTAAGGAAACATTACTAGAATACAGTCAAGCATTTATTATAATTCTGACCAAAATTTACATCAATGCCATAGCAAGTAAAAACAAAAAAGTTTTAGCAGCTTCTCACCAACCACTCCTCTACTTCTACTGTTATTTCCATAGTTCACAATGGGCCAAAATGGCTGCGATGAAGAGAAAGAAAACAGATTTTAGAAGTTTGCATTTGAATTCAACAATAAAAAGGGCATCATTTTGTTTTGTTTTTTTTCGTTTTTGGTGGTGAGGGGAGGGGGTGGGGTACAGATAGAATGGCTGCTGCATACTTTTTATTTTACTCAGATACCAAATTAAAGAAATAGTCTATTGCTTCATTCAAAATTTTCATGTAAAGGCAAACAATCTAATTGTTCTTGTATGTAATACTAAGGATGACCAGTGGTATGGCTTTGCCTGTTATCCTTGTCATTTCTCTTGGGACGAGTCATACATCAATTCCATGGAATGATCTTCTTTTTTGGAACTGGGTTCCATGGAGCATCCACTTCTCATCATCTTCTGGTGTTCCGGTGTTGCAACATTCTGCTTTTGTAAAACTAGTTACTCTACTAAAATGCATGACATAATTCAACTGATTTCATCACCTTAAATTATTCAAACCCCAGAACAATGATGTTTCTACCATATAAATTTGCACGTGCAATACCTACTGGTGGCAGGTTTGTCAATAGAAAGCTAAAATCAAGCATTATACAGGTTAATAGAAAGGCTGAATTCAAGCAGGCTGTAAATACTAGATAGGAAATTTCTCTTACCATAGATAGCTCCCTAGATCTAGCTTAACATATATAGCTCCCTAGAATTACTCTTTGTAATTACTGTGTACAAGACAATTTTCCCTATATAAAAGAAAGGCTAATCTCAATGAGAGGCAGGCAATTCAAACCAATCTGTTAAGGTTTTGCTCCCTAACAGCTCAAATCATAAATAGTACACGTGCACATGAGCATATATACTTGCACATCCTTCTCTTCCTATGTCAGGCGGAAGGACATCGTACGCACCTTGTACTCCATAAAAAGGCAAATTTCACTGTTAGACATAAAAATGCCATATCTAGCAGATCTATCAACAGTGACTAACAGCATATAATGTATATACACTCCAACTACACTCCCAAATCTGACATCAACCAAATCTAACACGGTTAGCAATTACAGCATTCATAAAAACTGCACACAGAGGACTGGATCAAAAAGAATCAGTAGGTCAATGGTCCTTTCAATTATCTAATAATGCAGAGGTAAGACTAATTCAAAAAAGAATCAGTAGGTCAACGGTCCTTTCAATTATCTAATAATGCAGAGGTAAGACTAATTAAATTAAGTTGTGGATACTCACTAGTATAAGACGGTTCTTGTGGTAGATGTTAAAACCATGAACGGTAACTTGTGGAGCTTCTTTTAAAAACCCAATGGTAGTTAACAGTTCACCCTGAATTATTAAACAAGAAGAGGATAAGTGTAATTACATAAAGAATCATGTCTATTTAATAACATAAGCATCACTTGGACATGCTAGAGCTCAAAGATGGCAGTTGCAATGTTTAATAATACCATCAATAAACCGAGTTCGCTTTATACACCCTATCAGTTGAACATACAGTTTTTAAACCTCATAATAACAAAAAAGGTGAATAGGAGTTCTTGCTACAGAGAATAACATTACTGTATTCAGGTAATTAAAATCAGGTGCCACTTGCAAAATAAGACACCAAGTAACTCAATATATTTTGGAGAGTGTGCACGAATCAATACCTTTATACATCCACTGCTTTGGGGTCTATATACGATAAATTCTTGAAATTTGAGATCAAGGGCAAGATTGTGATGCTTGACATATTTCCCTCGCAATACTATTGTGAAATTTGCAGGTATTCGCAGGTATAAAATGGATAAATAAGCCTGTGGCGCATAAGATACCAGCATCAGCAAGATTTAAATTCTTATAATTCTTAGATGAGCCAGTATGAGTGAGCTATTATGTCTATGATTAACTTAGACAAGGAGACTTGTCATGAAAAAATTGCACGGGCTAGAATATGAAAATAATATGAACTTACATGGAGAGGGGAAAAAAAACACTTACCCTCAAAGAATATCGTAGTCGGTTGGAAATGTGTTCTTCATTTACTGTCCTCCAAGCAGGGCGTGTCTGCACTTCTTTTATATCCCCACTAATACGAATATCCTGCAACCCCATTCCACAAGAAAGCACCTAATTGAGAATGATAGTGGCATATAACAAAGATTTTTATTTCCTGTTGAAGAGGGGAATGAGAAAGATTTCGAAATCAAACAGAGACAGCCTTTGCTAAATGTCTGTCCTAAGGACAGATTGTCAACATATAACAAAGAATTAAAAGAAAAGGCAAGCATGAAGAGACAGAAAGAAGTTTCAACCTCAGGATCTGTATCGAAGTCTAGCTCCACATTCCCATCATCATTGAACCACAAATTATAAACAATCACTTTAGTACCATGCAATCCAATGTCTTCAAACTGCAACCAAATTAGATGCATAGGGAAATGAGCTTGGATGAGAGGAATAAGTAGGTGATCAACAGAGCATTTACCAATGTTATTCTTTTCAAGAATTATACTCTAGCCAGGAAATTTTCCATTTAGTCCTCACTCATTAAAAATACAAAGTCCAACCAAACGTTTTGATAAGATTAAGTGGTACTGCTTGTACATAGGATTTTTTTCCTCATTCTTCTGTTTCATCTTAATCCTTCCTTCTCAATATCTATTTTACTACTAGTTCTACTATGCAATCTCACTCCAATAGCTAAGTGAAAAGTTTTTAGATTCCAATTTTACCACATTGACAGCTGAAAATGAGTGTCTAATCCACTCACATCAATCCATAATCCTACAATTCGCCATCAACCACAGTAAACTTATACCTATAATCTTATCTGAACATCATGTTCTTTCCAAAATTTTAGTGTAACATCTCTTGAAAATGGAATACATCATTTCACATAACAGTTTAACATGTATGATCATTTAAAGCATATAACATCTTTTAAGAAATCCAACTCTAATGAAAGGCAACCATAATCTCGGGGGGGGGGGGGGGGGTGGTTAGCAGTTGTATTTTTCATGCATATATGTCTGCACGTGTTAAATTGCTCAAAAACTTGTACGGGAGTAAAAGAGGCCAATGGGAATTCATTATTAAATGAGAAGAGCACTACTCTTAATTAACTAGATTAACTTGTTGAAACCTATCCATGTTCGATAAATATCTGAATGAGGAGCAACATACAATGCAAAAAATGATAGCACTAGGGAGAACATATCAAAAGGTGCTTACTTGTTTCAGTAGCTCTGCTTCTGTTGAATATGGAGACCATTGCAACAGCAAGGAAAGGTTAGACATAAAGTATTCTTTTCCATATAGATCTAGAATTTCCAAATTACCAGCTGCGTTAAGCTCATAATCCACCTGCATAAGGACAAGCTCTTGAAATGGGCTCCAGAATAACAAAAATGGAAAAAGTGTGTAAATCCCGATGCAGCTGTTTACCCATCCACGAGATCAAAAAGTCGACAGCTAATTCAGCTATTCATTAACAAGATTTAAAACATACAGTTTGCTAGTATCCATCACTGTCACAAGCCCGGATCCTAACATGTGCAAACCTATAACCTCATCTCTTTAAACCCTCTTTAGTTTTTCCTGTGGTCTTCTCATCACTTCACATGGTAATGTTGCATAATCAAATAAAGCAACGATTGAAAAGAAAAGGGCCAAACCTCAGCTTCAAGCTGTTTTTGGATGCATGAGGTACCACTATATGCACATGCTAGATACGATGTAGGAATGATGTGTATGAATTTATAATTGTTAACTTTTGCAGAACACTGCCAAAATTAAATAGGCTAGATTCAGAAAGAACTTTGACTAACATATTTGAGTAGGGAAGTCAAACCCACCATTGGCACTACTATTCTGTCATGTCCTGTTTGTGTCAAAAATGTGAAAGAGAGGAGACCAATGCTTTGAGTCAATGCCCTGCTCATTATATAAACTGATAAGGAAACAAGCTAGAATTTGCAACTACAATACATATCACATTAGAAACAAAACTAAAAAAAACCTCGATCTTTATCTTTTTCCCCCTTGAACCGAAGTTTGTTCATTTATGGAATCAAAGCATGCCTATTTTGGCTGGCATGTAATGACCATTTCAACAGTTCAGCGAACCAACCATCAAAACAAGGGAAAAAACAATTGAAATGGAGGGAGAATAGAGGGCATGGGTTAGAGATTTATAGAATTAATAAACAAAATTGAGAGTAATGGAGCTGGTTTGTTTGCCATAAGACCATATCTATCGTATGGCCACCCATGACAATCACTTCACTTGCTTTGCATGACAATTGTAAACATTTAATATCAAATGAGCAAGTCGGTAGAAAACTACAGAATCACACTTATACCTATCATCTGCATGGCGGCTGAAGACAATAGCATCTGCCCCAAGTCTCATAGTGCTGGTCTTGAAGCCATTACCATCTGAAAGACCATTCAAGCAACAACTGTGAGATAAAATTATTATAGAATTTTCTTTGTGGATACACAAGTTGCATACATTGTCCAATTGCTGATTTGGATTTTTTATCTGAAAACCCAAAGCTCATGCATCGCCGGATTGCTTCGGGATCCATTCCACCACCATCATCTAGTCAGAGTACAAGTTTTACAAAACCATTGTCAGGCAGTATTCATTCCTTTTAAGATGTGTTACATCAACAGACTACAAAACAACATTAAGAACAATTCTTTATGATTGATAAGTTCAAGCACCTTGAATTAACAGTGCAGGACTTCCATCTCTTGGACTTGAGATTTTATCTACAATGACAAAAGAGGCCCCATTTTCGATCTATAAAGTAAAAAAGGGAAAGGGAATGAAAAGTAAAATTTGAAGCTTGAAGATGTAGCAAAATGATAGCCAGAAATAAATGGTGCAAAACATCCCAAAACATTGAAAGACCAGCAACATTAGTATATATTAGAGAGAAATAGACATAAGAAAGGCTGTTAATGTGATAGAAGCTAGACTTCCTAAAGAAGAAAGAAAAAAAACATATATTGAGACTCAAATTGTCAAATTAAAATGCTAGATGCCTTAAGAAAGCCCATTCATTGATTTAGATAGGAGAATAAGTAACAGGGTAAAGCCATGACATCACACCAATTCATATATTTAAAAATAAATATTTGGATGTAAATGTATAAAATAATGATTAAATTCAGGTTACATGTATTCACAAATTGAATAATAAATATGAGGTCCTTTTAAATTAGAAGTTTAAGTAAACCATGTAGAAGAAATAAAAAACTTACATGTGATGTATTAAGTTCCATAAATATTGGTTTCATATCCACTAGACATTGAGCAGTTGTTCAGATTTCTTGTTGCCAGTTTCATTTTCATGGTGAATGTGTTTTTGTGGGGATAGGGGATCTAATCTCTGGTTGCATTTGAAATAATTATTAGGAAAAAAAAGTGTAGCGTACTATATTATCAAAAAACAAGAAAGTTTTATGACCTCCAGTTTTAGGACCTGATATGCAGATTATCTCATTGATCTTGGCCAGTTTTGTAAATTGTTTTGTCCATCAGGAATAAAGAAGTAGTTGTCAGTTTGGCATGTCAAAAATATATAGGCAAACAGGCCCACTTTGATCTCAAAAATTCTATACACTCAAGCTTTGCAACACTACAATGCCTGATAATCAGGCTCCTACATGCCAGATAAAAGGAAAATTGATTACTTAAAAAATATTCCGTTATAAATCACCTCATCAACTGCATTGTCAACCAGTTCTGCTATGGCTGCAGACAAGAAAAGAACTGTACTCAATTAAATTTATCATCAACAAAATGCAAATGGAATAGAACTCTGTATAAGCTGGACATACCACCAAAAACCCACTTATGTGAAGTGGCATTTGAATGAAGAAACATCGGGTGGACATGGAGATAATTTTTCCCATCTGAAATCCCAAAAAGAGAAGGATTAAAAAAATCAGAGCATGGCTGATCAAGTATGAACAGAGCATGGACAATAGATACTTCGACAAATCATACAAGGTTTTATCATCCAACTTATAAGGAAAAACAAGGAGGAAGGTAGCACCAGAAAATCTATAATAGAATGCATAATAAGTAGAGTTGCTTTTCAGCGAGCAGGGAAGATCATGAAATTATAATTAAGAATTGATAGCTGCATACTTTGAAGTGTGAGCTTGGAACTGGGCCCATCATCATAGTCCCCAGCTTTCCAAAATTGACGACAAGGTGGTGCTGGAAATTTTATAAATTCAGAATAAGTGCCACTTTCATCTACTGGAGATCGTCCCTGCTCTAATACATTTGAATTACTTTGACCACTACTTAAGGCATTAAAGCTTTTATTTTCTTTAGATTCTTGTCCTCTGGAATGGTTCACAGACTTCTGATGCTGAGCTAGTTGGCCTCTAAGGCAGTTGTTCCCTTGCACTCCATCCCCAACATCTTTATCCAATTCAGTAGCTTTCATAACCATGTTTTCGAAGCCCACTGTCACGAAAAAAATCGCTAGTAAAATCCATCTCAAACAAATAATAGATAGGATGGATTATGCAAAAGGAGTAAGCATTCTGAACAGATAAAGGTAGAAACATTGGCATACCAAAACAAAAAACATATTGCATCAGCAAGATACAAAAATTTTAATACAGAATGGGGAGTATAAAATTCAAGAGTAACTGTACCGATGACCTCTCTTTTTTTCCTTATTTTTTTAGTCTTTTAAAATAAGTTCCTTATAGCTCAAGCCACTACGTCATTTCACTTGTTTTGGGAAAAGATACCATAGGAATAATAATCAAACATCTTCTAGAGTAATGAAAATAAATTTCAAGGCAAGGCTTAGGGGTTTAAAACAAGTTGCATTTGGAGTGAGAAAAACCAAAAACCAGGTTTTGGGGCATTTGCGGGTGCTGAGGAGTATCTGTCATGTGCGAGTTTTAGTTTAGCACTTTTAGATTTTCATGCCTTCTTCTGCATGGCTCAACTAAGACTAAATAGGGTTCTGGGGCCTTTTATATCTTCTTGCCATTTGGTAGAAAATGTTCAATACTGAAAGAAAGAAGAAAGCTACAGGAACAAATCCAAATTCCATCCTAGAATCCAGATAAAAGAGACATCCAAACCCTTGCAGTTCCTCTGAAACCTTTCTAGCATATTAACATAAGCAGACATCAAGCAAATACAAAAAATTCTCAGCAGGGTGAAGACTAAATTTTACAAAACTGCAACTCAGCTAGTGAGAATTGAGAGATGAGAAGCTACAGCCTACAAGTTCAAAATATAAGCACAGGAAATTTTAGAATGTTCAGATGGTAGTAGGAAACCATCTGAACATTCTCGAGGACTAGGGCTGTTCGAGATGATTTGGTCATATCCGACACACAGACTTGAGGGTGCAAACATCATCCAGTTCACGTACAAGAATATGAGAATAGAGATAGGCCAAATATGGTGTGGATTTAAGTGGGAAAAAAAATGATCCAGCAACTAAAATTTGGCAAGAGTTTAGTGAGAAAAAAAGATGAAAACTAACATGGTATCCCTATTGGTTTCCTAAAACGAGCTTTGGTATATATTACTAGATAAGTTAGCAGCACCACTAGCTAGCGAACACCATTGTCATCACCATTTTCACTGGCCGGCAGCCACCATCATTTGCAGCACCAGCTGGCCACCTCCACTCTACCAAACAACAACCACTACCACCAAATCTATAAATACATCAAGCAATGCAAGTATTAAATTGGTCAGACTCAACTCGTCTAATTTTAGCAAAATCAAAGTTAGGCTTGTGTTTATGGCAAGCAAAGATGTGAAAGTCAATCTTTGCTAATTTAAATTTTGTCAAGGTTCAAGTTAGAATGGGGCTTTACTTGAACCGAGTTGGACATAGCTGGGTTAGATGGATCAACTAGCAAAAAGAGAACCTTGCTTAAACTTGGCCTGTTCATCAAATGTTACGCAGATCACTGAAATGAAAAAAATAAACATGTAAAATACAAAAGAAATATGATTTGCGCCATTTGCACATAATGGGAGATCAACACCAATTTTACAGCTTCCATTTACTTGGAAAAATCCATTTTCTATTTTGAATTTGAAAAAAAAAGAGGAGTTGCAATCCCCATTATAATTCACTAACCACTCTTAAAATCATAGCTAATATTTTAAAGCAGCAGGTTCAAGAATTCCAAGACAAGCAGCATATCAAAGCAAGGCAACAAGTAAATGGCTTCAAGTCAAGCTTTCCAGTGAGGGTAAACAGAACAGCTCAAATGCCCCATGAAACAATAACCTCAAACAAACACACAAACACAAAGGAATCAAAGAAAAATCAGGAAAAAAAATAGAAATGACAAGTGTAATAGAATGTAAGCTCTTTACCTTTTCGGCAGTAGCGACTTAAAAGAGAGAAAAAATCAATTTTCTTCTTCCTTTCCCCGCCACTTCTCACTTCCTCCACTTAGGTTGGGTTTTTTAGGTCTAGGCATGCTCAGATTTTGAGAGACTTTCTGGGCCGCTATATACAAACACTCCCATTGTTTATCAATTTTCGTAATTTAACTTTCAAAAAAGCTTATATCTAATTGTACTACCGATATTACCCTTTTCATATGCTTAAAAAATTACCAATAAATCTATTTTTCCTTAGTTTATTAAAAAAAAAACCTTTCATAATATTTTTTTAATGTCCAATTTCTCTCACTTGTAAAATAATTTATAATTCTAATTTATTTTTATATTGCCATTATTGTAATTTTTTATTATATCTGATCCAATTATGGTAGTAAAAGCAGAAAATATAATTATTTATGTTGCAAATCTTGTTTTAAATAAAAAAAATTTAATGACCATTAGCATAATAAGGCTCTCTAACACTTTTATAGGAATTATAGCAATAAACAAGAATACAATTATATGATAATAAATCTAAAGTTTAAAAAAATATAAAAAATATTTGGAAAGTACAAATTAAAAATAGAGTAGAAAATTGAGATTTTAATTATTTACTCGGTGTTGAAAA
>Ga0325404_1004167_pt1 | contig 15394 bp, 7 predicted proteins | sample PopdelMetagenome_18_FD_205664 | JGI IMG/M metagenome (GOLD analysis project Ga0325404, IMG submission 205664) | Populus deltoides microbial communities from Bellville, Georgia, United States - Xylem-Control-R1 | ecosystem: Host-associated > Plants > Phyllosphere > Stem > Wood/Secondary xylem... | reverse complement strand
TAAAAACACCTAAAAAGCAATTTATCAATCTAAGAAGCCCTAAAAAAGATCCTAAAACACAAAATCAAATTGCATTAGATTTTTCTTCCTCGATGTCGATATGTTTTTTAGGTATTATTGAGGTTTTAAACAATTACCATCAAGATTTTTTCATCAAATGGAACCCATGAAAACCAAGATCAATCAATTTAGTGGTTGGAATATGTAAAAACGACAATTTTCTCTCTTTATATTTGACTAAACTTTCTCTCTCATTCACAAATCAGGAACTGAAAAATAATAAAAATAAATTTTTCTACAAAAAATAAACTTAGAAAAACATAAGCGGTTGTAAAGGTATAATTTTAGAAATTGAAGGACTAAATTGTACTTTTAATTTCAACTTTCAACATGCCATCTATTTTCAACTCTTATTCTAAATCGATCCTTCTTCTTTCAATTTAGTTCCTAACCAACAAATATAAAGCAAATGGCTATTAATTTTGCAATTAGAGGACTCAATCAATGAAAAAAAATGTTAAATGACCAAAATAAAAATAAAAAAATTTACTCCAATCCACAGTACATTGTAAATGTATAGATAGTATTTAGCACTGTTCGAACCCCTTTCCATTACGGGACATGGGCCAAACTTGTAGAAATTTTAGTGTTTATAAAATGTTTGTATAATTTTTTCAATGTATGCTTGTAAATTTTTTTTATAAAAATATGTTGAAAAATCTTGTCTATAATTATTATTTTTTGCAGAAAAAATTAGATAGCCTAAAAGGAATAAATAAATACAAAAGCTTGAAAGGCGAAAGACGAAAGAATTCCGATGAATGACATGACCGTATACACAACTCCTCCTCCATGCAAATGCAATTTCTTTTCGTCAAAACTCAAAGGGCTAAAAATAAGTTGAGTGGGCCTTCAACCCTTCAAAGGCCATGATTGAGAAACTCAAACGAACAAAAAGTGAGTGTGTGTACATACATTCATTGATCCAGAGCAAATTAAAGTACTTTATGCGTGCAAATTGTCTTGTAGTTTTTGTGCATGGGATCATGGATGTTTTCGCTTTTCTGGGTAGAGAAAACAGAGGAGAGGCCAAACACCCAACAACATTGACGGGGATTACAAACCCAATCAACCAACCAAATGCTATACTTGAAATTGGTGCTTCATTTTCCTTTTTCACTCAAGCATGCATGCCACATTTGTGTCTTTCATCCATTTAATACATGCCTGTTCATGCAAGCTTGGAAAAAATAAATAAACAAACAATCCATATTGATTATAGCTTGAATGGAATAAATGACAAATCCAGAATTATTCCTTTTGGGGAATAGTATTGAAATTTTATTCTAGGTGGAGGCTATTTTTTTTTTAGAGATGTTTTCAGAATAGTATTCAAACCTAACACTTCAAGTTAGGTTTTCTATTTATAATATTTATATTATCTAATTCAATCCAATCCGTTAAATTTGGAAAATATAAATATTATACATGATAGTTGAAAAACCTAAAAAATAGATATCATTGGTCAAGTAGCGGGTTGAGATTTTTAAAACCCAGTTAACCGGATCCAACTCATATACCCTATATATACTTCTTTTATCTTTAAATTTGATAGTTTATGAATTGAACATTTATTTTTGTTTTATTTTAAAAAATTCCAACTTCAAAGTTCTTGTTAATGAAATTCATATTAGATTTCTTTATCGCAACAAAAAATGACTTGTTTGTTTGCTAAAAGGGATGGGGAGGTAATTAGAATTTAATGGTGGTGCAAGATATGAAAATTAAACTTAAAATTGAAAGTGTCATGGTATCTACAGTCCATGATGTAAGTTTCGTCTTTCAATGCAGACCCATAAAAATTAGCAATGCAAATCTAATTCATGAATATCTGTAATGTATATAAAAAAATTAATCCAACCCAATATATCCAGCTCTTTCAAGTAAAAAAAATTAAAATGAATTAAGTTTATAATTTCAAAGATATCAAAAGTTTGGTTGAATGAAATTATGTATCCAAACCTGACCTAATGATATCAATAAACATCCCTGCTTCAAGATTGAAAAAGGAGGGGGGATTTTGAAATGTGTAAGACTTTGAGGATGGCGCTGTCAAAGAACCACGTGGTATAAAAATCCAATGTTTCACCCTACATTTTATAAATGTTTGCAACCCAATCCTTTCCTTAATTTTGTACGACAATTTAATTATGGTTTTCCTTAATTTTGTACTAAAAAGACTTCCAACATCAAAAGAACTGACGAGTTAAATCATAAGAGAAGAAGAAGAAGAAGAAGAAATAAATTGCAATTTACAATATACAAATACACATTATGCAAATAGGGGCAAACCCTCCGAGCAGTGGCTTAGCTCAAGTTTCTTTCTTTCTTTTTTCTAAAAATAAAAAAGAATTGAAGGCCTTCTTTCTCAAAACGTGCCCTGACGAACTCTTCTCTTAATTGAACAAGTATTGTGTTTATGTAGCATGCTTTTCGTATAATAAAAATAATAAAAACAGTCTCACTCAAATTCATGCCCTACTCTAAGCTTTTTTTTTCCTTCCATTTTTCTGAAGTCAATCTTTCAACCCGATCGTGGTCTTGACCGAGTCAATATCTTGGTCGTTCTATTTACAAACCTAGCCAGGTTATATAGATTCTGCACAGGTAGGTTTTCAGATCAATAGGTTGGGGCATATTTGATAACTATAGTCACATAGTTTGTGGTGGCAAAACCAATCATTAAGCATTAATACTCAATTATACAAAGACATGCTATTTTCCCCCCTTTATTCACATGCAACTCTTAAAGAACAAGGAACTAAAGAAAAATTGAGCTTTGATTGAGGCTAACCATAAAAAAAATGAAAAATTAACAATAAAGTAAAAATTAATAAATATTTGTGTGATTAAGTGTTTCAGGTAATGATTAACTCAGCATCCACCACCATGATTTATAATCACAAATAATTCGACGCTTACATAGTCAAGAAATGACCATCACAACATCAATGCCTTCTTGTAGTGAACTATTACCACATAAAGATTAAATAATGAATCCACACTTAAAAATGATATATTCATTGTGTTATTGTATTTTATTATTATTACTAAAAATATAAAAAGTGTGGTTTTTTCACCGTACACACCATGTTGTTCACTCCCTTATATTTTACTGTAGATATACTATTTAATTTTTTTAATTTAATCCTCAATATTTTTTTTGTGTAATTACATTATTTTTTAACTAAATTAAAGGATAATTAGATTAAATTTATTGGACAATAATAAAATTGAAAGACAGAATATCAAAATAGAAAAGACGCCACAAATGAGTAATGGTTTTAAAATTCACACAAAGAGTTTATTTAGTCTTCAACCTTTATTAATTATACATGTTCAGTCCTTCAATGTTTTTTCAATTATGTTTTTGTATAAAAATTTGTTTTTGTTATTTTTAATCCATGATTTGAGAGATAAAAAAGAAAGATTACCAGATTTTAACAATAGAGAGAGAAAAATGATATTGACATTGATTTTAACTACCAAAATAGTTGATCTTGGTATCAAATGGTTCTATTTGGTGAAAAGAGTTTTACTTATGTATTTTTGTGCCTCAAAATTGCCTAAAAAATCAGATATGAGCTCAAAAAGATTTTTTTATTTCGGGTTTATTTTATATTTTTGTGTGGTTTTTTTAAGGCTATTTACATATTTGTCAAGGTGTTCAGACTCTTTTCTAAGTGTTTTGGGTCAAGAATTGGTTGGAAAATGAGTTTTTGAAAAAAAAAATTAAACCTGTTTTTTCAGCCACTCTAGGAAATATCATTCGACATGCCATTTAACTTCTTTTTTTCCCAAAATATAATGGGGCAAACGACCACCCCATTACATTAAAAAAAATCAGAGCCTGCGCGTGGGCCTTTCTTAGACTGGCAGACCTAGCAACGCTTAACATATTTCTTGTTCTTTTTTTGTTATTTTGCTTTGTTTTTTTTTTTATAGAAAAACACATGTATTTTTTAAAACAACTTGCTAATTTATACCAAAATTAATACTCATTCTTTCTAATTTTTTGTTGTTTTTATTTAGCCCCTTATATATATATATATATATATATATCTCATGTTTTATATAATTAACATTTATTTTTAAAAATAAATTTTATTTATTTATTTTTGAAAGGTATTTATAAGAGGTGCAACATTGTGAGATATATTTTTTTTCATTTGATTTATTCAATCAATTTTATATGTATTTTATTCATGCTATCATTTAATTAAAAAAATAATTTTAATAAACAAAATTACTAAACACAATCGACTAAATGGACAGTGTGACCGCGTGACGAGGTTAAATATATTAATCCACATTCACCTCTTGGCCTTTTCATATATGTATTTAGTTATTGTTAATGATTTTTTTGTTTATTTATTGACACTAATGATTATTGATTTATTTAACTAGATGTATGTATATGTTTATTTATTTATTTATATTTGATATTTTAATGTAAAAAAATGTTGAAAAAGCAAACATGTTCAATTTGTTTTAGTAAAAAAAAATATTTGAGCAGGTAAAATAGCTAATATCCCTTTATAAAATGTTTATGGCTTCCTGTATCATTAATTTAAGAAGTCAGCTAATCATAGTTAACTTCGAACATGTAACATATATTTTTTTATTATTTTCCTTATATTTCAGCACCGTATCAACTGCATTAATTAATTATATCATTTACTATATTGATCTGGGTTATTTTATTTATACAGTAAATTTTTTAACACATGTCATTGTGAGAACATGCCACATGTTGACAACTAATCATGATTAGTTGATATTTTTAACTAAAGAATATAAGAGCCACGAGCATATCATAATATCACAGAGACACCTCACAACCCATATTTATTTGTTTATTTTTAATAAAAATATAATAAACCGAATCAATGTAATGCATAATTATTATTTTATTAGTTCGAACTCTTAAAATAATTCCTTATCTGAAAATGACATGACATTCTTATTAGAAAGAAATATCACTTTCTAAAGATAATCAATCTCCACCAATCACTTAATTACAGACATTTATTAGCATAAAATTCCACACACACTTACAATCTCGTGATCACGTCACAAGAAACAACAAGACAAATCCACAGCACACATGGCAAAACGATCAATAGCATAGCAACAAAATATGGTCCAAGCACTCACACGGAATTCATCACGGCACCAACCCTAATTGGCAGTCTCTGTAAATACCAACCAATCCAATGTCATTTTCGAAACCTAATAATACATGCGACATGACCCATACATGATGGCATGTAATGTAACGACCCATAAAACTATGATAAACCATGCATACATGCATGCAATGTTCACATAAAAAAACACAAGCGAGGAAGAGAGAAAGAATAGCATTTGACTTACTTGCTAGAGAGAGAAAAAGAATGAAAGAAGGAAAAAATTGAATCCGATCGAATACAAATTTGACGTCCGCAAGGACACTCTCTCTCTGAAAAAACCCCCCTTTCTCTCTCTAGATTCAGCAGCAAAGAAACAAGACATACAGCAGCACTTCCTCAATAGACAGAGAAATAAAAACAACAGCAACAGAAAAAAGAACCTTAATATTAGATTTTTGAAGAGGTTGAGCGAAACAAAATAAAACCCTAGGGTCTTGTGTGCTTCTAAAACAGCTCAGTTGTGTTCCTTTTCTCTCTCTCTCTTTCAGCCTGTAGTTTCATTGAAAGAGAAATCTTGTTGAGAGACTATCAGCCTCACTACTGTTTGAGAATTGTATTGTGGTAAGTTGTTTTTAAGTTTTTTAGCTCACAAACTTTTTCAACTTTTATCATTTCCTTAAAAAACCCATTTTCCCTTTATATCCCTTTAGTTTGTTGAAGCTTGATCAAGGTTGTTTTAGCTGTGTTCTAAACCTTGCTAGTTACTGTTTTTAGTTTATACTGGTTTCTTTTGAAAGTTACAGTTACAATCTTGAATTCTTTCTGGATTGTGAGATTTGAATTTGAGCCTTTGGATGCTGTGAAAAAGGTTGGTTTTTTTGATAAATATTCTTTTGTGAGTGTTTGAGTTGGGTGACATGGTTCTTCTTGGCTAAGTTGTTGTGATTTTGATATGGTTTTTGTTATGAGTTTCTTTTAAAGCTGTATTTAGTAGTGAAAATTGGTATTTTTGGTTTTTGAAATATTTAGCTTTGTACATACTATCCTGATTCAAATAGATCTGAAACTCCTCATGACATACAGAGATTCATGCGAGAACCATTTAAAGATTGCTGTTCGTGTCAAGATACCGTGGCTGTAGAATGTTCAGAATTGAAGATTCTTCTTTGCTTTTGGTTTTTTTTGGCGTGTGCCTCGTGTTTCATAGAACGCAGCACCATTTGCTCAGGCACAAAACCTATTTGGTGCGCAGTAAGGATTTTGAGGTCTGCAGGATTTGGGTGTGTACTTGAAGTGGTGACCGAGTCCAGTTGTCTAAGTGCTTTATCTTGCTCTGTTATGTAATTTTAGGCTATTCAATTTATGTTGTTTTAGATAGTTTTATACTTCAACGAGTTTTTTTGATTGTGATTCTTGATAAGATGTTACCCTCGGGGCCGCCTACTCCAATTGGTGGTGCCCAGTCTGTCTCTCCTTCACTTTTGAGATCGAATTCGGGGATGCTGGGAGCTCAAGGTGGCCCTTTGGGTTCTCAAACAGCATTCCCGTCTCTAGTGTCCCCCCGTACTCAGTTTAATAACATGAGCATGCTTGGAAATGTGCCCAACATGCCCTCCCTGCTGAACCAGTCTTTTGGTAATGGAGGTCCAAATCCTGGACTTCCTGGCCCTGGGAGCAGTCAGCGCGGAAATATTGATTCTGGGGCAGAGTCCGATCCACTTTCAAATGGTGGTAATGGAATGGGTTTCAATGCTCCTTCATCGTCATTTGTACCATCAAATATGGTTAACCCTGGTCCTTCTTGTCAAGTTCAGGGACATCAGTTTTCAAACCCTTCTGGCAACCAGTTGTTGCCAGATCAACAGCAGTCCCAACAACTTGAAGCACAAAATTTCCAGCATGGTCAGCAATCAATGCAACAGTTCTCTGGCGCTCATAACACTCAGCAGGTGCAGCAGCAGCAGCAGTTTCAATCAATACGAGGAGGGTTGGCTGGTGTTGGACCTGTTAAGTTGGAGCCACATGTGACTAATGATCAACATGGAGCACGGCAACTGCAACAACCTCAGCCACTGAGAAATATGGGTCCAGTTAAGTTGGAGCAACAGCAAATTCAGACGATGAGAAGTTTGCCAACTGTGAAGTTGGAACCTCAACATTCAGATCAATCTTTGTTTTTACATCAACAGCAACAACATCAGCAGCAGCAGCAGCAGCAGCAGCAGCAGCAACAGCAGCAGCAGCAGCAGCAACAGCATCATCATCATCATCATCAGCAACAGCAGCAGCAGCAGCAGTTCCTTCACATGTCAAGGCAGTCTTCTCAGCAGGCTGTTGCACAACTAAATCTTTTGCATCAGCAAAGGCTGCTGCAGCAACAGCAACTTTTGAAGGCAATGCCACAGCAACGGCCTCAATTACCACAACAATTTCAACAACAGAATATACCTTTGAGGTCTCCTGTAAAACCAGTGTATGAACCTGGGATGTGTGCCCGTCGTCTCACAAATTACATGCATCAACAGCAGCGCAGACCTGAAGTAAGATTTCCTTGTGAAGATTTTGTTAACTGTTTCCTTTTGGCTGCTTTGATTCGTAATAGCTCCTACTTTCCTTTTAGGACAATAACATTGAATTCTGGAGGAAATTTGTTGCTGAGTTCTTTGCTCCCCATGCAAAAAAGAAGTGGTGTGTTTCTATGTACGGAAGTGGCCGGCAAACAACTGGTGTTTTCCCTCAGGTCTGCTGCTAGAGAAAACTCGGTGATTTTAAAAAAGTATTATTGTGCTGTAGATTCAATCAAGCACTTTTATAATGGTGTCTTAGGTGAAAGTAGACAAGTTAGGAATATCATTTCAAAGATATATGCATATTCATGGTATCTTCTAAATGTTCTCTTTGGATGCTCTGTTTCAAATCCAGAGAACAAAAAGATGCTCCCATGATACACATGCTAGAAAAGTTAATTATAAGGGTTCGGTAGAACTGCTTTTTTAATTTTTTGTAGAGCCAATTATGAATGCAAATTGTAACAATTTGTGCTAGTATTGCAGGATGTATGGCATTGTGAGATTTGCAATCGCAAGCCAGGCCGTGGTTTTGGTATGTTGTTAGATCTTCAAAATCTTTGTTGTTCTTTGCACGTTGTTTCTGGTCACAGATGATACTGACCTTGGTGCTAGTTTGAATTGGTTTGTCTCTTTGTTTTGCTGCTGCCTCATGGATCATGTTATATCTGATTTTGGTATTCTGTACTGTCAGAGGCAACTGTTGAGGTTCTTCCTAGGCTTTTCAAAATCAAATATGAAAGTGGCACTTTGGAAGAACTTCTTTATGTTGATATGCCACGTGAATATCAAAACTCATCTGGTCAAATTGTCCTGGATTATGCAAAAGCAATACAAGAGAGTGTTTTTGAGCAACTTCGCGTTGTTCGTGATGGTCAGCTGCGGATAGTCTTCTCCCCAGACTTGAAGGTTGCACATTAAGAGAAATTCCCTTTTGCTTTTGTAAGCTTCTAAATTCTTCAGGGAGTGTTAGCTGATTTTTTCTGTGTCCTGTTCATCCATTATTTTGCCAGATATGCTCGTGGGAGTTTTGTGCTAGGCGCCATGAAGAGCTAATACCTCGAAGATTGTTGATACCACAGGTTAGCTGTGCTTCACTTAATTAGGCGAGAAGTTCTTTGTTACTTTTATTTCCTGTTGGAAACTATTATTAACACACTATGCTGGCTGATTGACACTATGATATGTTCAACACTAGGTAACATGTGCTTTTTTGTTATAAGTTATTCATTCTGATGATGGGTTAAGTAGGTTCGGAATTATCATCTTGAAATCCATGCATATTACTATCTGTATTACAGGAGATTGTTGCTCTTTCTATGACTATCTGATATTACATCACTGTTTGTTTATAAATTTATGAGATTGTGATCTTAAGAGCTAAACCATGTCTGAACTTGTGTAATTGTACTATTTTCTCCTCACCTGTCTCAACTTCTCTCTCTCTATTGTAATAAATCTTTTTCAAACAACATGCTTGATGCATGAGAAATAACATCGATTAGAGCAATCATTTTTAGCTGTGTTTTTTTTCCCTTACATATTATGCATCTTCTGGGTACTGATGTTTGTTTAACCCACAGCAGTTGGAAGATTTGTGCTTCCATTGAGTAGGTCGGTGGATCAGGATCATATAAAAGAATTAAATTGAGGCTTGATATCGGTGAATGTTTGATATTTTGACTTGTTTGATTGTATATTTGTAGATTTTGTATGGACTTGCTGTTAGCAAAGTCTGGTTCGAGGCCCTGTTCATATCCTTAGAAGGGCTAAAGAACCTTAAATATCCAGTTTGTAACAAACAAACATTGATGTTAAGTAATGCTTAGTGGAAGCATTTTGTTTGTTCTGCTTATTATGTTCTGCTATTTTCTACGTGGTTTACAGCCCTGTTGATTTTTGTGAAATAACCGAAGTACCGTTAACATCCAGTTCATTACCATACTGATGTTCAGTTCATCACTGAAGAAACCTCTATGTTAAGTGATTAATGATAAGGATTAAGGTTTTTGCTGTGTGATATGGTATCTAGGAGCTAGAACATAATTCCTGCAAACAACTGCAACTCAAGTGTTCAGTGTTTTTCTTTATATTTGTAGGTAAGTCAGCTTGGTGCTGCAGCTCAAAAGTACCAGGCTGCTACTCAAAATGCATCATCCAATTTATCTGTCCCGGAGTTGCAAAATAATTGTAACTTGTAAGTAGTCTCGCAACATTATGTTTGTTTTGACCAACCATGAGCTTTTGGTTGAGCATGCACTTTATGTTTATATACCTTTTGTGGGTACTAGGATCTGTTTGCAGTATTAATTACGGCGAAGTTGTTGCAAATATTTGAGTACCATTGCTGTCAATCAAGATCAATGTTTTGGAATATTTCCTATATATGTGCATGACAATCTTTCATTCATTTGTCAAGTTGAATTTATGTTGTGTGAACATGCTTCTGAATGTAAATGTAACTAATACTTGGTTATTATGTATCATCTTTGCTTAGCATGTTCATGAGGGAGATGAGATTACACTGTCAGTTGCTCCATTTCAACACAGTTTTTCTATTCTTCATTGGATAATTTAAGAGATGAACGTCTGAGGAATATTTTTTGTTGAGACTGGAGCAAGTTTTTTTTACTTAGATTTAGGGCACATCAGGAATGCAATTTACATTTCCACAAAGTGAGAGAGTCACACACCCTCCAATGCATCCCTTATGGTTGGCCCTGTGTTTTATAGGGTAGTTTGTTTGACTTATTGTCTCAACAACTGTAGAAATTTGCATTTTTACAAGTTCTTTATCCTTGTATTATATGAACTGTTCTACATGAACGCAATGAGAAATTTGTCATTTTTGTAATACATGTATGGTGCTGTCCATGCCTTCTATATATTATTGATGAGTTATCTTTCTTTAGGTTTGTTGCATCCGCTCGACAACTGGCAAAAGCCTTGGAAGTGCCATTAGTAAATGATCTGGGATATACAAAGAGATATGTGCGGTGCCTTCAGGTGACATTCCAACTCCTATTAGAGTCATTGTGGTTTGTGAATGTCCTTGTTGTTTGCTAAGGGCTAAAAGTTACTGGTAGCGCACATTTTCTACATTTAGTAGTGTGACTGGATGCATGTCTCGGACTCTGAGCTCACTACAAATGTTGGTGATGAGATCCTTTGGGTTTGAAATATTAGTGCCTTCAATTTCAGCTTTACAAGTTCAAGTTCATATGCACTTTGTTTTTCTGGAGAAAGCGATCATACTTTTCTTCTTTCTTATTTGCAGTTAAGATCTGAATCGTTTTCTGGTATTCAATGCATGTGCTCTCCAATGTTGTCCTTTTGCTCATTGCAGTTAATTTGTTCAAAGTCATTCCTAGAAAAATTGTCTTCTCGACTACATCTTTCAGGATATGTTAATGTGTCTGTTAGGTTTGGCATGATTTTGTTTGAGGACCTGTAACATAATGAATATGGATGGCTCAATTTCATACAAGATTTGGCAGTTGCTTTGCTTTTACAGCAACTTCCATTATGCTTGCTCTCTTCTAGCAAATACAATGGTTTAAGAGCTGATGTTGAACTAGAATATCATGATTTCTGTATGCTTCTAGCCTCCATTCAAGTATATACTCTTTTTTACCCTGTTGCTCGTTGTACCCTCTCATCCTTTATCTTTTATAGAGTAATCAACATCTGTATAATATATTGTGGCATTGATTTGCCCCTGTAATTGTAAATTCCATTTCTACCATGGTGTTTGAAATTGTGACTTGGAAATATCTTAAGGTCTGAACTGCTGGTTTTATTGCTATAAGCTGTATAGTCGTTTAAACTCACATTGAAACTCTTGCAATGATACGGGTTTGTAGATTTTTTTGATATCTAATGAATGCTGTTTGAAGTCAGACTGCCTCTGCCTGCTTATCCTATCCTTTTAACAAGTCTGTCACAAACAGCTGAAAATGATCTTAATTATTTTGTTAACATCATTTGCATATTATTCCTTGAAGTCTGGATATGGCATCTGAAAAGATTTATATCCGTAAAAATGTCAAGTGAAAAATGGTGATTTTCAAGGACGTTTCATGAGTTTTTGCTTAAGTTATATGCAGTCTGATTGAATTTTTTTTCTCTCATAATAATTTGTTCATTATCATTGCAGATATCAGAAGTGGTAAATAGTATGAAAGACTTGATTGATTATAGTCGAGAAACAAGAACTGGACCAATGGGTAAGTTTGACGGGTTCTTGATTGGGCTATTATTTTAACTTTCTTGTTTGTAATTTTCTGATGTGGTCCTAATGAAATGATCCCTGAAAAAGTTCATGCTGATCATGACGTGGCAGTGATGATCATGCATATCACCAACATACCTTGTTGTCCTTTGTTGTCAATCTGGGCTCAATTATCTATTTATTTTTTTGTTTTCAGAGAGTTTGTCCAAGTTCCCTCGGAGGACAGGTGCTTCAATTGGGTTCCATAGTCAAGCTCAACAGCCTGAGGAACAGCAACAACAACAGCAAACAATAACTGCGAACTCAAATAGTGATCAAAGTTCTGCCCAAGCCACAATGCAAATTGCTGCTAGCAATGGTATGGCTAGTGTAAATAACTCACTCAACACAGCATCTACAACTACCTATGCCAGCGCTATTGTTGGGCTTGTCCACCAAAATTCTATGAATTCAAGACAACAAAATTCTATCAATAATGCAAGCAGTCCCTATGGAGGAAACTCTGTTCAGATTCCATCTCCTGGTTCCTCCAGTACGATTCCACAAGCACAACCTAACCCTTCTCCTTTCCAGTCGCCAACACCGTCCTCGTCTAATAATCCTCCACAAGCATCTCATAGTGCCTTGACAGCTGTGAATCACATTAGTTCCACAAATTCACCAGCAAATATTCCGTTGCAACAGCCAACTCTTTCTGGCGAGGCTGACCATGGTGATTCTCAAAGCTCTGTCCAAAAAATCATACATGAAATGATGTTAACCAGTCAACTTAATGGAACTGGTGGCATGGTTGGGGTTGGTTCGTTGGGAAATGAAGTGAAAAATGTCAATGGAATTTTGCCAACAGGTAATAATACGGTTCTTAATGGTGGAAATGGCCTGGTGGGAAATGGGGCAGTCAATAGTTCTGGAATAGGGGGTGCTGGATATGGGACTATGGGTGGACTTGCGCAGTCTGTAATGGTCAATGGGATCAGAGCTGCAATGGGTAATAACTCAATGATGAATGGTCGGATGGGCATGCCATCGATGGTACGAGACCAGAGCATGAATCATCAACAGGATTTGGGGAACCAACTGCTTAGTGGGCTAGGAGCAGTTAATGGGTTTAGTAATCTCCAGTTTGATTGGAAACCATCCCCTTGAAGGTTCTGTTAATTATATTGATGTCTCAGCAGCTGCTTCTGCGGTACAAGTGTGGGCAGAATTTCATAAAAGCCTTGTGAAGATGGCATTGCATTACACCAAGGAATAGCTTGAGGGCGTGCTTCCCACTTTGTACTAATTTTCGAGGAAAAGTAAACATATAGCATAGTGTTTTATCAAAGAAATATTAAATCCTCCTTGAGTTGCCTCATTTACTTCTAATTGTTTTCCTAATTATGATTCAATGCAGCCTCTTTTCTAACTAACAGTCTTGGAATGGGAATTCAGGGAGGGATAGCTGTCTGGTTGAGAGCCCTTTCCACGTGTAGTTCCTGCTCATTTTCAAGTCATCATTCATGAAAATACATCCGAGTGTTGATGGATTTGCTCATCAGTTCCATTTTTAGGGTTATCTCAGAGCCCACATGTATTTTATTGCGTTGTATTCTTTTCAGTTTCCTCTTACTGCTGCCTATAGATTCGGCGTCATTGAATTTTGTTGACCTGGTGGTTAAGCTCAAGAATGGTGAGGCTCGATAAGTGATTCCCTGATTTGAAACACTAGGCTGAAATTAAGTGGTGAGGTAGGGAGGCTAGTGAAGTGTTAAATCTTGTCTGTCTTTAGATCTTGCCAACTGGCAGCTAATTTTTCTATTATTGCTCAGCATTGATTAATCAAATTATTATAACGGTGACATCTCACTTAAAACTTGAAAGCACGATTAGGAGCTGTGGCAAATCAGAGAAGAACATGGTCTAATCTTTCGATGAATGGAGATGCATGTGATTTCCAAATTTAAAAAGAGCCTTTCAAGGCGCTGCATGATGATAGGCTTAAATGGATTTCTGTGCATTTACAAAAGGAGGAAAGACAGTTCATAAGCTGAAGAAATAGTGATGCTCATTGCGTTATCAATTGGAACAAGAACTGAATTCGTAGTGACATTTACATTATGCAAGAAAGTTTTGATGGCTATTCCCTTATAGCTCCATCATGGCTCTACAGAATTTATTGTTTTCAAACATCAATATACTTCTCTATGGAGCTAGACAGGGTGGTCTTTGGCACTGCTCCAATTACACTTTCTTTCTTCTCTCCTTTCTTGAAAAACAGCACGGTTGGTATGCTTCTTATTCCGTACTTTGTGGCAATGCTAGGGCAGTCATCGGTGTTTACTTTGTAACAAGCTATCTTTCCTGCATATTCTTGTGCCAAATCCTCGATTACTGGTGCTATCATTTTACAAGGTCCGCACCATGGTGCCCAAAACTCCACCAGAACAGGGGTGTCACCTCCAATCACAGCATCCCAGCTTGCATCTGTCGCTACTTGAACTGCACTTTTCAAGCATTTGCATGTATCAGATTTCAGGAATACTCATCCTCAAGGAAAAAAGGGAAGAAAGCTGATGAATTTGTTGAAGATTTTATCCTTCCATTTAATAGTCTCCTGCGATTAAATAAGGAGATATATGGAGAGGAAAATATCAGGGGCTATGTAATTTTAACTCAATTTAATTTCGTTACTTCCTTCAAGAAGTACGTAGCCTATGCCCACTGACTAAGAAGGGATTAGTAACTATATACTTCCATTCCTTGCATGATGTTCTAGTAAACAAGAGACGCATAAAAAGCTGCCAAGGTAGAATTTGGCAAACCTGCACCTACAGCTTCACGAGCTTGGCAGACAATGCGGGATTCTCGGCATCTGCTTCTCAATGAGGGAGGAAAGGACGAAGAAGGTGAAGATAATAACAAACTGGATGTGTTCAGTCCCTTAGATGTTGGCAATTGAAGCTTTTCCACAGGAGCAAATGGATAACAAACACCAGCTCTGGTGGTGCTCACCGAACTAACTTGGAAACAATTCTTCATAGCCATTCCCTCTCTCTCTCTCTCTCTCTCTCTCTGGAGTGATGATATATCTTTTTACAGGTTATGGAGTTTGGAAAGAATCATGAAAAGGAGGTTGTGGCTTTGGTCTCTCGGACGAGAGTTTTACAAGATCTTTATTTTATTTTTTATTTTTATTTTTTCTTTTTAATCCTTTAAATTGCTTATCTCTAACTTTTCAGCGGGGATATGCTCTCAAAATCGTAAGGTGGTAAAGGGTTTGGTTTTTCATGTGGACGACATTTTATGAAGTGAGCTCACAAAGAAAAATCTAAAAGATCCAATTATGAGAAATATTTTTCCATCCTTCCTCATCAGTTGCGACTAACAATCCAATAGGAAGCTGAGGATCATTGTTTGTAATA
>Ga0325404_1004165_pt1 | contig 15395 bp, 8 predicted proteins | sample PopdelMetagenome_18_FD_205664 | JGI IMG/M metagenome (GOLD analysis project Ga0325404, IMG submission 205664) | Populus deltoides microbial communities from Bellville, Georgia, United States - Xylem-Control-R1 | ecosystem: Host-associated > Plants > Phyllosphere > Stem > Wood/Secondary xylem... | reverse complement strand
CCCCGCGCTCAAATAAAATAAAATGAGCATATATACTATCTTAGCTTTTGATTTAATTTTCTTTTTTGAAATGAAATAAATCTATATAAAAAACTTTATTGGTTGAATTTATGTGAAGTTGGGGTATTTAATGATTTTAATGGTATAAATTTTCTAAAAATAAAATCTAAGTAAAGTTTTTTTTGTGCTTTTTATTTTTTAAATTCAAAATAATTATATTTTTCATGTTTTCTTTGTTTTTTTTATAGTGAATTTGTAAAAATTCCCCATAAATTAAAATTTAAGAAAAAGAAGTTATTATTGATTGGACTAGATATTGAGAATTATAAGGAGCAGAATGAAGGGAAATTAAAAGTTTTTGGTTTATTTCGAGATAGTTTGGGCATTTAAAAACTAAAATAAAAATATGAAATTTCTAAGATAACCCCTTATTCTACCATGTTTTTCTTAAATAGCTAGAATGAGGATAAGAAAATTAATTTAAAATTTGAATTAAATGAACTTAAATTTTGAACTGGGCTAATTAGGTTGATTGGTTCCTTCCATAAAAATTGCTGCCGTTTAGGGTGTTTGTTAGGTTGCCTCTTACATGTCAATACTTGGTGGTTGGTTGCATTTGAATCGCCTAGGTGGTTGAGCTGACTTGTAGTGCAATCTTCACTATTTATTCCAACCTACCTAACCTTACCTCTTCTTTTTCATTTTTGAAATTTTAATGTCCTATTTGAAGGGATATTTTATCCTTCTCTTTCCATTTTCATTCTAAAATTCCTAGAAACACTACACCCTCTCTATATAAAAAAACATTTCCCTTAAGACGAGGGTAAGTGTATTTAAGCCAATCTTTTTCCACCTAAATCATATCTTTAATATTCAGCCCTTACTATCGAACTAGTAACTCACGTCTGATCCTCTGCCTAGTGGTCCTTTCTTTTTGATCTAGCACCTCATCAGGCTGTGGTTGATGTTTACCCTTCTAGTAAAAAAAAGGTAGCTTGGAGATTGGTTGTTCATTCTTCTCGATTATCTTCTTGAGAAGAGGGATGTGAAAGGTAAGATGTATGCAAGAACCTTCTAGAAAATCTAATGGGTAAGGTATCTTTAATACCCTCGCATTGATTTTGTATGGTCCATAATACTTATAGGCTAATTTCTATTTTCTTTTATGTTTCATGCTTAACTGTCAGTATGGATGGAGTTTAAGGTATATTAATTCTCCTTCTTATCACTCTAATTCCATTTTTTTTATTTGATTGAGTTATCTTCATGTCTTATGCCTTGCATAGATTAATCTTGATATTTTTTTTTAATAATGTTGTTCTATCTTTAAAATGCTTTTCCACTAATTGATTTTATGTTAATCACAAGAAGTATTTGAGTAAACTGGGTGGGTTTGCTCAATCATTAACTTAAAATGAGTTATTTGAAGGAATGAGTGGAAGTTAGTGTTGTGCCACCACTCTACCATAGTTTGCTATTTCACCACTCTTTAGGGTTGTCACTTACAAAAAATTAGAGGCAACTTTTCAATGTTTTCTTAGTAATTTCTATCTAGCCATCAATTTAGGGGTGATAAGTAGTAGATGTGTGTAGTTAACCCCCTGGACCCAAAATAGCTCATGCCAAGATTTACTAGTGAAAGTTAGGTCCTTGTTAGTCATAATATTTTTGGGTAAACCATGTAATTTTATTATATTTTGTGAGAAAACTTAAGCCACCTTTGAAGTTGTGAAATGATGAATCAAAGTCAAGAAATGAGAATATTTAAAAAGTCTTTCCACCACCATTAAGATCATAATATATCCATGGAAATTAATGACCATGGTCTCTCTAATATTGACAGAGTATGTAGCAATCTCGATGGCTTAGTTTTTTCTACCTTAGTTTACTAACATACCTCACACTGTCTCATGTAATTCTTTATTTAAAATTTCATGCTTACCCAATAGAAATCCCTCCTAGCTCACCTTAAGATTTTCTCTTACCCTAAATGACTTGTTATTGGATGTCATGTATGTATTGCATAATAGTTAAATTAAAAAGACTTTCATTATGGATATAAATTCTTCCTTCATACAACAAGACCCCCACCCTTCATTTGGTATTTAGGGCACTTATAGTGTTACTCTTCATCTACTAAAATATTTGTTGTACTTCTTTGTCCCAATAAGGTCGTAGTAGCTTACGATTCTCCAATAATTAGCTCTTTAAGTTTTATAGATAAAGCATTAACCACCAAGTTTTCATTCACAAACTTATACTCTACTATAAAATCATACCCAATCAATTTCAAAATCCATTTTTGATAAACTGATGCTCCTATTTTCTATTTTAATAGATACGTAGGGCTCTGCTGGTTTGTTTTGATTTGTATATAGTAACCTGAAATGTAGGGTCTCTATTTTTGCTCTGTTATTATAATGGCAAAAATCTCCTTTTCATCCTTCTTTTTAATACCTTACTGAGATAAAAGATGGGCCTACCATCTTGTATTAGTATTTCCCATATACACTCCCCATATACATCATATTCCATTATAAAAATTTTAGTAAAGTCGAGTAGGGTCAGAACTAATAGATTTGATAGGAACTAAGTTAGGTTTGAATTTGATTTTAAAATGTCTGCTGATTAGTTTTTGCAAGACCTGACATATCTTTCAAAGCACATATCAAAACTAGTTAAAATTTTATAGGAAGATACTAGACACATGAAACTATGTTTTGATAAATTTTCAGATCAAATGGAGTTTGGAAACAAATTATTTTAGAGGGTCTAAACTACCATACAAATCTTGTCAAACTTGCCACACTTGACCTTCGTATATTATTTGGAACATGTAAGGATTTATAGGTGGAAGTTTGTTGTGATTTGAGTTAAACTGAAAACTAGACATCTCAAGCTTTCCAACCATATATTGTAGGTTTAGTAATTAATCCAGACGAGAAAAAATGATGTATTTGAAGGCAAAGTTGGAAATCTACCAAGAATGTATGAAAATTAAAGATTCGGGTTATATGAAGGAATTTTAAAATGAAGACTTTGTTTTTACTATCTTATTTTATTAAATTTTGAATAATTATTTTTATTATAGGTTTGCTCAGGCTCATTAGACATTGTTTAGGGATTTATTTTATTATTGGATTTATGTTAGTTGATTACTAGTATAAGCCTATTAGCTTGCAACCCAAAAGAGGTCCATTAGAGTTCGTTAAGATGAGACTATATTATATTTTTTCAGCTGTTAATTTCAGTAACATGTTGTAGAATAAACATATGTTTTTCTTTTGTTTGTTTATTGTAAAGAAACATTTCTTTGTAGGGACAAAGATCATACATTGACTTACCAAAGATTAACTAGTTTTGTGGTATTATTTGCATACTTAGGGTTCTTATATACAAGGTTATCTCTGGGTCTAAGTTTTTTTCAATACCTTCAGTTCTTAGGTATACAGTTACCTCTGAGTTAAGGTTCTATCAAACCTGATTTTTAGCTTTCTGGGTTGTTATCTACTTTATTGAGGGTTGCTTGACCACATGATCAAGAGGTCCGCATCAAGGGGTATCAGATCTAGGCTCTAAAAATCAGGTTACATTCTTTATTTTCTTCTTGTTAGTTTTGGCTTCCTTAGCTTTAGTTATCTTTGATTTTGTTTTTGATTATTTTGTGTCTAGAGGTTAGTAGTTTGCATCTAGGGTTCCTTAAAAAAAGAGTTATTTTAGTTTGTTGTTGTCTCAGAACATATCAGTAGTATAAAGAGTAAAAAAGAAAGAAAGAAAAGAACAATTCAGAAAATTCTACAATTTTATATAATAGTTCTAGGAGTCCTGATTGCACCTCATACACAATTTTAGCTCATTTACAGATTGTTTTCTATAATAACCAAGGTCGGGATTAAAATTTGTCGTAATATGTTAGATTCATATTAGAAAGGAATTTTGGGTCAAGTAATTCGTAAGATTCTAAAATTTTATATACTTGGTCTTAAGGTTCTAATTGCACCTCATATAAAAGTTTAGGTCATATGGAGTTTGTTTGCTATAGTAATTAAATGAGGTATTAGAACTTGTTGTAATGGTTCTAATTCGTATCAACAATTCAAACTTGTTTTGTTGCTGTTATTTTTCAATTATGAAAGTATAATAACATCATAATTGATATATTTAGGTGTCAATTAAGTTTTTTTATATAATAGTTGCATCTTTTTTCTTTCACGTCTTTAAAAACTATTTTTTGTACAAATTTGCTTGTTACTCGTAAAATTGTAATCGTAGTTTTGTCTTTGCTTGTTTTTCATATTTTTCTTACTTCTTGAGTCACATATATATTTTTTTGATATGCTGCTAAGGTTGTTATATTTGGTGTTGATTTCGGTTTCGCAAGAGTCGAAGAAAGGTGAGACGAGAGGGAAAAAGGTGTAGTGAGCATATTTGAGTAAAAATCCTATCTTTGAGTGAAATATGAGAGAAGTGTAAACACATGAAGGAGTGGGGTAAGAATATATATTTATTTTCAACTAACCAATTTTTAAATTCAAATATGTTGGAGGCAAGTAACAACACGGCAACACAAAGAGAAGACAATGAAATTGTAACTCAGTTATGCATTATGAATTGGCGGATAGATCAAATGGCCAATGAATTTAGAGATAGGTTGGAGTGGTAATGTGTTAATGATTAAGGTAGGGTTCAAATTAGGTCTAAGCGAAAAGAATATAATGTTAGGAGGGTTGTTGGGCGAGTTAACACTAATATGGATGAGTTTGTGGCTGATAATGCGAACATTAGTTATGTTGATTTGAAGATGTGTTCATGGGACATGGGGAATGTTTTGGATAATAGCAGAATTGTCAGTTTATAGGGGAAAATATGATGATAATTTTGGTCAAATGGGTAATTATAGGTATCAGGACCATAATGTTGAGTTAAGTGGAAATTTGAGTACAATTAAGTTGAAAATACTGGCTTTTCAGGGGAGGAATAATTCAGAAGTTTATTTAGAATAAGAGAAGAAGATGGAGTAGATTTTTAAGTGTCACAATTATCCAGAGCCCAAGAAAGTCAAGCTTGTTATAATTGCTTTTACTGATGATGTCATTATGTGGTAGGGTCAGTTAGTGACAAATCACAGGAGCAATTATGAGAGGCAAGTTGATATTTGAGATGAGATAAAATCCATTATAAGGAGGAGATTTGTTTCAAGCCACTATTATAGAGAATTGTATTAAGGTTGCAGAGTTCGAGTCAAGGTACAAAGAGTGGTGATAAGTACTTCAAAAAGATGAAACTTGCTATAATTTAAGCTAATATTGAGGAGGATAGGGAGGCCACTATGGATAGATTCATGAATGGCCTTAATTATTATATTTCTCATATTGTTGAGTTGCATTATTATGTGGAGTTGGAGGAGATGGTGCATACGGTCGTGAAGGTGGAGAAACAATTTAAACAAAAAGGTACATTTGACAAAGCCAACCATCACGCCCTTAAAAACCTTGAAAACCCAATTGAAAGGATTACACTAAGGGTGGTTCATCATAAAAGAATGAGGAGTGAAAAATCAAATACCCTAGAGAGAATAAAGACATCTTGGTCGTTGTTAAAGGTAACAATGTTACTCCTACTTCTCGCAATCGTGAGATTAAATATTTATGTTGTCTAGGTTTTGGTCATATTGCTTTACAGTGTCCAAATAAAAGATTCATGATTATGAAATCTAATAATAGGGTTAAGACTAATGGGGGGATGAAGAGGATGATGATGATGCTATTCTTCAGCTAGATACTAATTTGTTGACCTTAGAAGATGTTTTCTATGATACAAATTTGAGATCAAATATTTTTAAAGAATGAGAGGATGATATGAACTAAGTCAGGTCTGAATTTGGCTTTAAAATATTTGCTGACTAGTTTTACAAGATCGAGTATATATTTCAAACCATACATTAGAACAAGCTGTAATTTTATAGGGCGATACTAAACATATGAAACTATTATTAAATTTTTAGGTCAAATGATGTTCAGAAAAATATTATTTCAGAGGGTTAAAGTTACTAAACAAATTTTATCAAACCTGTCACACTTGGCCTTTGTATACTGTTAGGGACATCTATGGATCCACAAGTGGAATTTTGGTGCAATTCAAGTTGGGCTAGAAATTAAACATCTCAAGCTTTCCAACCATATATGGTAGGCTTAGTAATTAATCCAGACAAGAGAGAGCAATGTATTTGAAGACAAAGTTGAAAATCTATCAAGAATGTATGAAAATTGAACATTCGAGTTACATAAAGGAATTTTAGTACGAAGACTTTGTTTTTTTTATCCTATTATATTTATTTATTTAATATTGAATAATTATTTTTAATTTGAGTTTTTTATGAACTATTAGATATTGTTTAGAGGTTTATTTCATTATTGGACTTATATTAGTTGATTAGTAGTTTAGGCTCATTAGCTTGCAACTTAAAAGGGGGTCATTAGGGTCTGTTAGAAAAGACTATATTATGTTTTTCTAGCTGAAAATTTAAGCAGCAAGTTGCAAAATAAAATGAGTTTTCCTTTGGTCTGTTTGTGATAAAACAACTTTTTTTGGTAGGGACAAAGATTGTACACTAACTTATTGAAAATTAACTGGCTTTGTGGTATCATTCACATACTTAGGGTTCTTAGATATAAGGTTATCTCTAGGTCTAAGTCTTTTTCCAAGACCTTTGATTTTTAGGTACAGGGTTACATTTGGGTCAAAGTTCTATCAAACTTGATTTTCAGCTTTTCGAACTGTTATCTACTTTGTTGATGGTTGCTTAACCACGTGATAAAAAGGTCTGCATCAAGGTTGGTGTAGCCCTTTTTAGGCCCATAAAAGCTTCATCAGTCTTCTCACCCTAATTGATCCTTCTTTCTTAAGTAGCCTAGTTAATGGGCTTATAATAACCCATAACATTTAATAAATCTTCTATATAAATTAGCCTTTACCCGACATTATATGGCCCAAATATTTTACTTCTCAACAAGCAAATTTGCACCTAGTCATCTTAGCATACAATTTATGTTAGGCCAAGATCCTTAAGCCAACCTTTAAATGATATAAGTAATCCTTTTCTGTTTTGGTATATACTAGACTATCATAAAAAAAATACCAAGAATATTTTTTTTAAGAAAAGGCCTGAATACCTCATTCATCATCCTAAAATATAGAGCATTATTCAATTTAAAAGGCATGATTAGAAACTTATATTATTCCTTGTGAGTTTGGAAAGCTGTCTTTAAAATGTCATTCGATCTCAATCTGACTTGATGATATCCTAACCTTAGATCTAGTTTAAAGAAATAATATGATCTGTATAGCTTATCTAATAGTTCCACCATTAAGATAGGGAATTTATCCCTCATCATTTTCTAGTTAAGGGCTTAGAATGATCCATCTAATTTTCTCACTAAAAGAATTAAAGATGAGAATAGACTCTAACTAGGTTGGATGGTTCCCAAATTAAATAGTTATTTCATAATCTTTTCCATCTCTATTTTTGAGTAGTATGAGTAGTGGAAGGATCATACGCTAATTAGGGGCATCCTTTGTTTTTTTAACATAATAGAATGCTCATGACTCCTCTCTAGGGGTAGTCCTTTGGGCTTTTCAAAAACTACATTGAATTCCTTGAGAAGCTCCTGCTCTTGAACTGGTATTTCACTAGTGGCTTAGGCTTTATCTTTATTCCCCAAGTTTGTAACATTAACCTTTTAACATTTTTTTTTAATTCAAGCATTAAACTTGACCCACAATCAATGTCTAATTCCCACACTCTTAGGCTTTTAAGTTTAACCATAAGCCTATTAACTTGAAACTTCATGACCAGTTTTGAGAAGTCTCATAGAGCCTTAACCACTGAACACCTAACATCATATCACATCTACATATCTATATTACTAAAGCTTGTGTCTAGAATCAAAACCCTTAAATCATGAACTTGGACTTTAAACAACCACCTTCACTTATAATCTTCATTCCATCTGCAATTCTTATCCTAAAGGCTAATGTAATGCAAAATCAATTCCAAAAATTTTTTAATATAATTCTAAGCTGAATGAATTTGTAGGTACTCCTTATGTCAATCAACACTATTAGTTGGCTATTTATTTTAGCTTGGACTTTCATAGTCTTAGGGTTAAGACTCATTATCATAACATGTAGGGATGTCAATGCTTCTTTATTAACCACCAAAAAATCTTCTAAACCAATCAAGTTTTTGATCTCTGTAGAACCTTCATCTTTTTTTTATGTTTATCTCCTCAATTAAAAATAGTTTTTAGCCTTTACACTTGTAGCCTAGACTTTATTTTCCCTTGCGCTTGAAACATAAGCCTTTCTTTTTTTTTTCTTTCTTTCATCTAGATTGGTGTTAGTTTCTAAACTGGTAGATTGGATTTTGGATCAACTCTAGAGTGGGTTTGGGAAGCAAGCTTCTATTAAAACCTGCTAGTAATAGGCTTTTAACTTCTGCAAACCACCATTACGTTTTCCTTTTTATATCTAAACTAGCTCATAGGTTTCAACAAAATTCTTTATAAGAAATAACTTTATTTAAGATAAGCTTAAATTAGGACTTATAGTTTTCTATCGTATTAATTTACTTTAAGTTGATAAGTGCTTTCATGAGGTCATCATAAGTAGATGCCCTAAATCAAATCTGTAAATCCTTCATAAGACTCCTAACAGGTAAATGGCTCCAATCTCTTTAATCTATTAAAACCAAGCTATGACTTTCCCTTCTATATGAAAATTGACCATGAATAACCTGTGTTGAGGGTTGGTGTTATAATAGTTGAAGGACTAATTGGAACTACACACTTTCCTTTTTGGGTCTTCCTTATTGAATTATTTATAAAACAAATCCAAATTCATTATCTTTAGTTGAATTTGATCATCTCAAGGTGATTTGACTTCATGTTCCCATTGATCAAAGCCAATGGTGCCACTAGCCTTTTATCTTGGGGTTTCATGATTTGATCCATCTAGGTTGATATATGTTATAGTTTTTGTACAAGATCCTGTAAATTCTATTGTCATGTCAATTGATTTTATTGTTTCTCCTTTTATTGTTTGTTCACACTAGCAACCATTTCTAATAATTATGACATCCTCGTTCTATCTATCATAGCTCACCAAACTTTGATACAAAAAATATAACAATTACTAGAAATTAAAATTTAAGAAAAAGAAGTTATTATTGATTGAACTAGAAATTAAAAATTATAAGGACTAGAATGAAATAAAATTAAAAGTTTTTGGACTATTTTGAGGTGATTTAGGCCTCCAAAAAATAAAATAAAAATCTAGAATTTCCAAGACAACTCTCTATTCTAACTTAGTTTTTTTAAATAAGCAAAATTAAGGATAAAAAGATTAATTTAAATTTTGAATTGAACCGACTTGAATTTTAAATTGGGTTAACTAGTTCCTTCCATAAAAAACAATATTGTATAGCAAGTTTATTGGGCTACCTCTAATGTGTCAATACTTGATGGTTGATTGTGTTTGAATTGTCTATGTGGTTAAGCTAACTTGTCGAGCAATCTTTAATGTTCATGCTAACCTACCCCAACTTTACCTCTTCTTTTTTCTTCTTGTAATTAAGTTTCTTGTATAAAGGGATGTTTTCTCCTTCTTCTACCATTTTCAATTTAAAATGCCCAAAACCACTATATTTTTTTTAAATAGTATTTTTATACCTATGTTTAAATGAATAATGTGAAGAACTTTTTAGAGAGTTAATTGATAAACTATGTATAAATAAATTAAAGTTTATATAATAATAAAAAAAATTATTTTTCCTTAATTTTTTTTAACAAAAATAGAAGAAAGCAACTCATTCATCAATGGAATACCAGGAGAGTAATTGATATAGAATAAGATTTTAGATAAAAATTTATATAAAAATGGGAGTTTGTATATTCTTAACTAACTGTGCAGTTTCTGGATTAACTTAACACTTACTTAGCAATTTAAGGTATTTATATAGCTTGATCACTTGAGTTTACCTCGTACAAAGTGGATAAATAATGGAAAGCTACCTTGTAGTGAAAATGAGTTGTTGGTTGTTTTACCATTGGTGGAAAGATTGTTGCTCACCATTGGTTATGGTGCTTTGCTATACCATTAATAGAGAGGTGGTTGGTTGATAGGTACCCTTTAAAGTTATATATAGGTATTAGTGAGGAAAGGTGGTACCAAATTAACAACTCATATATAAGCATCAATCATTGTGGCATAATACCAAATTTACTAGAGGTCATAATTCTGCCTTGAGGCATATGCTAGTAACTAAAAATTTACGTGGCACTAAGTCAAGGTCTAAATATCTTTTTAGGGTTGGATCGGGACATGAATGAACATGGTCACTTTGTTTAGGCTACTTGTATAGATTGCGTACTTTGTTTAGACTGCCTAAATAAACAACTTTTTTTTTTTTGTAGCACCATCATTTTTCCCCTAATCCTTTTAAACATTTACGTATGAAAGACGTAACTGGTGGAAGTAAAATGGAATTAAAAATTATGAATGTTATGTTACCTTTATGTTGCTTTTGTTAACATGCCATGATAAATGTTAAAAGAGCTCATTATTTGAAGACATGGAGATTTCATTAGATATATGAAGATTTTATATGGAGATAGGAAGATTCTCATAGAGATATGAATACTTCTTTGGAGATATGAATATTTTTATTGGAGACATGGAAATAAACAACATCATGGAGAAAAATGTATGAGGACTACTTATAGAGATAATATTGACTTTTTCATTGAAAATCTCATAATATTTTCTCATACAAGTGAAGATACAATTCTTGAAACCTATTTGATCTTGGGTAATGCATCATAAGATGTGTCAACATCTTTTTATTTGGGTTGTATTTCTTTCCTTACAAATTATTGAAGGTGACCCCCAATAATCAATATTTTTTAAACTTTTTTTAGGACATGACATTCTTTAATATAATGAGCATTGTCATATTGAATGGTATAAAATTGATGGAGTTTCTTGTATTTGCATCACTTTTCATATAAGGTAGATATCACATGAACTCTTTTTTCTTGATGGCATCCAATGCCCCTAGTACACGTGGTGGTCAGAAATATGGTCAGGTGCTTAGGGGAATTTAGGTGGTCATAAATTGATCCTTGGTGTTCTTTTTCGATGCTTTAAGGTTGCTAAGATATCAATGGTGCTTAAAATATTCTACTCCTTATTGTTAGAAAGAAGGGTGTTCTTTCTTGGTCACACTTGATTTTTCTACTCGAATGTGGTTTTCATTGCCTATTTTACACTGAAGAGAGTTCAATCAATGAGATTATATAGTAATTCCAATGAGAAATAGTTGTAGACTCTATTAATCAAGTCTTATATAGTACTGGGTTTAAATAGACTCTTCATGTTGAGCATTTCCCCATTGAACCTTTAAAGATATGCTCTGGTGCTCTTATTTTTTTTTATTGTGTGATGATATGCTTTGGTGCTCTCATCTTCTTATTATATGATGAAAAAAAGCTTCATAGTGCTTTTTTTTTAGTTGGTATGCTTGTTCTAAAATGGAAGAATAGTTTGGTGCATGAATCATAAAAGTTAAGGATGAAGTCAGGCTCTGGGACATGGTACCATGCCCGAGAATATCCATGAAATATCATATAGAGATTTATATATAGAATTATTGTCTTGTGTTACAAGCTTTAAGATGCTTCACAAGTTTTATATATGTTCTTTAAGGTTTGTAAGTCCATCAATTGTCTAAGTTGGCCTGGGTGAATACATAAACTTTGGAGAAATAAATGTGTAGCACTCTATGATAAAATAAAGAATCTTTTACATAAGGGCAATGTTCATTCCTAAAATCTTGTTCAGTTTCTGGTCTCATCTTATATCTAGGTCATTTTAGACGAGGAGCATGCAAGCGAGATTTAGAGGGGGGTCAATGGTGTTAGCCATGGCTAATACTTGATAATGAGTGTTTTTCATAAGGGGGTGCTTATTCATAGAGTTGGAGTAAGAGTGTTCTCATACCTACTTACGTGCATGTCATTTTGCAATATTCCTCTAGGGAATTGAATTATTTAGTTGTAAGAAAACTCGAGGGTGTACAACATGTGCCAAGGATGACCCGAGTTATCCTAATTCTTTAGGTTATTCAAGGGCCAATCTACTTTGAAAGTCGTGGAGAACATCAAGACTAAAAGCTTTTGGTATTGGTCAAGAAGGAATCAAATGGTTTGAGAGATCTAATTATTAGTGAAAAGTATCCAAAGTGGAGAAATCTAACACTAGTCACCATCTCTATGATTCTTGGATTTGAAGTCGACACTTTGCAAGCTATTGAACCAACTAAAAGAAAAAGGATTAGTAATGAGAAAGAGTTGAGAGAACAACTAGAAAAGCTCTAAATAGGGGTGGGCACCCATAAAGTCCTCAGGATATCCTTCGAGGAGCAACTCCTCACTGAAGAGAAATTAAGAAAGTTTGTAAAGCAACAATTAGAGGAAAAGAACAAGAAAATCATCTCCTTAAAGAAGAAAATACGGTTAGAAATTAAGCTAAAGAAAAGTGAAAAGAATTGCAAACACATTGGATACAAACCAGTACTGAGCTAGAGGCTTTGAAAACCAATTTCAACTATTGCCAAGAAAGGTCTAATATGTCTTTAAGGACCTAATCTAAGTTAGAAAGTTAGATTGAGTAATATGAAAGGCTATGAAGCATATGATGCTGAAAAGTGAGCTTAGTAAAGCAAAAGCCAAAGGAAAAGTTGTTAGGTCTTCAAAACTGATTTGGATAATAAGAGAAATAAGATCAACATGCTAGAGAAGAAGCTCGACAAAGAAAAGGCCAAGGCAAAACATTTAGAAGAAAAGAACTAATTGCTCAAGTACCATAACCAGATGATTGACACCAACAACAATCAATTGAATATGAACAACATATTACTCTTAAAGAAGATGAGAAATAGGGATGAGCAGATTGACCAAGGCTCCATCTATGCTAGAAGAATCCACCACAATGCCTGGCAGGTTGGAAGAGATATCCATCGATATCAACAAAGCATGGCTGAGACTGATGCTTTTCTTAGGGACATAGAAAATAAAGGCTTTGCTTTTCTCCATGTAAATGATGATGATGAGTAAATTAGCTTTAAAATATAAAATTTTTCATCAAGTATTAATGAAAAGGGTTTAGACATAACCTTTTAAGCAATATCTCTTTGTAATGAGTGTATTTTTATTAAGCAATGGCTCGGATTAAACTGTCTCAACAATTATGAAAGGACCAGAACCCTACTTGTTTATACAAGAATGGTGGTTATATATCAGCTCGGGATATAGCTAATTTATATCCAACATACATCATCATGCATAATTATAAATCCATATGTTTATGAATTATGAAATGTGCATAGCAGGTACTCGAAATATAAGGCCCCTGCTAGAGTCTACAATACTAGGCTTCGTAAAAGGATGGAGAACAAAGAGAGGGCTTACCTTGAGGCCTACTACCAAAAAACATAGGAAGATGTTAAGAATAATATGACTCAGATGGCTAGTTTACTCGAGCAACTCCTATGAGTGTAGTCTAGGGAAAGAACATCCAGTTAGCAGCCAACTATGTTACTACCGCCAATAGCTCTAATTATCCTTGATTCACAAAACTAGGGGGCAAATCCTGCTATTGGACCTCAAGGAACAATAAGCATTCCAATGACTCACTCATTTATGTATGCTCAAGTGTCATACATAATAGATCTAACAATAGAGGGATCCTACGAGGTTAAAGTCTCTGATAGTCCCAAACAAGATAAATGAATTGCCTGGAGAAAAGATTATGGGTTGTTGAGGGATTTGACACCTATGACCTAGTTAAAATAGTTGAGATATGTTTGGTGCCAAATATAGTGGTGCCCAAGAATTTTAGGGTGCTGAAATTTGTCAAGTTAAGGATTTGGCCAATATTTCAATAACTCTAAAAATTTTAATTCCTGAAAATTAATAGTCAATATTCTAATATAAATGTTGGATCTACCAATAGATTGGTATTTAAGTATCAAGAATTGACTAGAGAATTTTCAGAATTATTTTGGATATTCACCAATTTTAATTGGTAGTATTTTCACCACAATATATGAGGTGTGAAAAACACTTTCACCTTCCAAGATAGATGAACCATGACAGAGCACCTATATGGCTTCTTCCTATAAGAATTTACATAAGCATACGAGCCCATAATAAATTTGAAATGCCAAATTTATTCACAAGCATAAATCTTCATTTGATTCATAAATGGACCATCGGTTACGAACCCATTAACACCTTTAAATTATGTCTAGACCATATAATTCACCTTACCTCACGTAAAATATGCTAAGGGGGCTCATATCTATCCTAACTACAATTAGTTTTTTACCTTGAAATTTCAAATAAGACTGGTCCACCCGGGTCTCCTAATAACCATGAACCAAACAACTATGTGACAACTCCTTGATCCCGAAGTCGCAACACTGCGCACGCAAGTGCAACATCTTAGTTAAGTAATTTTGGGATTGAGAGTTTTTTACAAGAATATTTTTTTTAAAAAAAATAAATATTATCTCTGCAGACAAGTCTTCCTTATACCTCCTGTTTTGAAAGTGTAGAAATTCACTCTAAAATTATCCTAAATACATATTTATTTTTATATCTCTTTTTTTTTTTATCTTTTTTATCAAATATATTTTTATTTCTATTATTTTTATTTTTTATATCTCATGACAGTAGTCAAATACTATCTGAATATACAAAGTGGTACACCCTTATAAGAGTTGGGAACTATGCCGTGAACTCATAAGAGCCACTTCTAAAGAGAGGAAAAATATAATGTTTCATACCCTACATCTAAGTATTATGGAAAGATTGAATAAGATTTTTTAAAAAAAAAACTGATTAATGAATCCATGTGTAACAAGGAATATTCTTTTTAGACGGTGGATACAAGATGCCCAACTCAATGCTGAACTTATTGTCGCAAAAGTTGTTTAGTTGCATACCAGCTCTCTCTCAAGTTTGGATCATTACAATTCCTTGTTGCATATAGGTACATTAACCATTCATTTTACTTTATTCAATCTTCTCAAATTTCACAAAAATGATGAAAAGTCAAAAAAAGTTTGATTCCTACTTTATAAGTGTTTGGTTGGAAAACAAATGGATGGAAATTAAGTGTGCGACTGATAATGAAAATTAAACATAATATCTTCCTACATAAAAGGTAGGAATAAGAAAAAAAGAATTGTAATGATATTTGTTTTAAAAAATAATATATTACAAAAAATATTAAAGGAGAAAGAGGTTTTATTATATTCCTAGAAACAAATCACT
>Ga0325404_1004161_pt1 | contig 15399 bp, 6 predicted proteins | sample PopdelMetagenome_18_FD_205664 | JGI IMG/M metagenome (GOLD analysis project Ga0325404, IMG submission 205664) | Populus deltoides microbial communities from Bellville, Georgia, United States - Xylem-Control-R1 | ecosystem: Host-associated > Plants > Phyllosphere > Stem > Wood/Secondary xylem... | reverse complement strand
TGAAAAGGCTAAAGCCTTTAGTTTTTTTTTTTTTTGCTTTTTTATGCCTTTCACTGTTCATGACACGGATCTCAGGTTTGGCGGGTCAATCCAGTTAATTTAGATTTTTTTTTCTTTTTCTTCATTAATTTTTTTCTTCTTATAAGTTTTTTTTCTTTTATTGTTTCTTTTTATTTAATATTTTTTTATTTAATTTAGTTCATCAATATTAAAATTTTTTTTATTTAGTTATCGACTGATGCTTTTAGTTTTTCTTTTTTTTTTTGCTGTTTTTATGCCTTTAACTGTGGATTGCACACTGGAGTCCACAGTGAAAATGTTGATGTCTTTTTGTTTGTTTTTTTTAATTAATTTTTTTCGTTTAATTTAGTTTGTTAATGTTCAATTTTGTTTTCTATTTAGTTATCAAATTTTCATGACACGTATCCCGGGTTTGACGGGTTAGCCCAGTTAATTTTGTGTTAACCCGTCAATTTTTTTTCTATTTAGTCATCAAACTTTCACGACATGAATCCAAAGTTTGACGGGTTAACCTGGTTTGAAGGGTTAATCCAGTTAATTCAGATTTTTTTACGTTTTCTTCATTAATTTTTTTTCCTTTTGGTTTTTTTTCTTTTTAATTAATCTATTTAATTATCACACTTTTATGACATGACCTTACAACCAGACCCACATCCAAGACTATTGGGTCTGGTATTGCAGTAAGACCCACTTAAACTTGGGTCATGCAAGTTTTATATTATTATTAATATTATAAATATTAGTCTTGGGTCAGGCGTTGCATCCACACCCAGGACTCTTGGGTATAGTTTTGCAAAAAGACCTAATACTTTTAGATCTTGACTTTTTTTTGATATTTTTTATGCAAAAACCATTGACCCGCGGCATCGCGCGGGTCATGTAACTAGTAATTCAGTATTTCGATCATTTTTAATCCATTATAGACCTTTATTAAAAAGATATTATTGAAATTCCATATCTTTTCATCGCACTTTCGTAAATAAAAGAGTCTTTTAATAACATTTATTAAATAAATTCATTATTTGGGTAACTTCACTGTTCTCCTCTTTCTTTCCTTTTTTAATTCCGCTTTTTTTTTTTATCAGTTTCATAATTATTCATTTTATTTTTAAATTTATCAAATTAATTGAATCATATTACATAACTGTTATATAATTTAATTTCAAATTTAAAATAAATAAAGAGTTAGATTAAAAAATTTATTTATATCAATTTTATCCTTAATTTTTTTAATAGTTCTTTCTTATTATATGAAACCTATCAAGTCGATTGGGTTATATTAAGACAGCTTTTACATTATTTAATTTTAAATTTTGACTATGATTCATACACTGGATTATGTTCAATAATAATTATCTACAATTTATATATTTCATTGATAGTTTCAGGCATGGAAATCTGTTAGCATTTTTATTTTGTAATTAACCAAAAAATTAATTTGCTGCGAGTGGTTTAACACGTAGACAAATCAAAACAATATTAATTGTAGACAGTCTTTTTTTTTTCGTCCTTGTAAATTTATTGCACTTATATATTTACTAAAAATATGTTAACGGATGGGAAATTCATTGTAGCCCTAAAAAGAATTTATTATAAAATATAGAGATGAATTGATATTTTTACCCTTCATCGAATGATTTTTAAGATTAATATAGAAGTAAAATGGTTTTCTTCATGTGATTTATTTGTTTTTTTTAGATATATAAATATTTGTTTTCTATTTTTTAACACAATAAAATATTTTGCCTCTTCTGTAAACTTCAATTATTTTTAATTTTATCATTTAATCAAAAATTTTAATTTTTTAAACGTTGTCTTCATTCTCTCAGTAATTTCTTTTCTAATTTTTTTATTAAATTATTTTTTTTTCAATTTAATATTTCCATGCACACCAACAAACAGTACCTTTGGATCATGGGGCTCTATAATTGAGATGGCCTGGAGAGCCATTCCCCTTCTTGTCTAATTGGAGCTTGATGTGACGGGCAATGCAGGGAGAGAATATCTGTACAAAGCTAAAGTCAAGGGATTTTTCTTTGGTTTTCTTTTGTGCTTTTTAAATTCTAGCTTGAGGCCTTCTTCTTCTTCTTTTATTAGAAAGTAAATTTATTTTAAGGTTTCAGGTATTGACAATTTTCTCCCGGGCAGCTGTGGAATCGCCTGTTTATTTTTATATTTTAAAATTATTTTTGAAAAAAATTAAAAGAAATTATTTTTTTATTTTAAATTAATATTTTTTTAGTGTTCTCATATATATATATATATATATATATATATATATATATATATATATTTTGATATACTAATATCAAAAATAAATCTTAAAAAATAAAAAATTATTATTTTAATATATTTTTAAATAAAAAAAAAGTGAAAACCAGGGGAGGGAGAGGGATTTCACAATATATTGAGGGCTTTTGAAACTTTCGTGAGCTGGGCTTTGGGTTGTTTGAATTAGTTGCAGTTTAAAGTTTTTTAAAAAAATTATTTTTAATATTAGTTTATTAAAATAATTTAAAAATATAAAAAATTAAAAATTAAAAATATTTTTAATATCACCTCATTAAAACTTTCGTGAGCCCGGCTGGCTGTGATTAGCCTGGAGTACTGGTGCTCGTAGGGTTGCATCCTCTTTCATGCTAGTTCAGTGTTGAAGGACAGCAGTGGACTTGACTTGCTGCAACTGCCATCGTCTTTTTTTCTCTGTGGATTTTTATTAGGATTGGAATGATTAGGTAGAAGACCATAAGAAAATAGAAATCAAGCACGCACAGCGCGTAATTTACGTGGCTCGGCAAATTTGCCTACGCACGCCCATAGGGTTGCAGAGATCTTTTACTCATCTGGGAATAAAGTTTACAGTAGTTTTTTCTGTCGGCAGCACTCTACACCTTTCTGGATTACACACACACACACACTAGCTAAATCCATATTTATTATGATGATATAAATACAAATATATCCACCATTGGCCTTGACAACAGACCCAAACAAAGAACAGAGAAGGAAATATAAAAAATGGGGGCATGCATGTATTTTAAACTCGTAATCCGAAAGAAACTGAAATCTTAAGGAAATTTAATCCTTCTTCTGCTAAAGAACTTGACTTTCCTTGTCAGTGGCAGAATAATTACTCCAATAAAGTAATTTTAAAATTTCTCTGGGAAAAAACCACTGACACTGACATGCATGGATTAAGGAAGACTAGAAATACCTGTAATTAATGGCGGTCTTGCCAGATCGAAACATGTGAATTTTTAACTAATTAATTTAATAGTGATCAAATAATATCTGGTGAGAGTCATCACATGACAGCTTTTTCTTGAACTTTTTTTTTGTTTTTTATCTTCTTTACGCTAAAAAGATGTTTTTGCAGAATGTTCCTGAAGAAGTGATATCGACAAGAGTAGCGTCTACAGAACAACAGGATGTAGCAGTAAACCAGCATACTGCTGCAGCCCTTGCACGTATTTGCTCCTATTTTGAAACTCATAAGCATTTCAATTATCTATGCCAGTTTCAGGTAAATGGAACTCTCTTTTTCATGCTCGCTTCTCTATTCCTTTTTTTTAAAAGATAAGAAGAACTTCTCGGGCACCGGATTATATCTGGAGGGCATGATCTTTCACCACATGAAATATGTTTATTCTTTCCACTCAGATGTGAATCTCAGTTTTCAACACGATTCTACATGTCAACATCTCTCTGTTCATGCTGTCAGATTTTTTTTAAAGATAAAAAGAACTTCTCGGGCATCGGATTATATCTGGAAGGCATGATCTTTTACCACAGTTACCTTTCTTGTATTTGAAATATGTTTATTCTTTCCACACAGATAGATGTGAATCTTAGTTTTCAACATGATTCTACATTTCAACATCTCTGTTCATGCTGTCAGATTTTTTTTTTCTTTCTCATTATTGTCGTTGACAAAAACAGTTGCTCAGTAAGAGAACATGAGGTAACCTAAACCTGACATGAAAGTACCTTCAGAAAGTGATAAATAGCACCTGAAAAACAGAACATGAAAAGAAAGTGGTGGCCCAGTTGAAGAAACAGGAGGAGGCTTCACTCCTTTCAAAAGTAGAAACCCTTCATTTCTTTGCCATTTTGTCAACTTCGCATCAGCATATTGATGCACCGGGGAGAAATTCGAGCCAGCAGTACGTACTATGCCATAGCTGTGGACTACTTCAAGGGTTTGGTGATATATTGTTGACTTTATGATTTTGATTCAATCACCTTTCAAACAGGCCTGTGGTTCACTCAGGTTCACTCATTGGTTCAGGTAAATCAAGAAGGATGATCATGACGTTGCTGGACTGTGTTGTATTCAGTTATTCATGAATTTTTCTTCACAAGAGGAAGCTGTTAAACACTTGGACAATGCGAAGGTAACTGCATGATTTTTCTCGTCACACCCCCTTTGTTAAATTGCAGAGTAGAAACTGCCTTGCGTTTGTGCAAGAATAATTCCATAAAGACGGGGATCTACAAAAGCAAGATCTTATGGCAACTATCGAGGAAAGTGACACGAGTAGAGGCGATTTCCAATTTGAGGACGTAAGCTTTCCAATAGCATTCAAATGAAGAAAAAACCTCATTGAAAGGAACATGTTATGAGAGAGAAACTTGTAAGAAATGTTCCCGTAAGTATAGTATATTTGACTCTCTAAGCATGCTATGAAGTGTATTTGACAACCAGTCAGCTTTCTAAAGATCTCTGGCATGATGGCTATATTATTAGCGCAAACTCTACGCAACTATGACGCGTATGGATACAAACCTTGAAATAGAAGACAATTCTAAACAAGTCAGGTAGGCGCCCATGAGAGAAATCGCACGTGTTGGAATTTAGGTAGTGGCGCGCGATGGTAAAGAAACTGATGAGTGTGATGTTTTGATTCATTTGAAATTTAGTTCATTGATTGAAGCAGAAGCTACCTTGCAGTTACTCAAGTAAAACATAACGGGTGAACAAAAAAAAATCTAACTAATTAAACTGAAAAAATTAAAAAAATAATAACCAAAGGAACCAAACAAAAAAAATCAAATTAACCAATTAAAAAATCACAAAAAAATTCTGGTTTGATTCGGTTTCGGTTTTCAAAATCTGAAATCGATTGAACTGAACCGATTCAACGCCAACACTTAAAAAAAACAAGTATAAATAAGATATTTTTCTGTAACCCTAAACCTAAAGTAGCATTCTCTAAAGATAATCTGCCACCCTCTCCTTTTGCTCCCTGCGTCTCTTTGATTTCCTCTATACTTCACATCCCACAATTGTTAAGAATTGTTAAGTTCCTCTACTCCATGCTTCTCTGTCCTCTAATCAAAGAAACACATTTCTTCATTTTTTATTTTAATTCTTTTAGTTCTCCTACCACGCATGTCTTTACTTTTACTTTTGTTTTTAATCTTTTTTCTTTCTATTTCTCATATAAACTTGTAATTGTTATATAATTTTTCATACCTATGTAACAGAAAAAGATTATTATGTCAAACCAGTAAAAGGCTTTTCTGTGCTTTTCTTGATGTTGGTCTTGTGAGGACAACAATTAGGCATCGAGTTTGGTTATTTATTGAAGAGATCAAGTATAAAACACCACACACTCAATAGATGGTGTGGATCTATGTAAACTATTTGTAATTGGTTTCATATCGTTCTGATTTTACATTTAAATAATTGATATCTTTTGATCTTCCCTTGTTTTTCCAGTCAAATGACTTCTTTTCTTTCCCTTTGTTTTGTGTATCTTTTGCGCAAAGTTTAATTTTTAGGCAAGGATCTAACGAAAGAAAATTGGGGTTGGATTTCTAGATATTATGCATGCCTAACCGGTTTAGCTTGTTGAGAAAGCCAAGATTTCTCAGAAAATAGGCACAAAACTGTGAAAATAAAAATAAGATGAACCAGTTTGGAAGGAAAAAAACATAACATGGTCGGCTTGAACTAGTTTTCGATTCAGTTCCCGTTCAAAAACTTGAAAAAAAATCATTTCGGTTTGGTATTTATTTTAGCCCAAAACCAGACCAAACTGAAAATGCTCACTCCTAGTAAAAGATGACTCATGTATTGGCATTGCCTGAATTCTATAAGTTATTTGAGGTAAATTGTGATGCATTTAGGATAAATTGAGAGTTACTAGCTAGGATGAACGACTAATTTTCTTTTTCAGTGAGAAGTTATTTGACTAAAAAAACTACTTCATATATGATTTGAAATTTTATACTATTGTCTATACCCTAAGACACTGGCATTGTTACATTATACATAAGGAATTTATTATCATCATAGATAATGAAGCTTTTAAATATATAAATAGGCAACATAAGCTTGGTAGTAGGCTTGCAAAGCAAGTGTTATTTCTGCAGGAGTTTATTTTTTCATTAAAACACCAATTGGGTAGCCTAAACAAAGTGGTTGACACGCTCAGTGGATGAGTTGCTTAACTCATAACTATATGTACACAAGTGACAGGATTTGATGCTTTTCGAGAACTATATTTAGGTGATTCTTCATTTAAACAAATTTATATAGAATTGATGGATGGATGTAAGCGGGATAATTTAGTGCTTGTGAATGGATATGCATTTCAATATTTATGGATAGATGGATGTAAACATGTTAAGTTGTGTTTCCTCTATGAAGAATCGATATTTTTCTTGAATAAAATTACAAGTTAAGCTTAGCTCATATAAAATAGCTAACCTACCATATACATACTTTCCAAACAACTAGCCTATAACTAGTATCCTAACAAGGGAAAGAATAAGATATCTACAAATATAAAAGGTAATTGCCAAATCTTTCTTTAAATAGACAACAAATTCCTTTGACATCCCCTCTCAAATTGATGTTAATAAGTCCACGAGCATCAATTTTCTAACAAGAAAATGATGGCGCTAACAAGTCATGAATCTTATGAAGATATCCGAAATCTAGAGAGTAGTAGTGATATGCGGAAGGGTAATAACCTGATGGTCAAAGGCCTTCTGTATAGAGTGACAATCAACCTCTATGTGTTTTATGTGTTCATGGTAGACATGATTGATAGTAGTTCAGATGGAACTAGTGTTGTTAATATGCTGGTGTGTAGGTTGAACAAAAAAAAAATCAAGTTCTGTGAGAAGACCATAAAGCCAAATGATCTTAAAGTAAGTAGCAGACATGGCACGATACTAGATCTCAGTAAATGACTTAGAGACAATCATGTTTCTTGCATTTCCAAAAAACATACACCAACTAGTAGTAGATTTCCTAATATCTGAGCAGCTAGCCTAATTAGTTTCATTGCAGGCGTAAAGCTAAAGTAAAGAACCAGTAGGGAAAAATAAGGCATGACAAAGTGTGCCACGAAGATATCGATGGATATTTATGCATAATTGATGGATGGAGGTAAGTGAGATAATTGAGTGCCTGTGAATGGATATTTATTTTGTGATTTGCAATTATATATTGTGAATTGCTCCTTCCAGGAATATATCATCCTTGAGTTGCACTGTAAGGGACACTTTAGGTGTGACTGACAAACTTAGAAAGCTTTGAGCAGGAAAAGTTGTGTTCCTTTTTTAGAGAATTGTTATTTATCTTGAATATGATTACAAGCTAAACTTTAGCTCCTATAAAATATCTAACCTACCATATACATATTTTCCTAACAACTAGCATACAACTAGTATCCTAAAAAAAAAAAATAAGATATTTACAAATATAAAAGGTAATTGTCAAATTTGTCTTTAAATGCACTGCTAATTCCCTTGACATGGACAATACATTGGCCCCAACATCATCATATTACTATTTACGTAAGTTGTAAGGCTAAGTATCTAGTTTTGTGAAAAGATGTGTTGATTGTCAAAGATCCAAGAAGTTCTTATGGAATGTGATGATGTACACCCTATTACTATTTGTGATGTTTTGTGGCTGGATGTTAGCATGAACTTTGTGTTGGGCTTACCCCTTGCCTAACAAGCCATGGATTCTATTTTTGTTGTTGTGGACATGTTCTCAAAGATGATCCATTTTATATCATGTTGGAAAACCATGGATGCATCCCGTATAGCCCACATTTTCTTTAACCAGGTGGTTTGCTTACATGGCATCCCTAAGTCTATTTTCTCGGACAAAGATCTCAACTTTATGATTAACTTCTAAAAGATTTTATGAAGAAAGCTAGACATCTAATTGAACTTTAACAGTTTTTATCATCTTTAGACAATGATGGTTAATTATAGCCTCAAAAACTTATTGTGAAGTTTGGTGGAAGATAAGCCAAAAATAGTAGGATATGACCTTGCTGCTAGCAAAATTTTCTTATAACAAGTCTTAGAATCGAATCACCTAACTAAGTTAATTCGAGATAGTCTACGAGAAGAACCTTTCTAGAGTGCTTGAGCTAGCACCCGTTCCTTTCATATTGAATGATTGAGCTTTCAAGTTGAAGGTATGCTAGACTACTCGCAGGAAATTCATGAGCAGGTCAGGAAAACGATTGCATACAACAATTCCAAGTATAAGGCTTTAGCTGATGCTCATCACTGAAGAGTGGTGTTTAAGATGGGTGATCTTATGTAGGCAGTGCTCATTGATGACATGTATTTAGTGGGAGAGCACAATAAGCTGAATGATGTAAGATAGGTTTTCACGATGTGTTGTAGAAGACAAATGACAACGCATGTATACGTCACCTTCCTAGCCATCTGAAGACTTCTATGTCTTTAATATGCATCACTTGGCGTCATTTATGTATTAGTGGGACAAGGTTAAGCCTAAAAAGAGGTCTAGTCGCTCTAAATTAATATAGTGACAATAAGAGATCATAACTTTTGATTTTTTTATTATTTTTGTTTTTGTTTAGGGATTCTGATGTTATTACCTAATAGAGGTCAGTTTTGGACTTATTTATGAAGATTTAAACCTCTTAAAGAAGCATAATACATTAAGCTTTTATTTTAGAAATAAAACGACTTAGGGTGCTCGTGTTCTAACCCTATTCTCGACTAAACTCAATCTTTATGTGCTTGTTGTTAATGTATTTATGTTTTCGCCTGCATCATATCCTTTCACGCAATATTTTTCGGTTTTTTTTTGCTAGTTATTTTTTTTCAATTGTCCTTATAAATTGGGTTAAATGGGGTTTTGAGTTCATAATTTATTTTGAATTTCTTCCTATAAGATTCTCAAGGTGTTGAAAAGATTTTATAGTGTTAAATTAATGTTCGATTTGACAAGATAGGGTTTGGTTTTGTTGTTTATCAAAAATTGAAATTTCAAGGGACTGAATTTGACATAAAAACAAATATACAACCCCTTTTTTTATTATGTTGTCAATGCCTTTTCTAAAAACATTTCATTAGGATTTTTTTCAATTTCTTTTTTGGTCCTTTAATTTTTCAATTATGTATTTTAGTCCAAAACTGTATTTTATTTAACCATTTACTTCACTGCTTATACGGGCCTCCATCAATTTCTTTGTACCAGTCCTTAAGTTTGAGGCAGAAGAGAAAGGGTTGTCGAAAAACAGTAGAGGAAAGAGAAAATATTTGGTTTTGCTATTTTTTGGCAATGAATACGGTATTTCTTAATGAGTTTGTCTTTTTTAGAAGAGATGAAATGATGGTAGTGTTTCTGGAAAAGTAAATTGGGATCCGTTTAGGTTTTTTTCTAATTCAATTGATTTTTGTTTTTTAGAGTAATTTTAGGGTGTTTTGGGGTTAAAAATGGGTATTAAGGCTTGTAAGGTGTTTTTAAGGTATTTTCATATAAGAACAGGTCAAAACAGGTTTTTGAGGTCCAAAACGTTACATCCCAATTTTTCAACCACACCTTTGTAATGATTGAAAACTTGGTTTCAAGATGATGTGTTGCTTTATTTATTTATTTTTTTAAAAAAATAGAACGAAAAACATATTATCCGCCCCTATGGAAAAAAAAAACAAAGAAATCAATCTAGGCATGCAGGCTTGGTTTTTTTTTTTTTTTTTCCCTTTAAAATGGAAAATGCTATGATCTAATTCAATTGATTTTTTTGTTTTGCATTAATTTTTTTTATCTGACCTAGGCAAAGCACCAACTAGATAACTAGTTTGCAACTAATATGTGATGCTTTCAAGCATAGAGGCCTTGATCTTTGTTATTACTGTAAAAAAACCTGAAGTTAAAAAATATAGAATAATTTATTTGGAACATAAAAGGTTATTAGCTCCAAGGTTTTTGTTTTTGCACAAGCTGAGCTGCATGGGATTGATTTTCCTCTACACAAGTCTTCTAGGCTTCATGTTTCATGCAGAAGGTTGTAACTTGTAAGCAATAAAAATAAAATAATATTGCCCGCGCATGCATGCATATATATATATATATATATATATATATATATATATATATATATATATATATATAAAATCTTATCCACGCCTAACATTTAAATATATGGTTAAAAAAATGAGAAAATATATATAATTGGGCTTATTATATAATTTTTGAACAATAATATATTTAGAAAGTCAACTTTATCCTTTTGAATAAAAGATTTAAAATGTTGATATGATAAAGAGTATGTAGTCAACCCTTTTCTTTTTTTTACAAATTTTAATTTCCTTTTTTGTTATCCTCCCTCGATAACAATTAATATTATCAGTAATTTAGGCATGGAAGCCTTTCCTTAGATTCAATGTCTGGAATGTTGGGTATTGTTTTCTAAAATCCACCTAGTTTTGGTTCGTGGGTTTTAAGTTATTAGATAGTAATATTAATTTTTTTTAATTAAATATTTGTTGATGACACCTGGATATCAATGGAGAATAATAATTTTACGTAAATTTATTATAATAATTCATCGATGACACGTTGGAAATATTATTTTTTTAGAACTTCTGATTTTTTTTGTCACCAGATCTTGAATAAACCTTGAAAAAATATTATACCTTAATGTTTTTCATTATTGGATGTTATCATACCCAATAAAGACAGCCTAAAGTTGTTTGTCCTGAAATCTTCCCTCCCATATGTGTTTTTGGTCTTTTAGGGTATCCGAGAGTGTGGTACCGATTATTTTTTAAAATATTTTTTATTTAAAAATATATTAAAATAATTTTTATTTTATTTTTAAAATTTTATTTTTTACATTGACCTAGTAGAATAATTTAAAAATATTAAAAAATTAATTCAGAATTTGGTGAAAAATAAATTAAACCACAGCTAAACATGCACTAAAGTGTGATTTACTAGTGGAGTCCATTTTGTCAATGTTTGGTGTTATACGGAAAAGAAAAAAGTTCAGTGAACCAGCGCACGGGTGTGTGATAAAGCGGGAGAGTATTGCCACTACAGAGTAGAAAAGCTATGCTGTGATTTTCAACGATGCTTTCGTTTTAGTTATGTCTCCACCCAGTAAAATTAGTGCCGGTAAAATTAGAGTTCCTGGCAGGCTATTGGTTTAGAGCGTGTTTGGCAGTGTGGTTGTGGATACTTTTTAAATAACTTTTCATGTCAAAATACATGTTAATAATATTTTTTTATTTTTTAAAAATTATTTTTGACATCAGCACATCAAAACGATCCAAAATATACAAATCATATTAAATTTTAATAAAAAAAATTAAAATTTTTAAAAACACAACCGCAGCCGCAGCCGCAGCCGCGTTTCCAAACAATCCCTTAATATATTGCCAGGTAGCAGCACCAGTAAATAGTAAATAATAAATAAATAAATAAAGTCTCACTTGTAATTGCTAGACATGGCGGTGGAGCTCCAATGATGCCAAGGCGTGCGTGCCGCTATAATTGCAAGGAAATGTATTATTATTAATTTATTACTGTTGAATATTGATAATAATAATAATAATAATAAAAATAAATGCCATTGGCGCGCTTGCCGCTATAATTGCACGGAAATTTATAAATCCGAGGCGAAGCTTTGTCAACTCTCCACATTTTATTTAATAAAATAGTTTTCAACGTCCTGTACATATATAGAAAAATCCAAAATTAATAAAAAAACAATCTTCCCAGCATACAATATTGATTGTTATTCTATGAAAGGTCATCGCCACCCTCCTCGCACTATTTTTTTCTTATTCAGAGCCCAAGACACAAATGGAAGACGTCATGTACATACAGAGAACGAAGCCCTCTCTCTGAGCCTCTCTCCCTCTCCCCCCCCCCCCCCCCTTTCGCCTAATATTTACGTAGGGGTCCGGCCAATAATGTCCGGATCGGAAACAAGGTCACCGTTTCCATTTCCGTTTCGAAGACGTTCGAGTGGAGACGTCACAAAGAACTTAGCCTCAGTTTCCAGCAGCCTCTTACCGGCTTTTGGAACTGTTGTTGATGATGGTTACTTACACCTGAAGAAGTACGTTATCGCTCCATATGATAGAAGATACCGGTGAGTTTACTTGCTTGATTTCTTCTCCGTTTTAGTTTTTTTTTTTTCCGGCCACCTTCTTTAATTCAGTACGATTTCTTCTTCATGAATATAAAACTCCATTCTTTTCAGCCAGATATTTGTCTATATATATATATATATATATATATATATATATATATAGACAAATATCACTTTAAAGGGACTATATATGTGTATATATGAAAGTAGCATTAAAATTGATGTGCATGACTAACGATTTTAATTTGAAGAAGAATACAAATAAATGAAAATAGCATTAAAATTATAGGATTAAAAAAAACTATAATTTACTTCTATATTGAGCGGTACTGGGCATAGCTTGTAGTTGGCGTCCGTGAGTGTTCATGGATCATCCGTGAGATGGGGTGATAGGGGCTAAATTTAAATTATTTAAAGCGGCGGACCTCTTAATTTTTAATTATTATTTTTTTCTCGAGAGGGGAGGAACTTGGTCTTGTTCGTCGCTATTAATACCTCTTGCCATCATAAATCCAAATTTCAACGAACATTAAATAGATGGGGACCAAGGAGTACTCGGGTCAATTAAATTATTTGACTCTCGTAAGAGTATCTATACTCTTACAAGCTTAGATTTGTTAGTAGGGATCTGGTCTGGAGGTTATCCCGTGGAATATTACATGTATGCTTCAAGAAAATGATTTGTCTTATGAACACGTTGATTCGAAGCTCAAGGTGGACGATGATTTACTTGAGATTTTATGGAAAGTAGCTGGGCCTTAAGGTATGAAAATGGGCTATACCCATTTTCTCAAAAAAAAAAAAAAAAAAAAAAAAAAACAGCATCATGTGTGCATATAGGTATGGTTTACATGTACAAAAAAAGAGTGCTCATCAGAGAATCAAGTCGGCGGCGGCTTGCCATAAGGGGCAGGCTTTCGTTTTTCCAGTCTGGTAAAGCAGCGCAAAAATAAGGAATCAAGGCATCAGGTGTGCCTATGAGAACAAAGACAATCATTAACACATTGTTCATCGGAGAAGAAATTATAATTCCAGTTATAACCCCATATGGCCACATAAATCCCCAGTAGATGCAGTCAAATAGTTAATAAAATTAAGAGTACGTTTATTATTTTTTTTTAAAAGTATTTTTGAAAAAATATATATATAAAAAAATTTGTTTCAAATTAATTTTTTTTAGATCGTTTAAAAATACTAATATTAAAAATAAATTTAAAAAAATAAAAAAATATATTAGATCAATATATTTTAAATAAAAATTATTTTAAAAAATAACATCAAACAAACTTTAAAAAATCACATAAAAAAATATCAAATTACCGGCCTTAAAACATGTCTTTTACCGAGTTTTTTTACTTTAAAACAATAAAAAAAACAAAAAGAGAAAGAGATTGGTGTTGGTGATTTGAAAAAGAGAGAGGAGTGGGCTAAGGCTTTTTTTGTTTAATTTAAGAGAAAAAAACATTAATTAATATAGTATTTATTCTTCATTAAAACTCTTAAAATTCATGAGTTAGTATGATTTTATCGAGTTTGCATGATTTTATTTGAAGAATTTTTAATTTAATTTTTCATATTATATAAAATTAAATTATAAAATCATATAATTTTATAAGTATTTTGACAACCTTGTTGTGGAATCAAATTTTCTCATTTCTCCTTTTTTCTAAATATACTTAATAACTTGAATGGAAAAACAAGTCATGGAACTGATTGAGAGTAAGGCAGTGTTTGGAAACACGGTTTAACCTGCGTTCCCAAAAAATTTTAAATTTTTTTTTGCTAAAATTTAATATGATTTGTACGTTTTAAATCGTTTTGATGTGCTGATGTCAAAAATAATTTTTAAAAAGTAAAAAAAATCATTGGCATATATTTTGATACGAGAAGTTATTTGAAAAGCACTCGCAACCACACTGTCAAATACGCTCTAAAAATATAAAAAAATTAATTTAATAGGAATTTCTATAGGAACTTGGCATCATGCAAAAATAATTTTTGACAAGTACAAATGCTACAATGTTTAGCTAAACTTTTTTACCGAGTAATTATATGCTTCATTCGTGACAAGAATTAATGTTAATGTGATGCAGGTGGTGGCAAACGTTCCTTGTGGTGTTGGTGGTATACTCAGCATGGGCATCTCCTTTTGAACTGGCTTTTAAGAAAGCCGCTACCGGAGCACTTTTGCCCGTAGATTTGGTGGTTGACGCCTTCTTTGCCGCTGATATTGTCTTAACTTTCTTTGTGGCTTATTTGGACAATTCGACCTATCTTCTTGTGGATGATCACAAGAAAATTGCAGCACGGTATGATTCCAAATCACAGCAACACGTTCATTTAATTTCACAACAAATTACTCCAGTTTAGCCCTAAAAATAGATGAAGCTGCCATAAATTTATGACAGAACTATCACCGGGTGGCTTCTAACGACAGGGTATTCCTGTCAAGTGATCAAAGGTTGAAAGGATCTGAATCTTGTTTTTTTTTTTTTTTTTTTACATTTCTAAGAACCTCTGTTCTCTGACACTATGCAATCATGGATTTCTTATAGGAAAAATTGAAGTAAATGAGTAAAAATATTGAAAAATAATTTAATATCGATGTTGAAAATAAAATTCAAAAAATAAATGTACCGGTCGTGGCGTATAAATCTATTTTTCTTAAAAGTAGATTGCATTCTTTGAAGAATATTTTTTGAACGCAGCAAGTTAATGGTGATAGATTATCAAAGATACAACTGCTGATCCTATACAAATGTGAACTAACAATGCATCATCTCATATGAATACTTAAACTTGTAAAAATTATAGAGAGAAATGTTAGAGAATAATATAAATCATATCCTGAGACCTCACCTAAAAGCTTAAACTTTTGGGTTGAAATAGTTCTTTGATATGGTATCAGAACCTTAATGACCAAGCGGTCATGAGTTCGAATCTCACCATCCCTATTTATTTGATAAAAATTAAGCACAAGGTAAAA
>Ga0325404_1004160_pt1 | contig 15402 bp, 6 predicted proteins | sample PopdelMetagenome_18_FD_205664 | JGI IMG/M metagenome (GOLD analysis project Ga0325404, IMG submission 205664) | Populus deltoides microbial communities from Bellville, Georgia, United States - Xylem-Control-R1 | ecosystem: Host-associated > Plants > Phyllosphere > Stem > Wood/Secondary xylem... | reverse complement strand
ATTGGAGGTTGAAGACCTTCTTGAGGAGCAAGATACTGCAATATTAACTCTCGCGTTCTTCTTCAAGTCAGTCTCGAGAATGGCAAAACTGTCTGCCAGCAATTTCTTATGCAGAGTGCAGGCATTCTTTGACCCGAGGCCACTCTACTGTTGGACAATACGTTTGATCATGCTTTTTACCATACATCACGTTGCTTCAATTTTTTCACGTCTGAAAATCAGCCTATGCTTTTAGAGGAAGGATTAGGAGTGCACGGCCATGACTCTAAGCATGACTAAGAAGAATTAATTAAACCATCAAAATATGATAAAATTAGAAACAGATTTTTCCTTTTCTATTAAGAAAAGACTCAAACTCAAAACCTAATTTTATAGGATCAGAGCTATAACAAAATAAAGATATAAATTTAAAATAAAAATATTTTCAAAATAAATAACTATTTTTTGTCTTAATTTGAATTAAGCAATGAGAAAACATTGCAAGAATGCACATAAATTTAAAGTAAATATTATATATATCATCAAAGGAGAGATCTAAAATTAACATAAATTTAAAGTAAATATTATATATATCATCAAAGGAGAGATCTAAAATTAAGTGAAACAATCAATATTATCTCCTTCCCATAGTTTGTCTAAGATATGCAAACTTTAACTTAATTCTGAAATTAAAAAGTAATTAATTTCACAATGCATGGTAAAAGTAATTAATTAATTTATCCCATTTTTCAGTTGTTAAACTAGAACTAATGGTAATTGTAAACTCCTGAAGGGGCCAATCAAAACCTTTTGAGAGGTTAGTTACTAAAAGCATGTATCATTAATTAAAATGTTGATATTGGTTGAATCATTACATGAATTTAATAAAATCTTTCATTATTTTACTCAAACTCAATGGGTTTTTTTTTTAATTATAAATTCAAATCATAAAATATTAAAATCATTATAAATTTGAATCCAAATCCTATCCTATTTACTTGTATCATGTTTTAATATTTCTATTAAATACAAATTATTGAAATCAAATTGAATGTATATAATAAATTCTAGTATATGGTGAAAACGATAACCACCAGTGATTATAATTTTATTTTTCTTATTTAATACAAATCATAATTCAAAAACTAATGGTGATGTCTGTGACGTTAACCTTCAAAGATCTTTTATCTGGCACCCATGGAAAAGTCATTATTCCTCAAAGTTGGTCCCAATAGACTCACCCTTAATCAAGGAGATGCTGTCAGAGCCAGAAACACATTAGAGTCTCTGCCTTGCCCGCTCGTAATGGTGTTCGGCAGGCTAGGCTAGGGCTATACACCATATCTGCGTGGAAAATTGCCAGCTTTATAATACAGTTATGCTTATGTGATAGGTACAGTGTAAACTTGTTGCTGTGACCACTGATTTCGAGTATTTATAACTTTTGTCGTTAACCAAAGTTGCTTTTTTTTTATTTTTTTCCCATTATGGCGTAAATTTTAGTGCTGTTTGTATTTTGCTCTAGAGAATACGAAAGACAGTGATACATTTTGGAGGCTTTCATTGAGCTGCAATGGAGGAAATCTCTAGTTAGCTCTTTGTTTTTTCTTTTTTCTTTTTTAATTGTGGGTCACTTTGCATTTATAGTGATTGACTCAATCATTTTAATCGTGGGACCAATTCTAAAACCACCCAAACGACACCGATCTAGGTGTCCTGGAAGGAAAAAGATGAGGTAGTTTCATGCATGCCTTGATTAATTTCTTTCAGTATTCATTCATTTCTATAGCGGTTTGGTTTTGTGTGTGTGTCTATAGTTAATATTATCTGATTTTCTCACCTAAATATCCTAGGCCCTAGCCATGGGATCGTTCTTCTTTTACACATATATTTTTATCTCGAATCATGTCCCCGCTTTTGAAATTCCAAATTCAAAAGGGAGAATAATGCATATATTCAGGAAATTACCAAACCATGGTAAACGCAACATCAAGAAGTCACCTAACCTCTTCATGCCATAGTACTCCAAATAGACACGCACAAGAAAATTTGGACAACAGACAAAACCCGACAACATGGGCCCTATAGATGGCTCCATAAGTGTGCCCACAATAATACGGGGAGGGAGGTTGGATTTGCAGTGAGATATTTGATTCTTGCAGCAAATACAAAGAGAGAGACCCCCACCCACCACCACCACCACCACCCCACGCTCTGATCTTGCTTCCTAATTAACTCAAGCACTGAGTTCCTCTTTTTCTCTGCTGCTCCTCTTGTGACTGCCATTATAGCATCTGAGGAACATATGCCTAAGTACTAGCCTTCTTATGGAGAGACTCATAAATTATGGCACCACCCAATACGACCCAACCTCTACTACTGACATCTTCATAAATAAAATTTCTACCACCCTTCTCCTCTTTTCTCTATCTTCATAACTTTCGTTCACTATTTACTTATTTTCCTTGCTTTCAGAAAAGGTCTTTGGAAATGTAATGTGATTCCTTGATTTGACTGTTGGTGTAGTTTGCAAGTAAACAACGATGGAAAAGATTTATATTTTATATCAGAAAGAAATACTCTATTCTATTTGCTTGTAATTAAGTGGGAGTCTTTTTATGTATTAAATTAAATGAAAGTAATGATAGATAAGTTTTTTAGTGAGCTTCCTAATATTACCATTTAAATATTTATAATATAAAAAAGATAGCATTTAAAGTTTATTTCTTTTAATTTTTTAATTAATTTTGATATTTGTGATATTAAAATAAAATTGAATAACAACAATTTTAACTGTTTCATTAACAGTTATAATGTTTAAAGTCTATATAAACTTTACTACTACATGGAGAAAAATTATATATATAAAAAACATATTATTTTCTTTATTATTTTTAAAAAATTTAAAAAACTTAATTAATGTATCTTGAAAATAATTAACACTTTAAAAATAATATTTTAACATCTTTAAACAACCTCTTTGTTTGTTTACATACTCAAAACATTTACAAAACATCGACATATATACCATGTAACTATTCTTGTTGGGGGGGTATTAATTAACGTGTAATTTTCCGCCTAGCTAGAGGTGTAAAACAAGAATATATAGGGTGGTTTTGAGATCGATACTGACCATTGAACGAACTGTTTTCTTTAATTACGTACATATATAGGTACCGATCAGATCAGGCCTTTATTGATTTAGGTAATGGCACACTAATAAACAAACGAGCATAAATATATAAATATTCTCCATTCCCTCTCCTCCCCATGTTATTTTGTTCACATTATGTCCACGAAGGGCAAGCAAGATAACATAATATATATTTGATCTTGTATACTATGGTCTTATATTGGAGATTAGGCATATAGCTCTAGCTTAGTGGCACCAACACCATATATACTTTTTCGAGAATTTTACTTTATGAAATTTTAAAAACTAACTAAAACATCGCCTGAAGTGGGTCATTTGTCGCGGGCCACTGTTTAAACAAGGATTAGTGAGTGATATTGGAGTCTAACTTACGGAAATGTTTAAAATTAACACAAGTAATTAAAATTAAAAATATATGTGAAACTCAATTGTTTGCTTTCACTTTATGAGTTGCAAACTGGGATATGGCGTTAGGAGTGTTTCTGGTGTGAGGAAAAGCAAAGGTAGTGGGTTGGGATGTGGTGGTGGAGGTGTGAATTGAGGATGATGCCATGTAAACCAAACAAAGTATTCCAGGAGAAATCACGGGTTAAGAAAGAAAAAAGTAAAAGAAAACGGAGAAGATATTTAAAGCTAGGTTGTTTTTTAATGTGTTTTTGTTTAAAAATAAATTAAAATAATAATTTTTTATTTTTTAAAATTTATTTTTAACATCGTCACATCAAAATAATTTAATAATATAAAAAAATAATTTAAAATAAAAAAATAATTTTTTTTAAAAAAAAATAAATAAACTAGAAGTTTACAGATGGGAAATGGTTGGACTGGGATTAAAGAAATGTCTCAAAGTAAAGTTGCGGTTGTCTTCATCCCAGGGAAGCGCGCCTGATTTCATGACACATATCTTGAAAATGATGATGCCTCAAAATAGCGTCTAATTTCCACAAAAATAAATAAATAAATAAAAATTAACAATTTCTAATATCAAACCAGCTAACACTCCTATGATTACTTGAAAATCCTCCAAACTAATTGGTTCAATGGTTAATTTCTTCGGTTGTCTTCAAAGCTATAAAGACTACGTACCTTTAAATAGTTCAAAATTATTATATGATTTTTAGCTACAAGGAAAAACAACGATTATATATCATGATACAGTAATTTTCTTTATTTGAAAATTTGAAGGCTCGTAGCGACGTGTTTTATATAATTATTTGAACAGAATGGTTATTGAATAACTGTGCGCGAATTTTCTTGGTCGGTCAACCTCTGGAAAATAAGAAAAATTGAAAAACAGATGTTAAAACAGAATAATACACACACACACACACACAGTTGTAAGAACAAAGCATCTAGCCAACGGGACATGAAGATAGCAATACAAGCCTAAGCCCCAAGCACAAGTTCATTAGATTCAAGGAGACAAAACCAAAGGAGAATTCAAAGAACATGTTAGATGTAAGTACCAGCTCAGAATTCTAAAGCTGAACAGTGCTCGTTAATTGGGCTGACTTGTCTTCTTCTGCATTGACTTGATATCTCCTTCGTTCTTTTCAAATTTTACACACACAAATACACCCTGATCAAAGCTAGCTAATATATATATATAAGCGCTAACCATTGTACCATTACCATATACTATAGTGAAGGGTTGTCAGCAGACTGTTCAAGACTTCAAGTGTTCAGCTTAGTCGCCCTAATTGTGCAAATATGTTTGGCTTATGCCAAGTTATATATGTAGGACTTGGCTGTCCCAAGGCTAATTAAAGATTATTGATTCATTTTATAAAGTAAAACTAGGTGGGAGACCAAAGATTTGGCTTTTTATTGACTCAATCAATCTTTTTTTGTAGGTTCAATTCAATCAATCTTTATGCATAATATGACCCCATGAAATAAATGGTCAATTCAATTACCTTCACCAAATTCACACTGCCTAATTAACTCATGTATGGTTATATTTGAACTTTATTACGTGTGTTAGCCTGTTGGTTTATATTGGGAGCCAACTAGGGCCATGTTGAGTTGCTGATGCCCAAGCAACCCTAAAAGCCAGGATCAACGAATGAAGAAACAAAGGAATGCGAAGAAAACGAAAGGATGCATTAATGGGGAGAAAAAAACAATGGGTCTCAGCTGGGCGTTAGAGAGTTTTAATGGACATAAAAATACATTGCCGTGGTGGATTGAATTACTAGGATAGGAGAGAATTGATTAGAGGAAGACGAAGAGGTAATATATAAAGCCGACCCTTACATGGGGTGGGGCCAAATGAGAGACAAAGACGAAGCACTCTCCTTCACATTTCCTCTCCTTTCCTTCTCTTTTTTGGTGGCTTCCCTCTTTCTTTATCACCCCATTCTTGGTTTTGAGGAAGATCACCTCTACAAACTTAACTTTTCTTGTGTGGCTCGCTCGATATGTCCCCCTCTCTATATTTTTCTTTCTTGTCATTTGACAAAAAAATATATATAGATGCTCTTTGTCAGTTGCCCCCCCGGCTTCCTTTCTTTTTCTTCTTTTACATGCCTCTTCATGACCTTTACAAGGGAAAAATAAGAGGTTTGAGTTGTTACAAGAAGAGTAAAACTTGCATGTTTTTATATTTTACAATTTAATTCATTCTTACAGTAAAAAATAAGAGATGGAGCGGCAAACTAATTAAAGATCCTCTAGATAAAAAAAAAAAAAAGAGGAAGAGGAAGAGTGAAGATCCTCTAAAAACATGTTTATCGTTTAAACTAGCTAGTTCAACTATCCCGCTTATGAATCCCAGCAATAATTTATATTTCAAGGTTTGATTTCGCTCAATCTAAACTCTTTGTAATTATTCAAATAGATTATTAGTTCGAGAAACTGTGAAGTTGAGTTGTGATCCTTTTTCTTTTTTTTTTCTTCTAACTTTTCAATTATTAGTTCGAGAAACTGTAAATCCCATAAAGATTTATATTATTCATAATCTGTAGACATTTTGAAAACCTCCTCTAGCTCCCCATTCGCATCCTCAAATCAAGGTACATAAAGGCTAGAAAATAGTTGTTTGATGTAGTCTCGGGAGGAGAAAACTTACCAATCACCAACCATTTGAAAAGAAAAAGGAAGAAGAAAAAAGAGCCAAAATCTTGCAATTTGTTTGGAGGTAACTGTGATCTTTTCTATATTTTCTAAGATAAGTATGAAAACAAGAAAATAAAACCATGAATATCGGTTACATAATAGAATTTTCAATGAAGTACAACGCCAAATACAATGTTTACATCCATGATCCATGCCACCCATCCCGAAGCGATGTGTTCATGGCTGAAGGTCCATTGCATTTGATTGCTTTAGTTTTTTCATTTGTGCAATATAAAAAGACGATAAGATAGTGAAATGATTTGGGTTGACAACAAAGCAACAAGGAGAAGAAATAAAAGAGGTGCTCCATTTCAAAGCAAATCCTTGAACCTAGAACCATGAATTCGGGACTACCAAAAACCCCAAAGCTAAGTTAACCAAGTATACTTTTTTTCATATATATATATATATATATATATATATCTGATTAAACTCTATTATTTTGGTACATGGGATTTTCCTTACAAATTACGATTTCTCATTAATAAAAAAAAAAACTTATAAAAAGAGAAAAATATAAATAAAATAGGTTGAAAGGGGGAAAAAATTGCGATTGTTGGGAAAGCTAGCTAGAGAAGCATGCGGCAAAAACAAAATAAAAATACAAAAATAAAATAGAGGCAACTATAGGTTAGAGATGATAATGAACATCTAAAAATCAGATTTTTATTATGTTTATACTCCACAGATATTATCCACTGATATGTATTATTTGAATAATATTGATGTAGAATAAAGAATAATAATATATATCTGGGTATATATAGCTATATTAAATAAATATCCAAATTTATTTATTTATTTATTTATTTTAACAAGCGAGGAGAGTGCTGATGGACACACACCCCTCCAACTTACAACAACTGCGCATCATCCCATTTAACTAACACCATTGATTTTCTCAACCTCTCCACACATTTATTAATAGCTTTCCATCTTTTTTCTTTGAAAACAAAGGAAAAAATACAACGTTACAGTTATCAAGGTTGTTTTCTTTCTGGTGGGAAAAAAATAAAGTAAAAAAGAAAATAAAATGTTTAAATATATAAATAGTAGAAAGAAGGACAGATGAAATTAAATAAGTAGGAGTAGTATTGGTGTTGGTGGTGACAAACACGAGACTCCCCTTGAAGAAAAGCCAGCCCCACGCGAAGATGAGGAGAGAATTAAGCAAAGGCAAAGCCAACAAAACAATGAAAGAAAGAGCAGAATAAGGTGTCTCTCTCTTGGACTGATTCGTTTCAATCGCATCTCTCCCTCTCTTTCCATCCATCCACCTTGTATCTAAAGAGAGACAGAAGGGAAAGAAGGAAAGATATATAACACCAGAAGAAAATACAAAGCATAGACTACAAGAGGTAAATCAAAACCAAGAAAAAGATGATGATGATGATGATCGGCAGATAAACGGGTTTAAGTGATGATGAAGATTACTATTATCTAGCTAGTGCTAGCGCGTATTGGTTTCTAGTTTTTGGTGGTGGTGGTGGTGGTCTCTTCTTCTCCTCGATATAACATAATTATATTTCTTGATTCTTTCATTGATTCTCTTTCTCCTTCTTTTTTCCGATTCTCGATTCTCGATTCTGAGAACTAGTTGTTGCTGCAATTTTATGTCCCATTCGTTTTCCTCTCATTGAAGAGTCTGCCTTAGCTTGAGGGGCATCTTTTCATGCTTCGTATGTGCTTGCGTTCATTGCTCATCACAGTTGCTCCATACCTCTCTCTCTCTCCCACCTTTCTTTACCTTCTATACATATTCACGCCCAGCTCAGAAACACATCTTTATAGCTTTACTGCAACCTATTCATTTCTCTCACAAGTCTCAACCTTGGCCTATCTCGCTGCTGTTATCTATTGATAATCCATAATGGCTGTCCAAGCTCAATATCCCTCTAATATCCTCCTCCTAAACAGGTAATTTGCTTGCTTTTAAAAAATCCTTAAAATCTCTCTCTGCATTTCCAAATCTTCCTCTAATTAATCCTTCCTTCATTTCCTCCTTTTGTATATAGAAACGGGCAAGAGGGTCAGGATTATTCATTGCAACCACAGCCTGGAGGATATCTTGATCAATCCTCTATGTTACTCAACAATGGAGGTACCTGATTAGCCCAGTCCTCTTAATCGATGCTTTGATTTCAATGGGATTCTTCTTAATTTTGAATACCAACATTAATTGGAAAATTCATGCAAAGTTTTTATATTTATATATAAATATAAATCTGATAACATCAAATTCGACGCAGGTGGCAATAATCAACGCAAGAGAGGAAGAGCAGCGCCAACAGGTACTACTGCTACAACCACAACAATCAATCAGTTCTGTATGCAACCTCAGCCTCAGCCTCTGTCAACAACTCAGTTAATAGACCTCTCTCAACTCCACAATCATCGTCATCATCAGCCTCAACCAAATCCAAATGTCGTGTCTACTGGCCTCCGTTTATCTTTTGGTGACCAACAACAACAGAATCATCATTACCAACAGCAGAATTTTGGCACCAGTGCATGTCAATCCTCTGCTCTGTTATCGTTATCATCAGAAGATTTCTCCATCCAAATCAAACGACAACGAGATGAAATTGATCAATTCCTTCAAGCCCAGGTACCAAAATTCTCTCTTCTCAGATGGGGCAGATTTGTTTTTTATGGCTGTGCACATAAATGAACGAGAAGATTTCGCTTTATGCAGGGAGAGCAGCTGAGGCGCACATTAGCGGAGAAAAGACAGCGGCACTACCGTGCACTATTAGGAGCAGCGGAGGAATCAATAGCCAGGAGATTGAGGGAAAAGGAAATGGAAATTGAGAAGGCCACGCGCAGAAACGCCGAGTTAGAAGCCCATGCGACACAACTTAGCATCGATGCACAGGTTTGGCAGGCAAAGGTCAGGACCCAGGAGGTAACAGCAGCTTCCTTGCAGGCCCAACTGCAGCAGGCTATCATGAATGGGGGACTGGCGCAAGACAGCAGGAGAGGGGACGATGGAATACGATGTCCCGGGGGAGTAGAAGGCCAGACCCAGGCTGAGGATGCTGAGTCGGCTTATGTTGACCCGGACCGGGTTACCGTCGTGCCAGGCGGACCGAGCTGCAAAGCGTGTCGGAAACGGATGGCTTCTGTGGTGCTTCTGCCATGTCGGCATCTTTGTGTCTGTACAGAATGTGACCAAGTGGTCCCAGCCTGCCCACTATGCCTCCATGTTAGAAATTCCAGTGTTGAGGTATTTCTTTGCTAACGAGGGCTAAGCCCAATGCAGATGGTCGAGGCCCATACAAAATGCCCAGCCCACATGTGGGCAAACGCCACAAAGAGAGAAGAAAAATGAAAAACAGGAAAAATAATGCTTAATTAATAAATCACAATTTATTTCTTTCTTTCTTTTGTGTTTTTTTTTTCTTTTTGGGGTATATTAAAATAACCCAAATTTTCTTGGAGTGAAGTACCTCTACCTAGAGGTAATGTACATGGCCTCATGAGCAGTTTTTTGTCTTTATTCTTTTTTAAAAAAAATTCAATCCTATATAAATTCTTTTATTTAGTAGTCCCTGCATTAGTTTCTTTTGATCTCTTGATGACAATGGTGATTTTATTGGTGACGTTTGTTAGTTTAGCTTAGGCACAAAAGAAGATGCAACAAAGTTTCACATTCCTAGAAATTGTAGAGATTGGAGATGGGTTATCTATCCATGATCATGGGAATGTGGTGGAACATGAAAGTGTTATTAGTGTGTTTTAAAATGTTTAAAAAAATTAATTTTTTTTTTTGTGTTTTTAGATTCTTAATTGATATTAAAAATCAATTTTAAAAATATAAAAATATTATTTTAATATATTTTCAAAAAATAGTATCTTCAGATTAACTTAAACTCTAATTAAAGACTAAGTCTTATCTCTAAATAGCCTTAAAAGATGTGCCTTCCGCCGGCTTGGTGTATTCAAAGAATTTATTTTTTTTTTCTTCTAAATACTAAGTCTTATGGAATTACTTTGTTATATCATTGGACTACATTTAAGAAAAAAAGAAATATATGAGTGATTGAATGAATGAATGAATGATCTAAATGATTTATTAATCTAATAAATAAATAGAAATATCAAATGGAACCAGTTTATGTTGTTTAACAGAAAAGAAAAAATAAATAAGTAAATAATATGGAGGATGCATGCACTTTAAGATTATCTAGTGGGAAGATTTAGTCTCATTTGACGTGCAAACAAGCCAAAAGATATCCCTAATCATCAAACCCAAAAGAAAAAAAAAACAATATATATTATCCTAAATTCCGAATAAAAAATAAGATATTGAATTTGTAATATTAGTATAAAGTATGTTTCGTTATGCTATAGTAACAACCTTCTCTTTATTCAAGTCTACAAATTAATACTCCAAGAATGATTCAATTTTCATCCATCGTCTGAATATACCGAGGATGGTAATGTATAAAATGATGGTGGAAAAGCTAGTGGCGTTGAAGGTATGGATGGTGGTGGTGGAAATGGGGATAGCGATCATGTGGTGGTGGCGGCATCATTGAGGATCTTAATGTGGTCGTATGATGGGTTTTTTTTGGGATGGTAATAAAAGAAAAGTGAAGATGATCATGATCATGATCATAAAATGGTGATTGTTATAGAGATCACATTGATGATAAGGTAGAGATAGTTATAGTTGTGGTAGAAGAAATGATGGAGTGATGCTGAAAATAGATATGATTAAAGTGTATTTGGCAGTGTGGTTGTAGGTGCTTTTTAAATAATTTTTCGTACCAAAATGCATGTTAATGATTTTTTTTATTTTTTAAAAATCGTTTTTGACATCAGCATATCAAAACGATTCAAAATATATAAATCATATTAAATTTTACTAAAAAAAATTTAAATTTTTTAAAAACACAGCCGCAGTTGCATTCCCAAACATTCCTGATCGGTGGAATAGGAATTACATCGGTAACAAGGACACGGTTTATCATGGTGGCTAGATGACGGCAATAATATTTAGGGGTTAAATAAAAGAAAAAATTGACAAAATTTCTTGTGAATCATTAATGTATACTAAAAATAAAATAAAAATATTATTTCTTTTAAAAAATATTTTTTTTAAAACCAAACACCACTAGAAACGAAAACTACAAAAGATATATAATTAACGGTTCTTCATTTTTTAAAGGTTTTTATATATATATATAGAAAAAAAAAACTAGAAATGTAAGGATTGGAAGGGGAACTGCAGACATTCAAAGGAGGAGACAGTTGATTTGTATATAAATGCAACATTAAGAAGAAATATAATTTTTGTGGGAAAAACGTTGTATATCCACTTATAAATGGATTGAAAACAATATATTTTTTAAAAATAATTTTTTATTTCAATCATCGAACTTTTTTATATTATGCTAACTAGAAATTAAGATTGATAGTTTGTTTTAATTAGCTTGCTGTGATATTTTTATGTGTCAAAAAAAACTCCCAACTCTAAATTAATGATTTAACAAGATAAACTTTAATTTTATTATTAAAAACAAATTGAAAGTTAAAGAACTAGATTTGACATTAAAAAAAAATACTACCTTTTGTATTTTCTTATTGTTCATGAGGTTTATGAGGTTTTTTTAAAAATTCTGATCCCAAAATTTTTTATTTTATTTTTTATCTCTATTTATTAAGGTTTTGACATTCCAGTCCTATAATTTATTTATTTTACATTTCAACCTTTAGATCTCGTGAGAAGAGAGAGTCAATGAAAAATAAGATAGAAGATTGAAAGTTATTTATTGTCCACAAACTATAAAAAACTATCCTCATGTCAATACAATCTACTTGATTAGAAGAGTTCCATCAAATGTTTTTGACCTCATATTTTCTCAAAAAAAAAAAAGGATTGGGAGGTGATAATTTTTTTTATTCACATTAATATTTTGTTTATGATTGATTGAAAATTGTTTCAAGGTTAGATACGAGTTTATTAAAGCTTTTCAGGGTATTTTTTAGATATTTGTAGGTGAAAAGGAATTAAAAAAAAAAGATTTTTAGGTCCAAGAAGTTAGGACTCAACTTTCTGTGCACTTGAATAAAATAAGTGAATTACTTAATGTTGTTTTTTAGAAAAAAACAAATAAATAAATAAAAAGAGCAAGGCCTAACATACCAGCGTGACTTTATGTGCCGCTAGCTTGACTTTTTTTTTAATAGTCAAGAGCGCTAACTTTTTTTTCTTAAATTTTAATTAAAAATATTAAAATAAATTAATTAAAAGTATATTTGGTATATGATTTTATTAAATACCATTTAATTTGTAATTTATTTTTTAATAAGATTATATCATTCTTCTTATAATGATAGCAAGAACTATTTTTCTACATCCCCTCATGATTTGTTTTCAAAATTTTATATAGTTGCTTTTTTAAGCAAATCTATTTTTATTGCTGTATAATTAAATAAAAATATATTCCAAAAAATGTTATTGAACCTAATTGGATTCATGACTTAAGTCGTGAGTTTGTCGGGTTAACTAAAATCGATCTAAAACATAGTCGTCTCAATTTTTAAAAAAAGATGTTAAAATATCAACATTTTGGATTATTTTTTTAAATCGAGTTTTAAACGAATTAACTTATTTGTATTTTGATCTATCAGGTCAATTAAGTCATATCAAGTCAACCTCTATTCTATTTAATTTGAAATCTAAACTAGACAAGGGTCGTGTAAGTAGATATCCAAGTTGACCCGCTGATCCAGACCATGTTTAATAACACTACTAAAACATTTCCATGGCAACACGTGAGTAATGTTTTATTCTTATATTTTTTTAATACATATACGTCAAAATTATTAAAATATTTTTATAATGAAAACTTTCATCTATGATTATAATAAGATGTTGTTTAAAAAACAAATATTTTGCTAAAAAAATACTTGAAAAAATAGAGTGTGTTGATAAGATAAAAGAGTTTAATTAGAAATATTTATGGCTTGTCCTTAAGTGAAATCATATAATTTTCTTATTGCTTCTATATTTATTACCGCTTAATTAATAAAAAATTTCAAAAGGCTCCTTCATGGCATGAGATCGTGTAGCTTAATGTGCAACTACCTTTCAGCTTTCTAACTTATTTTTTTAATTAGCTTTAACAAAAAAAAATAATATTTATTAACTCATATAATTTTAAATTTATTTTATTAAACACGTGTATCAAATTTTCTATTCATGGTTAAAAAAATATTTTGAACCTAGAAAACACGTTGACAATGCCTGCATTTTACCACGTTTGTTTTTTTAATACAAAGATTACTCGGAGCATTATTATATTTGACCATATATTAAATATTATTAAGAAAAACTTGTTGGCATATGTGAGGTCTTCCAGCCACTAAACACCGTCTTCCACAATGGCATTTGAAAGATATTGACTCCTCCTCCGTGATGGAGCGGTGAATGCGTCATAAGAACCTTTGGTTTGATGCTAGTAACTATTTTTTTTTGTATTCCCTCTCTCTTCACCTTGAATTGAACGACGAGGGTGTACTTTATTTCTTTCTTTCTTTCTTTAAACTTATGTTTTTTAAGTCTCATCCTTCTATATTTATTCAATTGGAAACTAAGCTTTATTTTTTTTATTTATTTGCTTTACATGAGATTCTTTACTAATTTTGAAAATTATCTAGGTTTTCTCGAGTTTTTTAATTTGTTGTTTTTTATTGAATTTACTTTGACAAATCAACATTAAATAGTTAGGAATTGAGTTTCTTGATTCATCTCAAGTCCAGGATTTAATAGGTAACGCCTTAGCACGGGTTTAGAAGGTTTACTGTGATTTGCCTTGTTTATTTTTTTTCTTTTTTAAATTAATATTTTTTCAATTTTATCATTTACTATTTATATCATTAATGATTAGGCTCTGTTTTTTCTTTATATGCCTTTTATATGATTGTTTTGGGTCTTTTTATTTGTAATTTGTGGTTGGATTTACTTTGACAAGTTTTTTAAATTGATATATTTTTTTCTCAATTTCATCCTTCAATAGTATATTGGTTGGGAAATAATTTTATTTTTTTGGTTCCGTCCATCAAGGTTGAGGTTCTTTCATATTAAGCTTCGTGATTTTCTCTGATTTTCTTTCTATTCATTTATCCCGGTCTCATCGCTTAGACCACGGGTTTTCTATGATGGCCTAGGTTAACTTTATTTTTTTATTAAGGTCACTCTTTTTAAACTTAATATTCTTTGCACTCTATCCTTTAGAATTAAGTTATTTTAAAATTGAGCTGCATAATGTTTCTGATTTGCCTTCTATATAGTTGTTTTGTTCGCATGATCTGAATTGTATACTTTGATTTGCTTTGCTTTGTTTTTTTTTATCATTTTTTTTATTGACCCTCTTTTCAATTTCAGCCATTGACACTAGATATGTTTGGGATTTGATTTTGGAATTTTTTTATGTTATCTATTTGTTTATTCTGGTCTCATGACCTAGCTTGCATATTTAGCATGCTCGGTCAGGTTGATTCAAATTATTTTATTTTCTTTTCTTTTTTACTTTTGTTTTTTCATATTTGATTGGCTAGAATCTTGATTTCATCACCTTTTTTTTAACCGTTTTATTTTAAAATTCTCGTGATTTTATTTTTAAGTTAGTCCATATATCTGTTCTTTTTTTCGATTAGGTCTATGCTTCCAGTTGCATTTTTAAAAAACATGCTTGTATCATTTGGATTTTTTTTTTTACATAATTTTTTTTCCTGATGCATGGTATAGCACCACAAATCTAGTAAAATCTATAATGTGTCCATTAAAATAGTCAGTAAAAAAATTTGATTCCAGCAAGTATATGCACGCATGTGATTGCAAAAGAGGTTAGCTTAACAGACCCTTGCCGCATTAAACTCGCAATAATCTATGTAATTTCCGCTTCGCTTTGAAATACTTCCACAAATAAATCAGTTGGATTCAATCTTGTTCCAACTCAACTAAGGCCCCGTTTGTTTGCTGGAAAGTAGTTTCCTTTTGGAAAGTGAATTCCGGGGAAAGTGAATTCCGGGAAAGTATTTTCCAATGTTTGGTAGTGTAATGGAAAATAAGTTGGAAAACACTTTCCAGTGTTTGGTTATGTAATGGAAAATGAGCTGGAAAATAACTTATTAATGTTTTA
>Ga0325404_1004155_pt1 | contig 15411 bp, 12 predicted proteins | sample PopdelMetagenome_18_FD_205664 | JGI IMG/M metagenome (GOLD analysis project Ga0325404, IMG submission 205664) | Populus deltoides microbial communities from Bellville, Georgia, United States - Xylem-Control-R1 | ecosystem: Host-associated > Plants > Phyllosphere > Stem > Wood/Secondary xylem... | reverse complement strand
GATGCACCTGAATATATAAATATATAATTTTATTAAATATATCTAAAATATTTTTTCAGAAGATTTTAATTCCTTTTATCTTTCTTCTCTTGATATGCGTGCACTCATATCCGTGGACCTGTTTCAAATGAGGAAATGAATTGCCTTTTTTTTTCTTTTTTTTTCTTTTTTGCCGACTTTGCTCTCACAGAAAAAAAGATTTATTGGTTGAGATTAGAGAAAGATTCCCGGGGTGGTATAAAAGAGCATTAAATTGCCCTTTTCTTGTTACCAACCACGCAGCCCTTCCTGCTGTTGTTTTATTTACCGTGCAGCCTCAACCTAGCAATCCAGGTCTGCATGTCTCCATTCATTCTTTTGTTTTATTACAACTGCAGTGTTTATCCACCCTATTCTTGCTATCTCTGTATCTCCAATTATGCTCCCATGGTTGATTTTTCCATTAAGGGATCTTCTCTGCTGGAAACCAAACCATAACTTGCAGTTATTTCAATGTCTTTTTCATCACCAACCAAGTTTTTATCAATGTTAATAGCATCAGATTTATGGCCATCAATGTCAACTGCAGAGTCGTGACCCTTAATGACAATTATCCCATGTGACCCCAGCATTCCAATCTCCCAAATTCAGCTTTGATTTGCAGGAACTCGAGAGGCAATGCGACTTGCAGTTACCTGTTACTGTGTTTTTCTTTTTCCTGCTGCTCGGTGCTATTGATAAACTAGAACGCATTTGAGTAGGCTTTCCTACCATGTACGAGTTGGGAGAGTCTCTCTCCGTGAACAAATTTCAAATTTCTATACCCTGTTTTTACTTTCTGAGATCCTTTCCCTCCCTTAAATAGGCAACCGAGGATCCTGAGGCCCTTGAAGATGCTAAAATAGAGATGACGGACCGGTTCAGAAACACGCTCCATTGAAGGCCATTGATTGCCTCAAGACTTGGGGTTCATGAAGGTTATGTTACTTCAAGAGAACCTATTCATGGCGATGACTGTCACCGGAAAGCTAGAATGTACATAAATTGTGGATTACAGCAATCATTTCTTGGGTATCTGTCTAGCTTTTCTATAATTGCTTTTCTATATAGAAAAATCTCATGCATGGGGAATAAATGTAGAGCAGTAGACATGGCTTTCATGACAATGACTGACCCACTTGCATTAGAGCTTTCATGACAATGGCTGATCCACCCACTTGCATTAGAGCTTTCATGACAATGGCTGACCCACTTGCATTAGAAAAGGCATTGTCAACCTTGGCTATATACCATCATCTATTCATTTGCTGAAGACAGGCGAGAATAGTGTCGGTGCTACTTTCTACAGATGTTCTAGTGGATTAGGAATAAGCTCCATTATGAAAAACAGCAGCAGCATTCGTAATGACAAATCCAAAACCCTGTATCCAATCAAACAGATAAAGATGCATAAGAATTACATTTGTCAAATCCCCATTTCTGAAACACGAACATGTTTTTACGAGGACGATGCCATCTCTACATCACTGTGTGCGGGAAGTACAATGCCTTCTGAGAAAATGAATTTCTTTGTTGCGCCAAAAATGTTGGCCATCTGCAGAACCACGGTTTGACATGCGGAGGCATTAGGCTGGAGTGATGTCGGAAGAGATGGCATGCACTCAGGATGAAATTCCTTCTTCCCAGAGGATGGTGCAAATAGTGTCAACACTGCCCGGCAAAATAAGAATCTGCAAACGGAAACAGAAACTTAATCGCATAATATCAACTGTCAGGTAATTCGAGTTTCTCCTGGTATCTGACACGTCCATAATGGGAAATCTTTGAAGGGCAAGCTCTATTTCCATGCAATAAACTAGAGGGACCATCAAAGGGGAATGAATTTTGTCGGCTCCAAACCCCTGGAAATACAGTTGATTCCCTCTCTAATGGACTTGTCAAATCATTGTTGCCAGTTAATAATGAAGGGAAACAAAATCTATAAATCACTCGAGTCATAAGGAAATACTAGATTTAGAGTCGAACACTTTTAGGTTGGATTTGACAACTCAAGCAACAAGCTATTGATTTTTGTTGTGGTTCTAGTTATAACAGTGACTCTGGCTATGGTGGTGACCTTGGAGAGGGTTTGGTAGCATGTGCTCTTGAAATATCTTTTCAAAATCTTGTACTTAATATTTCTCAATAATTGAGAAAGCTTGAGATTATTCCTCCATCTACTCACAGACCAGCAGCTGAAGTGCCTTTATTTTTCCTGTCAGTACATGTGATGTCATCGCTTGGACAAGCTTGTCAGTGCCTATCAAATATGCAACTGTACAAGGACCAAAAGTTTTAACCTAGCAGGACCGATAGGAACAATTGAACGGTACCTCAAAAGAAGACGCCTAAGAAATGGGTCGCCTAAAATCTGTGCCCAAACAGGATCGAGCATGTCTGATGTTGCCAAAGTCAAACCCCAGGCATTCAATGATGAAGAAAGCAGCTTCTCAGCCTTGTTATATGTATCCTGAAACCCATTTAATCAACTAGTAAACAACAGAAATTAAATCACCACGATTGAATTAGAATGGGGTTAAATCTTACCATTTCGACATCAGGTCCTGACAAACCAATTAACAGACAAAAAGCCTGCAGAGGAGTTGACAGAAACATGGTGAGCAGACTACCACTGTGATGACGAGAAGAATCAGCTGTGGTAAGAGGAATTGAACAGCTTGGTGATAGGATGATAGCAGCTGGCTCTCCTTTCTCAGCACCACTTATAGCCTACAAAAGTAAAGATCGTGACATTACCCAAGTTAAGGTAGTTGGCATTCTCAAATTGATGACTATATCCTCTCAAGTAAAGAAGATGATCCAGGTCAAAACTCGTTATGCTTAATTTAAAGGATAAATTAAAATGCATCTCCCCTTTCCTTTTAAAATAACAATAATAAAGAAAGCAATTAAAGCTTTTAGCCAAGTTTACAGAACAAAGTTCGGGCACCTTGCTAGTTAGCTTCTCCATGTTATTCAAAGTATTAAAGAATTTACTCCACTGTCTACCACAAATGTACTATTCAGTTGTCACTTTTTCAAATCCACTGACATGAATAGATAAGACTTTTGAAATGATCAATTTTAGATTATCCATTTTGATTATCATTACACGTGAAAACCTTTACATGTAAAACCATGAGCCTTATAACAAAGTCAAGGAAATACATCTACAAGTTTTACAAAGCTTAAGAAAAGACATACTTGCCTTGAATGCTTCGCTGCTATCACTGTCAATGACTATAAAAAGTGGCCTTCTCGTAAATGGGATTAAGTCAGTGGGATAAATGCTGTTTAATCCTGGAAAAGGATTAGTTTAATGTCAGAATAGCTCTCCAGAAATATTATCCAGTAGTGTAATGGCCAGGTTTAGTTCATCGATTGATGAGATTTAGATCATACACTTTTTTCCGTTAACATAAGTGACCATTATGCATTATTTACCAGTCTCATTGTACAAACAGATATGAAAACTTCTCTTAAGTCCCAAGCAACGCCCTTTAATGGTGAGAGGAGCCGCAATATAAGTCCTTTGAAAAAAACTTTGCACAGTAGTTGAGCCTCTTTAATCATCTTATGTTCCTTTTCCCAGTCTGACATGAGATGCTTTTTCAATATTCATTCCATTCCTAGAGTAGTGTTCAAGCTGATGATGTGCTGTGAGGGGTGATATCATTGTAGGAGAATGGCATCACTTTGAAATTTGTAATTTTGAGCAAGGAATTCTTAAGCCTTCGAAGGAGCAGATTGACTTATGTTAGGTGTGAAGACTAAGGTTTTGAAGAGCTTGTTCACTTTAGTTTTCAATTTTAATGGAAGCTATTTCTTGTGATCCTTTCTAAAGTTCTTGAAAGTTTTCTTTTTCTTTTTTTCTTTTTTCTTTTTCTTCTATTGTATTTTGCCTCTGGTGCTGTCTTGTAAAGAATATTTCTCTTGTATCATGTTAAATCCTTTTTTCAATGAAATTAATTTTCAGAAATGCATTAACAATTTAAGCAAATCAGAAAGAATCATTAAAAAAACACATTTGGGTAGTCATGCATAAAGATTTGGCTTGTAGATAGTTCTTTTTACTCCATCATGCTAAGCTAACATCCAGCTTGGTAAAAGGAAAAGTATATTTGTCGAGAAAATATCACATGCAAGGAATGACCAATAAAGGTCTAAGAATATGCGGGGGGAAATGCAGTATATAAATGGGAATAGCAGGGTAGAAAAACAATGGACAGGTAGAATTACTAATTTATTTCCTTAACTTTGCACCAAATAATTGATCAAGCTATCACATGGGGAGCAAAACGGAAAACTGGTTATTTTTGCATCAAAATAGGTGCATTAAGCTGGCAAAGTTCATGATATTGTAAATAGTACCTCCATTCCCACGTGTACCAAAATGCAAGCAGTCCAATTTACTTTGCCTTGAAGAAGGATTTGGAATATTACTTGATAAGCTAAATGGAGAAATGGTGACTGCATCCAAGTACATGGCATGAGACTGAAAGTTTCTCACTGTGTTCTCTGTAGTGTTGATAGAAGTTCCAGCACCTGAGGGAGGTGAAATAGTGTGTCCAACTCTTCCTGAAACAATTTAAATGATGTAAGAGGCAAGCCAACCTTGCATTTCCTTAAATAGAGGAAAAGGGCGGGCTTTGAGCTCTGAGATAAAGCAAAAGTACACGGCAAAGGTCTGAGATAAAGCAAAAGTACACAACCTGAAGCAGACAAATATATCAAGATAACTCCATCAGGGGCTAGCTCCTCACAAATTGTGCCCAGAACCTGCCCAGAGAAAGCACAAGTCCATCATGAAAGTTTTCAACACAACAGTCCCACAATTTGGCAATTAATGACATCAATTATCTGCTTCATGAAAGTTTCGCGGCATGAGACCCTTAATTCCCCTAGTGTTGCACATCACAGTTTTTACATTTCAACCAATCGCTTTAATCCTGAACTCATAAATTTAACAATAGACCATCCAAAAGCAGACATTTCAGTCAGTTATTTGACTAGGATGACAACATGAAACAATCTTCATTTGAATGACACATGTCTTGACTTGGATATTGCATGACAACACAAGTCAATGGAGAAAGGACAGATTATTGGAGCTCAAGCAATGATGGAAGGAGCTGATATATTACACCATACTCACTGCTAAAAAATGAGTTACAGAGGGTCGATACAGGACAGCTTTCCTTGAGTTTAGTGGCAACGTAGGATCAGCTATATCCTGGGCATGGTTAATGCGACTGGACCCTGAACCCCCATTCTGACCAATTTTAGCGCTGCTGGACTGATAAAATGAACCACTTGGTTCCCACTCCAGGCACTGAAGCATCCTGAATGTGTCTACTGTCAGCTCTGAAAACTTGACCTGATAAAGAAGCAAAACAGTAACAGTTTATGCATGCCATATAACACCATTTGGATAATACAAGTCAACAAAACATCTCAGTTCAAATCATACACACAAGATACTTCTGTCGATATGGACAGAAAGGGAGAAAGAACCTTAATACCTAACCTCATTATGATGGTAGCTGCTCAATATTGCATCTCGTAATTTTAAGCTTCTTCTAGTTGCAACACGTGGTAGTGAATCTGGATGAAGATCCAGTACAAGACTATATCTTAAAGGCCTGATATTCATAAAAGCGGTGTCAGCTTTCAAAAATCTGCTTATTTCCTGAACCACCAGCTTCCATTCTTTAAAATCAGTTTCCTGGAAACAAGATCGAAAGAAGGTCATCATTCACCACTCAATCCAAGTAAAGGCAAAAGCAGGACAGTGATATTTTGTTGTCATTCATGAATTGGTAATGTTTTGTACACTATTATGGCAAGCATCCATCATGTAGGATGAGTATTTGCATAAAAAGTCACATGAGTTCACAATTTACACAACTGAGAGTATATTATTATCTTAATCTTAAAAGGAAAAAACTCAACTATTTCATGACAATGTACAAGATGAGAAGCAGTGCTAGTTACACGCTTAAAGCATATCATCTGTTTAAGATAGCACAACACTGACACCACTTCACTATTGAGCCTTAGCTAATTTGAAACATGTTGATTAATGATTTTCATCTCCATGACAAATTCATAAACATCAAGATCAAGACATGATATTTCAAAACTTAGGTATCCAGACATCTGATCAAAATCAGAACGTAGAAATTAAACAACATAAGCTATAAAACACACAAAATCTCCCTATCAAGCTCCAATTCTCAAATGTACATAAACTCAATGAAACAAAAAAAAAAAGTGAAGCAAAGAGCATTCATAATTCATTGAAACCAAGACAACAGACAAGAAAAAAAGAATGACCTGGAATGCCTTCCTACATTCATCAACCAAGATTTTGAGTAGATTAACCAACTGGTGAACCATTTCGCGGCGGTTCCAAACCAAAGAAACCATCAGAAAACGAGCAAAAAACCTGAGTTGTTTATTGGCCAGATTAAGATCCTGAAACAATCCATCTTTGAAATACTCCCTACTCAAAATTGCTTCATAAAAAACATAGGATTCAGACAGATAGCTGGAATCACTCGTCCTCATATACTGCCCGTAATAAAGCTGAGCAATCCGCGATGCAATCTCCCCTATCTCCCATCGTTTTAACCCCGCTTCTACCAGTTTCTGCCGATTTTCCTGTTGAAATTTCCACAATTGCGTGTATACCTTGAATACCTTGTAAAAATACGTATCATACCTAACAGCACCACCACCACCACCACCCAAAATAAAACCATAATTAATTAATTAAAAGAAAAAAAAAGTTAAAGAAGAAGAAAAAGCGAGGAAGAACCTGTTGCGTTCATAGTAAGGCAGGTCTCTTATTTTGGAGAACTTTTTATCGGCTTTATCGACGAGAGACCAATACACTTCGCTCACCGGAATATTACTGTTGGTATTGTTGTTCATAATTTGTTGTTCCGTCATTTGTTTTTTCTAGGGTTTCTAATTGACTCACATAATCCTAACCGATTTTCAGATGATCTGATCGGATAAAAAAAGGTGGTGGTGGAGAGGACTGACCTGTTACAGGGAAATTCCGGTGGAGAAAGGAGGAGGGGAGTTAAGAGGGCCGTCCCCTTCAGCATTAGCGAGCTCGAAAGTGGAGATGGATCTCTGTTCAAACTTTAACTACACAATAAGTCCCTCAGTTTTTTGTTTTCTTACGTTATAGCCCTAAATGTTAACTAATTTTGAGAGAATGAGCTCAACTTGTCCTTATATTGAATGACTAGTCTCCAATCTGTCCTTGCAATTCTAATTGCTCCCAGTATATCCTTATATTTTATGCTATTCTCTAATTTAACCTTCAAACAAATATCTTTATGTAAAATATAAGGACAGTTTAACTTAATTCTCCTCATTTTTTAATGAGTATTATATGCTTTTAAGGCTGTTTGGTATTATGTTTTTTATCTGTATTTTAAAAGTGTTTATAATGAAATAAATATTAAATTGATGTTTTATTTAGTATTTTTTAGTGGTTTCAATGTGCTAATATAAAAATAAAAATATAAAAAATATTATTTTAATTTATTTTTAAATAAAGAAACACTTTACACCACGTACCAGATAGCCCCATAATAAAAAAGGTTTGTTTCTTTTCTTGATTTCCACTTAAAAATAATGGGGAAAAAAGGTTATTAGTTGACCCCGTTTGTTTACTGGAAAGTAGTTTTTTTTGGAAAGTGAATTCCGAAAAATTGAATTCCAGGAAATTGAATTATTTTCTGATATTTGGTAGTGTAATTAAAATTAAGTTGGAAAACATTTTCCAGTGTTTAGTTATGTCATGGAAAATAAACTGGAAAATAACTTATTAATGTTTTATTTTTTTCAAGTTTATTAAAATAATGAGGAAGAGATCTTATAAATTAAATAGTTAAATGAGAATGAAATTGAAAAAAATATAATTTCATAAATTATCTCAAATAAAATAAATAATAATCAAAATAATAGAGATCAAATCTAAAAAATAAAAAGAATTAAAAGATAAAAAAATTAAAATAATAATAATTAACATTTCATAAATTATTTCAAATAAAATAAATAACAATCAAAAGAATGAGGATCAAATTTGATAAATAAAAAATTTCAATTAAAAAATAATAAGGGAAAAGCAAATAACAATTATAAAAATGAGAACCAAAATTAAATATAAAAATTAAATTCTAAGGGATGAAATTGAAAAATAAATATTCAAAACAAAATATATATATCAATCAAAAGTTTGAGGATCAAATTTGATATAATCAGCAAATAATATGACATTTCTAAATTTTTCACAATTTCCAGAAAGTGTTTTCCGTCCAAAATAAAAGGAAAACCCTTTTTTGAAAATTAAGTTAAATTTTTCTTTGACTGAAAAGTGTTTTCCGTTAACCAACTTTTCTAATAGCAAACAAATACAGGAAAGTCTGAAAAATTGTTTTTTAAAAACCATTTTCCGAGAAACAAACGCAATCAATACAAAAACAAAATCTTTCTTGGTATTAATAGATATATTTAATAAGATGAGTTATATTAATGGATTTTATTACCTTATTCTCTAGCTAAAAATAGTAGACTAGAATTGATAATTTTTTGTTTTTAGTTTAAATTTTTATTTTTAATTAATTTAGAGGTGTTTTTACATGATAAATAAGTGTATTCATACATTAATAATACCTGGTACCTACCAGGTGTTATTAAATAAAAAAAATAAAAAAATAAATTCTTTAAGTCTAAATAACCCCACTTTCATTGATGATGGGAATCTAGGCACGTAGATGATGTGCCCTCTACTCTCTTTTTTGTCATAAGAAAGGGCGGACAACTCTTTCAAAGAAAAAAAAAAAATAATGCCGACGGCGTAGACCCGCTTTATGTGGGGTCCAGGCTTCCTTTGTATATATACTTGGTTTAGATTTAGATGAACTATAAAAAATTATCACGAGAGCTGCTGACTGGTTATAGCTAGATGTCCACCTACTTTTGTTTTGCTAGAAATTTATAATATACATAAGATGATGTAATAGCATCTTCAAAGTGGGATATTATATTAAAAGGCTAAATTGATAAAATAATTTTTAAATAATATAAATATAGTTTTTTATTTATATGTATTTTAATGGTAAAAAACCATTTTAAAAAAATCAATTATATTTTAATATATTTTATACCAAACTAATTTTAATATAATCATATAACTAATTTAATTATTTTTTATATAATATAGTCATGAAGTTATTAATTATATGATTAATATGAGTAATTTATAGTATAGTAATTAAGTTGAGGCACAAGACTTTAAGATTTGCATGTTTAATTTTTTTTAAAAAGAAAAAAATAAAAAAAAAGAGATATTGGTCAACAAATATATGTATTTTATCTTGTTTTTGGTTATTCTATATAAAAGTATAAAAATAGCATTTCGGAGTACAAAAAGACATTTTAGCTATTCATATCATTATTTTATTAAAGTTATTAAAATTTAAAATAATAAGTAAAGGTATATTTTTTTGGTTTTGGCTATCCCACTAGCTCCTGCGGTGGAGTTATTTTTATGATAGTGATTGAAATCAAGTTAAATTGTAAAAAGAAATTAAAACGAAACAAATTATGTTATTTGTTATTAATTAATAAAAATTATTTAGTGATGAAATTTAAAAAAAATAAGGAAAAAAAAACAATTTATTTTGCATTTAGTCATACAACATTGAAAATCTTCAGACAACTCACACGGCATTGCAAAGTCTGATTTTTTTTTTTACATATCAAACACATAAATAGAGAGATTATCTCACTCTCAAAAAAAAAAAAAAGGCTAGCATCATGATTATCCTTTTTTTTTAATTTGGTGTCTGGTAGACTTTTGGGGATAACCTTGGCCTAGGGTGCACCATTAAGGGGACGGCACGTTGTAAAGTCAGACCATATGCCTCGTCCATGTTCAATTTCTCCGGTACCAACCCATCGGCCAAATCCCAGTCAAAGGCGTGGATCAAAGTTGCAGTCAATAGCTGAACCATACGCAGCCCCAGACTCAACCCTGCACAAATCCTACGCCCAGCACCGAATGGTATAAGCTCAAAATCATTTCCCTTAACGTCAACATTAGCCTTTTCCCCACCGGGAAGAAACCTTTCGGGACGAAACTCAAGCGGCTTAGTCCATACATCGGGGTCACGAGCTATGGCCCATATATTCACCAAAACAGTCGAGCCCTTCGGAATGTGGTAGCCACCAATCTCGCAGCTTTCCGCGGCAATGCGTGGAAGAGACAACGGTGTTGAAGGGTGGAGCCGGAAGGTTTCCTTGACCACGGCTTGGAGGTAGGTGAGTTGCGCCAAGTCCAATTCAGTTACCAGACGGTCTCGACCGACGACGGAGTCGAGCTCTTGTTTGACCTGGGCCAGGATGTCTGGGTGCCGTATAAGCTCTGCAATAGCCCATTCCACTGTGCTCGACGATGTGTCCGTGCCAGCAGTGAACATATTCTGCAACAGCAAGTCAGCTCTGTTATGGAGGTTGACAAGGAGCTTTTCTATAGTTGATTTATTGTTTTTATTATTAATGTTTAACGATTTAGCTGACATCAACAATTAATTACTTTATTTTAACAGTACAAGGCAATATACTTGTTTTTTTTACTCGATAGTAAGATATATTTTCCAAAATAAATTACGCATTGATTGAAATTAAATGTTTTGTTTTTATGATTTTAAGAGCATATTCTACTAAATTAATACTAAGAAGGCATCAGAAATAAATACCAAGAGCAATGCTTTGATTTCAGTGTCAGTCAGCTTCCCTTCCTCACCATCAACAGCCTGCTGCTCCTTCAGAGCAATCAACGTACTCAACATATCAGTGTGCTTCTCTGATCTAACAGAAGCAGTGCTGCTGCTGGTTTTATGCTCCTCTACAATGTTAGTCAAGAAAGCATCAAATCTCTTATGAAGCTTCTTCATTTTAGCTGCCACACCCTGCAAGTCAAGCCACTCCAAAGCAGGAACAAAGTCACCGATGTTAAACACACCAGCCAACACCATGACCTCCACCACCATTGACTTGAATTCATCTGCCTTTGGGTCACCATCACCACTGCCGTCGCCGAACACGCGTCTCCCTAACATCACCCTCCCAAGAGCGTTAGCTGTGCAAACATTGAGCAATTGACCCAAGTTCACTGGTGTAGTTGGACCTGATCTTGTCAGTGCCCCTGTAAGCACTGCCACTTCCTCCTGCATGTGCAGTGTGTATATACAAGGTAAATAAACACATCAAATAAAAAACCCAAGTCAACGACCAACAATTTGCAATCGATTACAAAGATAACTTTAATCAGTGTTGGGTTAGGAATTTATTAGAAATCTGGTGAAGCTAGTACCTAGTACCTCCATTAGCGAGAAGCAAAGAATATTAGTCCAAAGCCAAACGCTAGCAAGTGATATTATTCAAACCAAAAAAAAAACCATTTTAGTGCACAAACCAATATAAACAAAATAAAAAAAACATTACATACATGCATGTATGGTTTGTTTGGTTAATTTTTTATTAGGAAACCAAACACGCTTATTACTGTACCAAGGCTCTGCCAAGGGGCAAATGCAATTAATAAGTCACGCAGGCGCAGGCGCAGGCGCAGGCGCAGTGCTGTACAGATCAAGATATATCACAAGCGTTAATTAAGAAATATGGAATGAAATGAACTTAACCTGTCTAATATGTCTAAAATCATCCAAGGACTTAGCCGAGAAGAGATGGACGGAGCTGATCTTCCGAAGCATGCGCCACCGTGGCCCATAGGGTGCGAACACAAGGTCTTGGTAATTATATGCAATATGTTTGGCACCGGAGTTTGGTGGCCTGCTAGAGAAGTTGGAATCATGTACTTTCAAAAACTGAGCAGCCACGGAGGCCGATGCCGCCACCACCACGTCGACGAAGCCGAACCGGAGGTGCATGAGAGGTCCATAAGTCTTTGCCAGGGCTGCCATGGAGTGGTGAGGCACAGGCCCCAAATGGGGTAGGTTTCCAACTAGGGGCCATGGTTTTGGGCCTGGTGGAAGGGGTTTCCCGTGACGGTCACGAAGGCTTCGCAGCTGAAGAAGGCAATAGACGAAGATGGCCAATAGTGCCGAGTAAAGTATTAGAGGAGACATGATTATCTCTTGTTTCCTGTATTAACTTGAAATGCTTAGAAATGTGAGATTTCTAATTACTATATAGGAGGGGAAGAGGGAGACTGGGAGATGGTTGTGGTAGGTTGGCAACGTGTGGAGAGTAGAGGCGCACGTGAAAGGTTATTTCTTATGTTAGCTAGGTGCTACGTGTTTGAACTTAAGTGAGAACATGTTTTGTACAATAAATAGAATATTGGCATGTAGTGGATTAATAATAATTTTTTTAAAATATAAAAAAATATAGAGAATATAAAGAAAATATTAAATGTTTGGGGTCTACCAGCAACCTAATTTTATTACATCCTACCGGCAACAACAGTGTTCAACGTTATTAAATCAATAAACTAAAAATTATGTGTGTTAATAAATTAATAAAAAAATTATTAATGATACTTCAAAAAAAAATTGAAAAATCAAAAGATAAAATAAAGATTAAGATATTAAATCTTGAAAAGTAGAATATTAAATTGAATGAATAAAATAAAAAGAAAAAATAACAAGTAAGGCTACACATATTAAGAATATCATCTAAAAATAAATATTTTTTATTTTTAAAAACATAGATAATCTATATAAAGGATATAAACAAAACCATAGATGAATCACAAAAAACACTCTAAAAATTAAACACATAACAAAAATCACTATGAATATTTTTAAAAACATAGATTATCTATATAAAGGATATAAACAAAACCATAGTTTTTTAGCCGGTCATGTCACTTTATTTATTGTCAATTATATTCTTTAAAGTTATATTTTCATGCCAACCACAGTTAACAAACCCAACTTAAGGGTTGACCCGGCCAAGGGGCCGGGTCCCGGGTTACACGGGTTGACTCGGGTCAACTCGAAAAATATGAAAAAAAATATTTGAGGTTTTAATATTTTATATGAAAAAATTAAAAAAATAATCCATGTAAATATAGGCTATACATGTTGTAAACAATTAAATTTAAAAGATTATTTCAAAATATTTTTTATTCTACATTGGAAAGATACTATCTTATTCTTCTAAGTTGAAATATTTAAACCAAAAAGATTTTTTATCCCATATTGAAGAAATATAATTTTTCTCTTATGACATAGAATATATATACTAAATGGCTTTAAATCTCACATTGAAAAAATAAAACATTATTCAAGTATTTATATAATGAACTTTAAAATGAGTTAGGAACCAATTGAAAAATATGAAAAAAAGAGAGGCCTCTGGGCATGAGAAAAAATACATATGAAAAAAAAGGTCTTTACAGGGTTTTTGTCAGATCACCCGAGTTCCGGGTTGACCCGGCAGGTCAACTATTTTACTTCAGGTCAATTACAGAGCTGAATTTTGAATAAAACAAACCCGGCCAAGGCCGGTCACCCGAAAAAATTGAAAAAAATAATATGTTTTATTATTTTATATGAAAAAATTAAGAAACAATCCATGTGCATATAGGCTATACATGTTGTAAACAATTAAGTTTAAAAGATTGTTTCAAAAGGTTTTTTATCCCACATTAGAAAAATATTATCTTATTCTTCTAAGTTGAAGTATTTAAATCAAAAAGATTTATTATCCCACATTGAAAAAACATAACTTTTTTCTTGTGAAGATAGAGTATATATATTAAAGGATTTCAATTCGCACATTGAAAAAATAATACATTCTTCTAATATTTATATAGTGAACTTTGAAATGAGTTAGTAGCCAACTGAAAAATATGAAAAAAAAAATATTTGAGGTTTTAATATTTTATATGAAAAAATTAAAAAATAATCCATGTTAATATAGGCTATACATGTTATAAACAATTAAATTTAAAAGATTATTTCAAAAGATTTTTTATTCCACATTGGAAATATATTATCTTATTCTTCTAAGTTGAAGTATTTAAAACAAAAAGATTTTTTATCCCACATTGAAAAAATATATTTTTTCTCTTATGAACATAGAGTATATATACTAAAAGGCTTCAAATCTCACATTGAAAAAATAAAACATTCTTTAAGTATTTATATAGTGAACTTTAAAATGAGTTAGTAACCAATTGAAAAATAATAATAAAAAAAAGAGGCCTTTAGGCAGGAGAAAAAATACATATGAAAAAATGGGTCTCTACAGGGTTTTTGCCAGATCACTCGAGTTTCGGGTTGACCCGGCAGGTCAACTGGTTTACTTCGGGCCAATTACAGAGCTAAATTTTGAATTAAACAAACCCGGCCAAGGCCGGTCACCCGGAAAAATTGAAAAAAATATATTTATGTTTTATTATTTTATATGAAAAAATTAAGAAACAATCCATGTGCATATATGCTATACATGTTGTAAACAATTAAGTTTAAGAGATTGTTTCAAAAGGTTTTTTTTATCCCACATTAGAAAGATATTATTTTATTCTTCTAAGTTGAAGTATTTAAACCAAAAAAGTTTATTATCCCACGTTGAAAAAAACATAATTTTTTTCTTGTGAACATAGAGTATATATATTAAAGGGTTTCAAATCCCACATTGAAAATATAAAAATATTCTTCTAATATTTATATAATGAACTTTGAAATGAGTTAGTAACCAATTAAAAAATATGAAAAAAAAAGTCTCTATACATGTTGAATAAAACAAAAAACACATCTGAAAAAAAAAAGGTCTCTATAGGGTTTTTGTCGAGTCACCCGAGTTCTGAGCTGACCTAACAAGTCAACTGGTTTACTTTGGGCCAATAAGAGAGCCGGATTTTGAATGAAACAGACCCAGCCAAGGCCGCAGGCCACCCAAAAAAATAAATTTTTTTTTATGTTTTATTATTTTATATAAAAAAATTAAGAAACAATCCATATGCGTATAGATTATACATGTTATAAACAATCAAGTTTAAAAGATTTTTTCAAAAGATTTTTTATTCCATATTGAAAAAACATAACTTTTTTCTTGTGAACATAGAGTGTATATATTAAAGGGATTAAAATCTCACTTTAAAGAAATAAAACATTCTTATAGTATTTATATAATGAACTTTGAAATGAGTTAGTAACCAATTTAAAAATATATATAAAAAGAGTCTTTTGGAAGGAGAAAAAACATATTTGAAAAAAAAAGGTCTCTACCGGGTTTTTGCCAAGTCACTCAAGTTCCAGGTTGACCTAGCAGGTCGACCGGTTTACTCTGGGCTAATTGCATACCCGAATTTTGAATGAAGCAGACCCGGATAAGGCC